>Ga0315286_10005957_pt1 | contig 11814 bp, 10 predicted proteins | sample YL17G10_0_MG_FD_205038 | JGI IMG/M metagenome (GOLD analysis project Ga0315286, IMG submission 205038) | Sediment microbial communities from Yellowstone Lake, YNP, Wyoming, USA - YL17G10_0 | ecosystem: Environmental > Aquatic > Freshwater > Lake > Sediment | place: USA: Wyoming | collected... | reverse complement strand
TTTAATGCTGCCTCTCTTTGGAGGGTTTCCACCCTCAGTATCAGCCCAGCAAGAGAAGAAGCCAATTCTTATTGGTCATTTACATCCGCTCACTGGGCCATTTGCTATGTTCGGCACAGCCTGCTCAGTTGGAATTGATGTAGCTATCGAGGAAATCAACCGAAAAGGTGGTGTTTTAGGAAGACCTCTCAAAGTTATCAACAGAGATGACAGAAATTCTCCTGAGGTTGGGTTAAGAGAAGCAAAGGATCTAGTACTAAACAGGAAGGTTGACTTCCTTATGGGCAATATAAGTAGCGCAGTCTCCTTAGCTATATCCGCATTTGCTAAAGATTCGAAGGTGATTTACATCGTGACTGGTTCTCGGTCAAATTCGATAACCGAAGAGAAAGGACATCGCTATGTGTTTCGAATTGGGGCACATGTATATTCCCGAGTTTCGTCAGTGGCACAGCTCGCTGCCAAGAATTGGGGTGATAAGGCTAAAAAGGTGGTGATGATCAACAACGACTACGTGTATGGACGTGATTGTGCCGAAACTTTCATGGAAGTGTATGGAAAGTATGTTTCTGGCGTTACGTTGCTTTATGGAGATTGGCCTAAGTTGGGAATACCTGATTACACACCATACATCTCAAAGCTAATGGCCTCAGATGCAGAAATACTGTTTCACTCGCTTTACGGGGGAGACTACCTGACATGGGTTAAGCAAGCAGTACCTGCGGGTGTCTATAATAAGTTTAAGGTAGTCGGAGCATCTTGCGGTGGTACAGAAACTGTTTTTGGGATTAAAGAAGGTGATCCGGCCCCATTGGGAGAGATCCTCAGCGATGAATTCCCATATTGGGAAATAGCCAACCCCAAGGCTAAAGAGGTCGCAGCTCTTTTTATGGATAAAGCAGGCACTAACTATGCCTCATACGAGTCGGGTCTGGGATATACAACTGTCTATGCTCTTAGGGACGCGATAGCGGCAGTTAAGGCAGTCGATACAGAAAAAATCATTGACTATCTGGCGGGCAGAGAAATAAATTCTCCGATAGGCAAAGTTAAGATTCAGGATTTCGATCACCAAGCGCAATGGCCGCCTTATGCAGGCACCATGGCCTTCAGGCCTGGTTACCCATGGCCACACATTGTGGATATTTGGCACCCCCCCCTGGAAAAGGTCTATCGTGGCCGTGACGATGTATTGCAGAGAAGGAAATAGACTAATATCTGAATATTGTTGGCGGGTGCAGCATGGGGAATGGGACGTCGCTGTACCCGCCAGGTGAATTTTCATTTGAGAGGGACGAGCGGGGTATTTAAAACGATATGAGTCTTCAAGCGGTATTAATGCAGTTATTAAGCGGCTTGAGCAGCGGAATGCTTATTTACCTGATCGCTGTGGGTCTATCCCTTATCTTTGGTACCCTTAGAGTGCTCAACTTGGCTCACGGCGCCGTTTACATGTTAGGGGCCTATCTTTGTGTTTGGTTAACATCAATTCTTAAACCAATTCCTGGTATGTTTTGGTGGGCAGTGGTTCTAGGTCCATTTCTTGTGGCATTGTTCGGAGGATTAGTAGAAACAGTTCTGCTACGACGAATTTACCGTTGGCACTTTATGTATCAGTTTATTCTCACATTTGCCCTAATTCTAATAATAAGCGACTCAGTCAAGCTTTTATGGGGAGGAGGATTTCGTTCTATAACCTACCCTTGGCCTCTGAACGGTACCATTAAGGTTGCTGGAGGAACCTTCCCTTTGTATAACCTATTCCTTGTGGCGGTAGGTGTGTCAATTTTTTTTGGTCTGCGGGCTCTTCTACACTTCACTAGACTAGGTAAGATAATCCGAGGCGTTACGTACAATCGTGAGATTATGAGTGCTTTGGGGGAGAATGTCCCAGCGGTTTACACGGAGGTATTCATGCTGGGCTGTTGGCTGGGGGGCTTCGGGGGGGCATTAGCGACACCGCTGGTTACCGTTAGTCTCGGGATGGACATGGCAGTGATTATTCAGTGTTTCATTGTTGTAGTTATAGGAGGCCTCGGGAGCCTTACTGGGGCTTTCCTTGGAGCAATAATCCTTGGATTATTAGATGCGTTTGGTATTATGGTATTGCCTGAGTTAGCTTTAGCGTTTGGCTTCATATTAATGGCTGTTGTTCTAATTGTTCGTCCTTATGGACTCATGGGTAAGCGCGAATATGAGTAACCAGGAACAAAGAAAAACGACTCTAATGAACAACCTCCCGCAAGGGCGTAAGCGGTATTGGTGGATTTGGTTGGTTGTAGCTGTCGGCCTATTTGCTGCAATGCCTACTTTTGTTGGCATAAGTTGGGTGAGTGTCCTTTGTGAGATTTTAATTTTGACTGTAGCTGCGTCCGGTCTTAATTTGGTGATGGGCTATACAGGTATGATTTCATTTGGTCCTGCTGGCCTATATGCAGTGGGTGCTTATACAACTGCGATTTTGATCTTAAGGGCTAATGCGCCTTTTGGACTCGCTATGATCGCCGGTCCGATAGTGGCAACAGTAGTTAGCCTTATCGTAGGCTGGTTTTGTGTTCGCCGTACTGCTGTCTATTTTGCTTTGTTGACTCTCGCCTTCTCTGAATTAATTCACATCGTAATTTTCAAATGGTATGGACTTACTAAAGGTGACGATGGCATTGTAGGCATCCCATTACCTGGCTTCCTCTCTTCAATAGAAAGCTATTATTACTTTACTTTGGCTTGCACTATAGTTTGCCTTTTGGCAATGTGGGTAATCGTTAATTCTGCCTTTGGTAAGGCTCTGCAAGTCATTCGTGAGAATCCAAATAGAGCAGAATTCATCGGCATCAATGTTAGAAGGTACCAACTCTTGGCTTTTGTCATCCAAGGTTTCTTTTTGGGAGCAGCTGGCTCCTTACTATGTGGCTTCAGCCACAGCGTCTTTCCCACTAATGCCCACTGGCCGAAATCCATCGATATGATCATTGCTTGTCTGCTCGGAGGTATATACCATTTCTATGGCCCGTTTGTCGGGTCGGCGGTATATATCCTGCTGGATAAGGTTATTACGAGCTTTACGGAATATTGGTCACTGGTTTTTGGAGTAGTTTTGTTAATTTTAGTACTGTTCTTCCGTGGTGGGATTGTAGGCTTTGTCTCAGAAAGGTTGTCAGCTGCAAGGCGTGAAGGAAGTTGACATGCTAAGCATTCAGGGGCTTGTAAAAAAGTTCGGTGGTCTGACGGCAATAAACAATGTCAGCTTTGAAATTGAGAAAGGGGAACTGAGCTCTATTATCGGCCCTAATGGAGCTGGGAAGACTACCCTTTTTAACCTACTGACTGGCCACCTCCAGCCTGACTCTGGAAGAGTTATTTTCAATGGCAAGGAAATTACCAGTTTACCGCCCCATAAGATATGTCGTCTGGGGATCGGAAGATCTTTTCAGCGCATTAACATTTTTCCTCGGTTAAGCGTATTTGAAAATGTCCAGGCCGCAGTGCTTGCAGGGCAAGGGAAGTGCACCAACATATTTTCTTTCTCTAAGAATATGTGTAAGGAAGAAACTATCCATGTACTGGAAACTATAGAGCTTGATGATAAAAAGGGCTTTCCTGCAGGACTTCTTTCGCACGGAGATCAAAAACGCCTGGAAATGGGAATTGCATTAGCCTTACGGCCCTCTCTGTTGTTACTTGATGAACCGACTGCTGGAATGGGCCCCGAAGAGACGGTTGGGATTGCTGGTCTTCTTGACAGGGTGGTTCGACATCAAGGTTTGACTGCTGTGTTTGTTGAACACGATATGAGCGTAGTATTTGGTATCTCACAGAAGATAAGGGTGATGCATTTGGGCGAGATAATTGCGACAGGAACGCCTGAGGAAATCAAGGCTGATGCCCAAGTCCAACGAATCTATCTTGGCGAGGAGTGATAGTGTTACTGGAAGTGAGCAATATAAATACGTTTTATGGAATGAGTCATATCCTATTCAACCTATCATTGAGCATCGAAAAAGGAGAGATAGTTTGCCTCCTTGGCAGAAACGGAGTTGGTAAGACCACCACGCTCAGGAGCATAATAGGGCTTACGCCGGCGCGGTCAGGAAGTATAACATTTGCAGGGGAAGAGATTAGAACTAAACAACCTTTTCGTGTTGCACGATTAGGCATTGGCTTCGTTCCCGAAGATAGGCTAATAATCCCTGACCTTACCGTAAAAGAAAACTTGGAGATAGCTATACGGCCGGGAGAGGATTGGACGTTGGAAGGTATTTATCAAATTTTTCCTAGGCTGAAGGAGCGGGAAGCTCAAGAAGGTGGCACACTTAGCGGCGGCGAACAACAGATGTTGACTATCGGCAGAGCCCTGATGAGTAATCCCAAACTCTTACTTCTGGACGAGCCTTCTGAGGGGCTCGCGCCCGCAATCGTGAAAATGTTGGGCGAATTCATGCAAGTGCTCAAGGGAAAAGGGATGACCACTCTGCTCGCAGAACAGAACTCAAAGTTTGCTTTAACCTTTTCTGATAGAGCCTATCTATTAGAAAAAGGAGAAATTTGCTGGCATGGGAATTGTTTAGAGTTAAAGGGAAAACCGGAAGTGGTGAAACGCTACCTGGGTGTGTAAACCAGACGAGAGTTATTCCAGCAGAAGTTATGTTAGTAATCTTAAACATAGAGAAGGGCAAGAGTTAAGAGTATTTAAAAAGGAGGTTAATATGGCTTCAAATCATGAAACGATGACGCCAAGAAGTAGAGTATTAGCAGGTATTTTCGGAGGTAGGGTTGATCGCTTCCCTGTGGGCAGTACTATGTCTGTGGCTACCCATGAACAGATGGATAAACTTGGAGTTGGTTTTCCTGAGGCCCATTACGAACCAGAGGCAATGGCCAAACTTGCTTCAGCAAGCTATGAAATCATAGGAATGGATACCATCAAAGTTCCATTCAGCGTTTGGAACCTTTCGTCCTCTCTTGGAACAACCATGAATTGGGGCAGCCGAAATAAATGGCCGGATGGAGTTCCTATCTTTCGAGATCCTGAGGAAGTAAAAATTCCAAAGGATTTTTTGTCGCGCCCGGGTACAGGCGGCGTTATAGAAGCGATAAAGATTCTCAGGAGAAAATACCCTCATGTGGCTATAATCGGTACTGTTATGGGACCGCTCACTCAGTGTTTCAACCTAGTAGGTGTAGAAAATGTAATGCTCATGATTGCTACTGAACCTAATAAAATAAAAAGATTTTTGGAAAAATTCATTGATCCGGTAGTTGAATATGCCAACGCTCAAGTGGATGCAGGGATCGATGCTTTAGATTACGCTGATCATGCTACTGGCGGACTTATCAGTGCAGAAACTTACAAAGAATTTATTATGCCAATGCATAAGAGAATCGTTCAAGAGATCAAGACCCCCTGCGTACTTCATATCTGTGGGAACACTCTTGATAGGTTGGAATATATAATAGAATCTGGTTTCCCATGCTTCAATATCGACACTTGGGTTGATGCTTTTCACGCAAAAAGGGTTGCGAAGAACCGTATTAGCCTTTGGGGCGGAATCAGTAACATCAATTCCCTCCTCCAGGGTACACCAGAAGATGTTAAACGAGACGCATACTACGCAATGGAAGCGGGTTTCGAAGTTATTGGCATCGAATGTTCCGTACCAGTTCAAGCACCCGACAGAAACTTAATGGCCATTATGGAGGCAGTAAAAGAATACCCTGTGAGCTGTTCCCCAAGGGACCAGATTAGAGAATTTGCTAAAGGGCTAGCCCGTTCTTTTATGGACGAAGACCGAGATTTCTTTAAAGAATTAGTCAGTGGGTTAGCAAAATCTGCTTAACGAAGAAAGGAGAACCAAAATGTCAATTGAGCCAAAATTCATTGGAGATATCATCATTAATGAATACAGAAAAAACCCCAAAGAAGTTATTCGTTTGATCATTGATACGTATAATGAAGAAATTAAAAGAATGAAGGAAATCATCAAACTCCCAGAACCTTCAGATGAAGAGGAAGTCATCAAAGATTTAATGCCCAAGGAAGAACCTTTCCGCTCGATCTCAAATGCCACGCGTACGGGTGACCTAAAACAATCCATCCATCTTGTAGAAAGTGCGCTCACTTCCAAAATTCCAGCCCAAGAGATCGTTATGAGGGGGCTTCTTCCGGGCGTCCAGGCAGCAGCAGCCCTTTATGATGCTCGTTGCTATTTTGCGCCGGATCTTCTCAAATCTGGAAAGGCACTGAAAGAAGCCACAGATGTCGCTTTGAAGGGCCTTCAAGATATTCAGAGGAAAGGAAGGATTGTCATGCATGCCCCTGAAGGGGATATCCACGATATTGGGAAAAATCTCGTTAAAATAGTATTAGAAGCTAACTTCTACGATTGCATTGATGTGGGTGTGGATGTTAATTCAGACAAACTATTGTCTGCTGTCAAAGAATATAAGCCGATGCTAATCACAGGGCATGCTCTAATGACAACGACAATGCCTGGGCTTATGGAGGCAGCCAAACGTCTAAAAAATGAGGGCATTGAAATTCCTTTTGCAATGGGTGGAGCTCCAGTGACCCAAAAATATGTGGAGAAAATTGATTTAGGGATTTACGGAAGAACTCCATTAGATGCTGTTAAGATTGCTAATCTTGCAGCCCAAAAAGTATCTTGGAAAGAAATTCGTAAAACCGTGCATAAGTAGAATTTGACTTTTCAAATTGGGCATAGGCTGCGAGCGGGGGAGAGAACCTTTCTCCCCTTCGTATTTTTTAAGGAGATATTTATCAGGAGGAAAGAATGCTTATTATTGGAGAATCGATTAACGGAACTATTCCCTCTGTTGGCACCGCCATCGTGGAACGTAACGAAAACTTTCTTTTGGAGCTTGCAAAAGAACAAATAGAAAAGGGAGCTCAAATGCTGGACATAAATGCCGGAGTAGCAGAAGGCAATGAAGTAGAAGACTTACCCTGGCTGGTCCAGCTGATTCAAAAGAAAGTTTCTTGCCCCTTAATGATTGACAGTAATAATCCAGAAGCTTTGAAAGCCGGCCTCGAGGTTTATAATCATCGAGAACCGCCCATTGTTAATTCTATAAGTGGCGAAAAAAAGAAAATAGACAACATCCTACCTTTAATTTCTGGTAAGAACTACCGTATAGTAACCCTTTGCATGGATGATCACGGCATTCCAGCCACACCGGAGAAGCGAGTTGAAGTGGCACGTCAGCTGTATCCAATTTTTAAAGATGCTGGAATCCCTCCGCAAAATATCTATTTCGACCCTTTGGTACTCAGCTTAGGACTTAATTGGGAAGGAGCCATGGTAACTCTCAAGACCATAGACCTTTTAAAAAAGGAACTTACTGAATCACATATTATATGCGGTCTTAGCAATGTGGGTGTTGAACTACCCTTAAGAAAACTTGTTAACAGGAGCTTTCTCCCAATGGCGGCGTATGCAGGTTTAGATACCTTTCTCATGGATGTTAGGGATAAGGCACTCACATCCACTTTAATAGCATCCATAGCTCTCATAGGAAAAGACCCTGATTGTACGGAATATTTAAAGGCGTATAGAAAGAAGAAACTAACATAAATGCTTTTCAAATGGACATTAGAATAACATTTCGCCCGTTTAATAAATCAGCTTTTTTCACAGAACCCACTAACTTGATTGAAGCCGCGAGGACAGCTGGGTTTCATCTTGGAGGAAGCTGTGACGGAAAAGGACGGTGTGGTAAGTGTAAAGTAAGAATTCTAAAAGGCGGCGGGTTGTCACCCTTAACCGCAGAAGAAATAAAATTCCTGACGGAGGAGGAAATAAAGGAAGGAGTTCGCCTAGCGTGTTTTTTGAGTGTATCTGATGATTTAGAGATTGAATTTTTTCGACTTCCAGAAGAAATGCGTATTCTCTCGCATTTCCACCCTATTGATTTCAATTTAAATCCTCTCGTTCGATACAAAATAATTGAGGTCGATAGACCGGTCTTGTCAAGCCCTCGGGGAGATATGGAGGGGTTGTTTTATGCCCTTGCAGGACAATACCGCATGGGCCTGCCTGTCTTGAGACATCTGCCCGCTGCCTTGAGGAAAGGAAAATGGTCGATTGTTGTTTTCATATGGAATGATGAAGAAATTATTAGAATAGAGCCAGACGTTAATCAATTCGGGGCTTATGGAATAGCTTTGGATATCGGGACCACAACCGTTGTGGCTTATCTATATGACATCAAAACGGGAAACCAGTTGGGATACATATCCTTTGTTAACCCTCAGATTGCTATGGGTGAAGATGTAATGACAAGAATTTCATATTCTATAGAGGAGCCAGAAGGGTTATTCAATTTAAGAGAAACATTAATAATGGAGCTTAACTATTCCATTCACAAATTATGCGAGAACCAGAATATCAATCCTTCTGAAATATGTGAACTAACTGTTGTTGGGAACACGATCATGCATCACCTTTTTTTAGGCATCCCTGTCGAACATGTAGGTAAAGCCCCTTTCCCACCTGCTCTGCAAGCCCCCTTCGATTTAAATGCTTCGGAACTGGGTTTGGACCTGAATCCAATGGCTAAAGTTCACATGCTTCCATTGATTGGTGGATTTGTTGGTTCAGACATCGTAGGGGCTATGCTCGCGGCTGATATTCATAACCTTGAAGGAAAATATTTGCTTATTGACATCGGAACTAATGGAGAAATTGTATTGGTGAATCACGGCAAGTTTTTTTGTTGTTCAGTAGCCGCAGGTCCAGCCTTTGAAGGCGGACATCTTAAACACGGCATGCGAGCCGCAGAAGGAGCTATCGATACATTCAAGATGGACGAATCAGGGGGGGAAGTAAAATACACAACAGTCGGAAATGCTCCGCCTGTAGGAGTCTGTGGGTCGGGTTACTTAGATATACTTTCAGAAATGCTAAGATTAAAATACCTTCTATCTCAGGGGAGAATAAATCCGAAAGTCAAGATTCCAAGGATTCGAAAAGGGACCTCGGGCATTGAGTTTGTTATAACTTGGTCTGGGGAAAAGGAAGCCGCCCATGATATTGTGATTACTTCTGATGACATTCGGGAGTTACAATTAGCAAAGGCTGCTATTCTCTGCGGAATCAGGGTACTCATGGAAAAAGTAAAGCTAAATAAGATAGACAAGATCTTCTTAGCAGGAGCCTTTGGAAATTATTTAAGACCGGACGCGGCAAGAATGATAGGTCTTTTCCCCGAGGATGTTGAAGTGACCCCAATTGGAAATGCAGCAGGTTATGGTGCCATACTTTCGTTATTAAGCCGTGAAAAGAGACTACTGGCTCAAGAGATAGTGCAAAAGATTGAATATGTGGAGTTAGCTTCGGAGCCTCTATTTCAAGAAAGGTTTATGGAAGCTATTCCTTTCCCTAGCTAAAATGTAAGTTTCTTAAATTAATTAAGAGCTCTTTATCCTTTCAGGGCCATAAAGAATGAAGACAATCATTGCCTGTGAAGTTATGAAAAGAGAATTGTCCCTCTTAGCACCTGATGGATGCAAACTATCCTTTATCTCTGCTGGGCTCCATTTGACACCAGAAAAAATGTCTGACGATATCCAAAAAGAAATAGATAACGTCGATCATGAAGAAGGGCCAATTATTCTAGGATATGGATTATGCAGCTATGGTATAACAAAAATTAAAGCGCGCCATCGTCCAATATTAATTCCCAAAATACATGACTGTATAACCTTATTCTTAGGCTCGCGACAAACATATTACGAAGAATTCTTCAAAAATCCAGGTACATATTATTTAAGTTATGGATGGATTTTTTATGGTAAAACCCCTTATTCCCAATACCATGAAATCTATATTAAGAAATACGGCGAAGATGAGGCCAGATGGATTGTCCAAGAGATGTTAAAAAATTATAAGCGATTAGTTTTTATAGACAATAAACTGTTTTCGCCTGAGGAAGCCCGGGAGAAAGCTAAACGAATGGCAGATTTCTTTAATCTCGAATTCATTGAACTTGAGGCCCCACCTACTTTCCTCAGGCAAATCTCCGATGCAGAAGAGGGAGAGAATTTTCTTCAGATCAATCCTGGGGAATCCTTTCCTTACAACAAATATCTTTCATCCCTTCTTCCTCCAATAGAAGAATACCAAGGGGAGAACATAAGGGATGGGGAGCGTTGAACAGCCAGAAATCGCTTTCCTCCTGTATATTCTCCACTAAGCAGCGTTATTTCTCTGCGGTAACCAACAACCAGCGATGATTGAAAACCACAGTTTTTCCGTCGAAACGAAGATTGATGCCTGCCTGAATTCCCCGGGTGGCCAAGGCGACCATTATGGTATAAAGTGGCTTCAACCCGATCCGGAGCATTTGTGATGCGAATCCATTCATCATAGTCTCTTTTCATCTCCCAAGTCACTTTGGATGTAATTTTAAGCCCCGATTCTTTAAGCAATTCGAGCAACCCACTGGTTGAAAGCATCTGCACATGGGTAGGGTCCCTCAGGGTCTCAAGAGCATTGTGCAAAGCTGCTCCCTCTTCATCTTCTGAGGATACGACATCGGCCACGACGACTTTGCCTTTGCGTCGAGTAACACGTACCACCTCTTCCATCACGCGTCGAGGATCGGGGAAGTGATGGACTGTTAAACGAGTAACGACACAATCAAAGCTTTTGTTCTTAAAAGGAAGCTCTTCCGCGCTACCTAGCTTAAACCGAACATTCTTTAAGCCTGCCTTTTCACACCGCTGACGAGCCTTATCAAGCATTTCCGGAGTGAGATCATAGGCAACTACTTCTTGGACATCGGGAGCTAAGGAGGCGGTTACAATTCCGGGACCGCACCCCAGATCCAAAAGGTCCATCATCTTCGTCGGCTTGATGGCGCCATAGATTTGTTCTAGGACCCATGAATCTGTAAAAGCTTGGGCAACTGAAAGCGTTTCTGCTTGTCTTCCAAACTCTTCTTTAACTCGTGAATGATAATCCATGTCTTATCTCCTATATGGTATTAACAGGGTCAACTTTATTATAGATGACACCGATTCTTTCGACAATTGATTTCTGCCTGTTCGGTTTTTAACAAGAATATGAAAACCGGTCCAATATCCCCCCAAAGGGACTAGATATCTCCTGCGGCTACTTAACTCTATGGTCTCCGTTTACTTTTGAAGGCGGTGTAACCGGAATGTAACTGTTGCTAAGCATTGACTTTCTTTACTTCTCTGAAATTTAATAAATGGGGTGTGAAGCCGGGATTTATTTTGGTCAACAATGTCGAGATTATTCAAATTTACGAAGGAGAAACAAATAAGGATGCGATGAAGAATTTTAAACTCTAAATTGCGTATATCTTGCCAATACCTTCACTTGTCGAAACCTGAAGATATCTGATTGAAATCTGCATCGAAAAGGGAAAAGGGCTCTTTATTGATTACAGGAAGAAATCCACACCAAATTCGACAGTGTCGGGAAGGTCAAATCCTAACTTTCACATTTAATGATAGGTGAGCCTTGTCGAATACCTCTTATTCAACCAAAAGGAATTGATCTTATTTTGCATTCCTTCTTCTGAATCTCAAAGAACACATTCCCTAGGAAGTTATTCGTTCAGAAATTCAAGGATAGTTTGGTCGCGCTGTTTGTTGGGCTGGAATAAGATGGAGTAATGATTGGTGCCTTCGAGATCTACCCTCGTAGCCTTTGGTATCTGACGGACCATCCGTTCTGCTACCTCTTCAGGTAGCAGAAGGTCATCATCGGCGAGCATCCCTTTGGTGGCCCGCAAAAGCAGGGTAGGGGAAGTGACTTTCTTATAAAATTG
>Ga0315286_10005955_pt1 | contig 11816 bp, 10 predicted proteins | sample YL17G10_0_MG_FD_205038 | JGI IMG/M metagenome (GOLD analysis project Ga0315286, IMG submission 205038) | Sediment microbial communities from Yellowstone Lake, YNP, Wyoming, USA - YL17G10_0 | ecosystem: Environmental > Aquatic > Freshwater > Lake > Sediment | place: USA: Wyoming | collected... | reverse complement strand
GTTGATCCGCTCGATGTACAGATTCCAAATGAAGTCATCCTTGAACCAGTACTTCTCATCCGTCCAGATCCTTGGTTTTCCATTCTTGGTGAGCATGTCGTCGATTTCGAAAGTCTCCCACACATATACAAAATCATCAAGTTCCTCGAAGTCAGCGATATGGAATCGATTGAGGCGTTCCTTGGGATTGGCCTTCTTCAGAAAGTCGATGACCTCCGATTTGCCGGCGGCGGGCCGGCCCGTAATAATCAAGATGGGGAAGTTGTTGTTCATAGGTTCTCCTGGCTGGCGCTATTTGATTTCTTTGATTCGAACTTCGGCTTTTGTGGAAATGATCTTCACGGCTCGCACTTTCTGTTCAACCGCCCCGAATACGGTTTGGTCCGTGAAGGTGAGTGGCGGCGTCTCCATGCCGAGATGCCGTTTTGATTCTCCCATCAAATAGTCGCTCGCGGCTCCCACATACGTGGCACTGTCGTCAACTGGCTTTCCCTTGACGAGAAGTTTTGTGATTTCAATGCTGCCGGAGAGCGTTCGCTTCCATTCGCACTGGATACCGGACACCAGGATGCCTGGCTTCTTTTCAATTTCGTTGATGACAATATCGCGGATTTGCCTGCCGGTGACTTTGAATGTGGTTAGAACATTTCGGAATGGAAGAACTTCGAAAAGATCCTGCTTGGTAATCGGCCCGGGTATGAGTCTTTTCCGGATACCGCCTCTGTTCATGAAACCGATATCGGCCATCGCCGCATCGCGCTGCGCGTCTGCGAGAAAATGGCCTTCCTGCATCTCTCCTCCTTCGCCGTTCCATGCGTCGCTGAGTGTCCCAATGATTTCACTATACTCCTTGTTGATTTCCACCTTGAACGAATCGGCCAGGGTGGATACAACCGTCGGTTTGCGGTTCGGATTGAACCACAATTGATGAAGACTGCCGTTCCACTTGGTGACCTGATCGTTTTCGACGGTCAGGTCCAACACGCCCAGGTTTTCACAATTCGATCCTGCTTGCGCGATGACGACATTGTTCACGAATCTTGGTTTCCTGAGCCGCGTGTGAGAATGCCCGCCGATAATAACGTCGATCCCGCTCGTGTTCGTCGCGAGTTCGGAATCATCGTCGACACCCTGATGCGTCAACGCAATCAGCAGATCTGTTTTGGGATCGAGGAATTCTATCATACGTTTTGCGGCTTCAAGAGGAGGCACAAGCTTGACACCTTTGGTACTGTTTTGGCTCACAAGATTGAAATAGTCTTTCGACATCAATCCAAAAATCCCAATCCGGATGCCGCTTTTCTCGATAATGGCGTATTCTTTTTTCGTGATCGGCAGTCCGGTTTTCTCATCGACCAAATTCGCCGAGATCACCGGGAATCTTGTAATGGCGGCGAGTTTCAGGAAATTTGCATAGGATATGTCAAAATCATGATTTCCCGGAGTCCAGCCTTCATATCCCATAAGGTTCATCATTTCGATGAGCGCACCCCCTTCGGCCCCATGATAGATCCGATCTGTGATCGGATTGCCGGTCATGAGATCGCCTGCATCCAGGACGAGCGTTGTTGTCCTCGTTTTCCGTATGCTATCAATGACAAATGTGAGCTCATTGAAGCCGCCAACAAGAGGCTTGGGGCTTTCTTTGACCCAAAATGCTTCATGAGGAAGAAAGCTCGCGTGCATGTCATTGGTATGAAGAATCGTGATTTGTCTGGGTTGGGCTGAAATCGAGAGAACGAAGGCCAGAACGAATGCAACAAGTGAGCATGAGCGTTTGAGTGAAGTTCTTGACGCAATCGACATGGGAAACCTACCGAGTATGATGAAGGTGACAGTAAATAGTAGTTCCAAGATACAGAGAAAATTGGTATTTTGGAACAGAAGATTCGGCGATGGACGATCCGCCGCCTTGCGCATTTTCACAACTGGAATTGACACAATGAAACGAATAGCATTGTTTGCAACTGCTGTTACTCTCTTCAACCTGATTGCTTCGTCACAGGAACCAAGTGCGAAGCTCGCCGTCTTTGTCTCCATCGATCAAATGAAGGCAGAGCATCTTGAACGGTACAAGAACGAGTTTACCGGAGGTTTCAAACGGATGCTCTCGCAAGGTACCGTCTACACCAATGCGGACCTGAACTTTGCCCCCAGCGAAACAGGTCCCGGTCATGCAACCCTGGGGACCGGCTGCTATCCATGGAAGAGCGGCATTCTCGCCAATGACTGGATCGATCCCAAAACCGGCAAGAATGTCTATTGTGTCGAAGACTCGACGGCGGAAAAAGCTGAACTGGAGGGAGGCGGAATGTCTCCCAGAAACCTCGTTGTCACAGGCATCGGAGATTGGCTCAAGCAATCATCACCGTCGTCGAAGGTCATTGCTGTATCCGTTAAGGACCGTGCAGCAATCCTGATGGGTGGACAAGGTCCGGACTATGCTTTCTGGTACGATCGAAAGACCGGACGCATGGTCACGTCGGAACACTACACGCGCACCATTCCACAATGGGTCAAATCCTTCAACAGTGGAAACTGGATTGATCGAAATGTCCCGGCCGCCTGGACAAAACTCCGCTCCGAAGAGGTGTATTCAAAATACGGCCCGGATGAGCTGGAGGGCGAAATGAAGTGGGACGGTTCAACCTCGTTTCCACACATGTTTCAGCCCTCGATCAAGCGCGAACAAATCATCACGAGTCCCTACGGCGACAAAATGGTGCTCGATTTTGCGCGGGAAGCAGTCCGCGCTGAACAATTGGGTCAACGCGGAGTACAGGACATTCTCTGTGTCAGCCTCTCCTGCACGGACTATATTGGGCATGCGTTTGGCTCCAACAGCCACGAAATCATCGACCAGATGCTGAGACTGGATCTTGAACTCGGAGCGTTCATCGAATGGCTTGAGAAAACCGTCGGTCGCGGCAGTGTGGTTGTCGCACTGAGTGCCGATCACGCTGCGATGCCGTTGCCGGAGTATACGACAACCGTCGACAAGAAATTCAGCCGACGCATTTCTCCGAAGACGCAGATCAACCCCGGGATCGAGGAACTCAACCGTACGTTGCAGAAAGAACTCAAGACGACGGAACACGTGATCCAATCAAACGCCTTTCTTAATTATTCCGCTGCGCGCAAAGCCAACGTCGACTCCATCGCTCTGGAGCAACGCATCAGAAAGGAAGTCCTTGCGATTGACGGATTTGTCGACATCTATTTTCGACGCGAGCTGTTGGACCCCTCAACACCGGACCGGCCCTATCTTGGAACTTTTCGGCGTGGCTATTTTGCCGGGCGCGGCAAGGACTTTGTGGTCCGATTTTGCGAGAATTGTCTGGTGACATCGTCCTCGACCGGCTCGTCACACGGTTCGCCCTATCGTTACGATACGCACGTCCCTATTGTGTTTTGGGGAAACAACATCAAGTCCGCCTCAGTCAATCGTTTTGTGAAGATTGTCGATATCGCCCCCACGCTGGCACGAATGCTGGGAGCCCCCTTCCCGGCCAGCATCGACGGCAAGCCGCTAAGAGAGATTGCAAAGTAGTTCATAACATAGTATTTTCTGACAATGTCAATTCCCGACACGAGGTCAATGATAATCATTTCTTGAGGAGGACACCATGGCATTGATCACTCTTACGGTCAATGGAACGAATCAGTCTGTTGATGCCAATCCGGAAACCCCGCTGTTGTGGGTGTTGCGAGACATCCTCGGTCTTACAGGAACCAAATACGGCTGTGGTATCGGCGTATGTGGTTCGTGCACCGTTCATATTGACGGGGAGGCCCAACGGTCCTGTGCCACGCCCATTGGCTCCTGCGATGGGAAATCAGTGACAACAATTGAGGGCCTTTCGTCGGATCTCTCCCATCCCGTTCAAAAAGCCTGGCTCGAAGTCGATGTCCCGCAGTGCGGCTATTGCCAATCCGGAATAATCATGTCGGCCGCGGCTCTCCTGAAACAAAAGCAAAAACCGACCGATGCAGACATTGACACTGCATTATCCGCCAATTTGTGCCGGTGTGGGACATACAATAGAGTGCGCAAAGCGATTCACGTTGCTGCTGCGAAAGGGGGTGCGCAATGACAACAACGACCGTTAATCGGCGCGACTTCATGAAAATTGCTTCAAGCGCCGGCGCAGGCCTCGTGCTGAGTTTCTACCTACCGTCAGCAGAGAGTGAATTGTTTGCGGAGCCTCTTGCCGAATCGTTCTCACCCAATGTGTGGCTCAAGATCGATCCCAGCGGTATCGTGACCGTTACGGTGGCAAAATCCGAAATGGGACAGGGTTCACGCACCTATTTCCCAATGATCCTGGCGGAGGAACTCGAGGCCGATTGGTCAACCATTCGCGTCGAGCAGGCCCCTGCCCATGCCGACAAGTACGGCAGTCAGTCAACCGGAGGAAGCACGGGTGTCAGAACATCCTGGGAAAAGCTGAGCAAGGCAGGAGCAACGGTGCGCGAAATGTTGATTTCTGCAGCTGCGCAGAAATGGAACGTCGACCGCGCGACGTGCTACGCCGAGAAGGGAACCATCATCCATCGGCCGACGAAGAAGTCGCTCACGTACGGTGAACTTGCAGAAGATGCAGCAAAGCTTCCAGTGCCGGAAGCTCCTGCATTGAAGGATCCGAAGAACTATAAGATCGTGGGAACGTGGATACCGCAAGTTGAGACAGCAGCGCGGTCATCGGGAAGAGCGATATTCGCGGTAGACGTGAAAGTCCCGGGAATGCTCAACGCCACACTCCTCCGATCCGCGGTGTTTGGAGGCAAGCTTGTTTCTTTTGATGCGACAAAAGCTGAATCAACGCCGGGGGTGAAAAAGGTTGTTCAAATCGACCGTGGCATCGCCGTGCTCGCAGATTCAACGTGGGCAGCACTCAAGGGCCGCGAAGCCCTTGAAATCAAGTGGGACGAAGGACCGAACTCGAAGCTCAGTAGCGCCGATATTCAAAGGATGTTCGAAGAGTATGCCCGAAAGGATGGCGCAGTTGCTACCAAGGAAGGGGACGTTGATGCTGCATTTGCGGGGAACGTGAGGAAGATCGAAGCAGTGTACAACGCGCCGTACGTCTCCCACTCACCGATGGAGCCGATGAGTTGCGTTGCCGATGTCCGGGCAGACAGCTGTGAGATCTGGATCGGATCCCAAAATCCCCAGGCATTGCTCAACTCTACTGCCACACTGCTCGGTTTCCCAAAGGAAAAGATCACGATTCACGTGACGCTCATTGGCGGCGGTTTTGGCCGCAGGCTCGACAATGACTTCGGCGAGGAAGCGGTGAAAATCTCGAAGGCCGCGGGCGTCCCGGTGAAACTCCTATGGACCCGCGAAGACGATATGCATCACGATTTCTACAGGCCGGCAAGTCACCATGTGCTGAGCGGGGCGGTAGACAAAGACGGGAAGATTGTGGCATTCAAACACCGCGTGGTTGCGCCTTCCATTACGGGTCAACGTGCCCCGGAAAGGATCAAAGACGGAATGGATCGGGGTGTCCTCGATTGCGCTGCAAACATGCCGTACACGATTCCCAACGTTCTGGTCGACTACGTCATGGCGATCCCGCCGGTTCCAATTGGCGCGTGGAGATCTGTGTATGCATCACAGAATGTCTATGTTGTCGAGTCCTTTGTCGATGAGCTCGCGGCGGCAACACACAAAGATCCTCTGGAATTCCGTTTGCAGATGCTGGATAAGAATCCGAGAATGAAGAAGGTGCTCGAAACCGCGGCTGAAAAATCGGGATGGACTACCAAATTGCCAAAGGGGCGTGGACGGGGCATTGCCTGCTCTTTCTGTTTCGGCTCATTCGCAGCAGAGGTAGCAGAAGTCTCTGTTGTCAAAGGTAAGGTCAAAGTTCATCGGATGGTGGTGGCGATCGATTGCGGCATGGGTGTTGCGCCAAACACGCTCGAATCGCAAGTCGATGGCGCAGTTGCGCTCGCTCTTTCGGCGGCTCTCAAAGGAGAGATTACGATTGAGAATGGGAGAACAAAACAGGGGAACTTCGACGCATATCCGATCCTCACGATCAACGAAATGCCGAAGATCGAAGTCCATGTTGTCAATAGCTATGAAAAACTGGGCGGGATCGGCGAACCGCCGCTTCCTCCGGTGGCCCCGGCGGTATGTAATGCGATCTTTGCCGCAACCGGAAAGCGAGTTCGAAAACTGCCGATCGGAAACCTCGGATGAAAGCGTGAGAGTATATTCACAATTGAAAGTAGGTCGCTCTGATGATTTCTGAACCGCTCCGACCGACATTCAGACTGCTAAGCGATTCCTTTCTCGGGAAGATCGTTGACGAGGCGTATGAACTCCTTGCCAAACATGGAGTCTACGTCGAGAATGCGAGCGCCCTCAGAATCTTTCTCGATGGCGGCGCACGAGAGGATATGTTGAGCAAGAGAGTGCTCATTCCCCGCACGCTTGTCGAGAGAGCACTTGCTTCTTCACCCCGCGTCATTGCCATGGCTGATTCTCCGGGAAAACTCTCCCACGAGGTTGGCGGCGACCATGTCCATTTCGATCCCGGATCAGCCGCCCTGCGAATATTTGATCATGAGACGCAGTCCGAGCGAAAACCGGTAACCAGGGACCTTGTTCGGTTTCACAGTCTTGTTGATCGACTTGAAAACTTCCATTTCCAGAGCTCCGGGCTTATCAGCACCGACGTGCCGGATGAAATTGCCGACGCGTACAGGATCTTCATCGCACTTCAATATTGTTCAAAGCCGATTGTCACAGGCCTCTTCCTTGCCGAGAGTTACAAGCCCATGCTCGAGATGCTCGCCGCAGTGCGTGGCGGCACGCAATCTCTTCGTGAGAAGCCGCTTGCGATTTTCGACGCTTGTCCTTCTCCTCCTCTGAAATGGAGCAACCTGACGGCTCAGAGCGTCATTGATTGTGCGCTTGCCGGGATTCCTTCCGAATTCGTCTCCATGCCGCTGACAGGTGCGACTTCCCCCGTCACAATCGCCGGCGCACTGGTGCAGCTGACGGCCGAAAACCTGTCGGGCATTGTACTGGCTCAGCTGACAAGAGCGGGTACCCCTGTCATTTTCGGCGGCTCCCCCGCAAGTTTCGACATGCGCACTGCCAACGCGCCAATGGGTGCGATGGAGACTATGATGATCGATTCGGCGTATAGTCAAATTGGAAAATCACTTGGGCTCCCCACCCACGCCTACATGAGTCTCAGCGATTCAAAATGTGTCGACACGCAAGCGGGACTCGAGACGGGCATGGGGGCCGTCCTGGCCGCGCTGGCGGGAATCAATGTTGTTTCCGGCGGCGGTATGATGAACTTTGAGAGTACGCAGAGTCTTGAGAAACTCGCGATCGACAACGAGATTTGCGGAATGGCATATCGACTGATTCAGGGTATCGCACAGCGGGACGAGCCGATTGCTTTGAACTTGTTCGACGATCTCGATCCCGAAACGGGCTTCTTCACGCATCCGCACACCTTGCAGTGGTTTCAGGTCGAGCATAGGTATCCGAAATTGATGGACCGGGGCAATTATGAACAATGGGAAGATGCCGGGAAGCCCTCACTCGCCGACCGCGCCTCGGCACAGGTGAAGGAATTGCTCGGAACGGAAGACAAGGCCGTTGTTTCAGAAGATCTCAGAAAAGAGCTTGAGAGCATCATGAGCTCGTATGGGAAGCGTTTCGGTTTGGCGAAGCTTCCAACGCTTGAATGACAGCATTGCCTTTCTAGTCAGACAGTCATACATTTGTACCGTGGTAGGTACACTCGCCAGCAGGTCCTGGAGATAGTCGTTGTGCGGCGAGAACGAAGCCTCTGGAGAGAGCTCGGCGCCGTCTTTGGTTGCTTTATGACTTCTCCCGGATCCTTTTGTTGGCATCAATGAATCCCGGTGACAGGCCAATTGCCCGCTCATCAAGCCCCAATGCATAGCAGTATCGTCGACGTCCAGAAACACGAACGACATAAGGAGAATCCACAATGGCCTATTCATACGAAGAACTCAGCAAAATGACCGTCGTCGAGCTTCGGAAGATTGCCGACGGCATTGATCATGAAGCGACAAAAGGGCACAGCACGATGCACAAGGAACAGCTTTTGCCCGCAATGTGCAAAGCCCTCGGCGTCGCTATGCATGTCCATCACAAGGTAGTCGGTATTGACAAGGCTTCGATCAAGCTGGAAATTCACAAACTCAAACGGGAACGGGCCGCCGCTATTGAGAAAAAAGATTACAAGCAACTGAAACAAATTCGCCACAAAATCCACCACCTGAAACGGGACATCAGAAAAGCCACGATCTGAGAAGCGCATGATTGAATATCTGAAGGACCTCTACGGCCATCAAGAATGGGCGGACGGCGAACATTGGAAGGCGTTCGAAGCGTTGCCGGCGTCATTGAATGATCCAGCTCTCACAAAACGTCTTCGGCACATACATCTTGTCCAGCGATCCTATCTGTCAATCTGCAGCGGGGAGAAGGTGAACATCAGGGAAGCCCTTGTGCAGTTCGAGCGCTTGCCCATGCCGGAACTGAAACAGCGAGCAATGACCTATCATAGCGAGATTGCCTCCTTCCTCGAACGGTGTTCGGAGTCCGCTCTCGGAGAATTGGTGACAATTCCATGGAGGAAAGAACCCACACCCCCTCTTACACTCCTCAACGCTCTCACACAAACACCGATGCACAGCCACTACCATCGGGGGCAGAACGCAACACGGCTGCGAGAACTCGGCGGAGAGCCTCCGATGACAGATTTCATCGTCTGGATTTGGAAAGGTCGGCCAACTCCCGCCTGGAGTTGACCGTACTCGCGGGAGGACCCGCATCTACTCCCCCCACGAATCCTGAAAACACAAGAGCAAGCATCCCGACACGAAATCACGAGGAGTCCGATGTCTCTCAAGATCGCACTGATACAGCAAGCAGCCACATCCGACCGCGACGTCAATCGCGCGCGCGGACTGCGAGCCGCCGAGCGCGCAATCGAACAGGGAGCCCAGATCATCTGCTACTCAGAGCTCGCGTTTGATCCTTTCTATCCTCAGGAGCCGGCCACACCTCAAATCCTCACGAAGGCCGAACCGATTCCAGGCCCAACAACGGACTTGTTCTGCAAGAAGGCCCGCGACCGTGGCGTCGTATTTGTTTTGAACCTTTTCGAACGGGATGGCGACAAGACATACGATTCATCGCCGGTCATCGATGCAGACGGAACAGTCAAGGGCACCACCCGAATGATTCACATTACAGAGTATGCCTGCTTCCATGAGCAAGGATATTATGCGCTCGGCGATCACGGCGCGCCCGTCTACGAGACCCGCTTCGGAAAAATTGGAGTCGCAATCTGCTATGACCGCCATTACCCGGAATACATGCGGGCTCTTGCACTGGCCGGGGCGGAACTTGTGGTCGTTCCTCAGGCCGGTGCTGTCGATGAATGGCCGGAGGGACTGTTCGAATCGGAGCTGCGCGTTGCCGCCTTTCAAAACGGTTACTTCACCGCCTTGTGCAACCGCGTTGGTCCAGAAAAATGCCTTACATTCGCGGGTGAATCGTTTGTTTGCGATCCGGCCGGGAGGGTGCTTGCACGAGCCGGCAGGGGAACTGAGGAAATCCTCCTGTGCGATATCGACCTGGACGAAATCAACGCGTCGCATGCCCGTCGCCTTTTTCTTCGAGATCGAAGACCTGATGTGTACCGCGAATGGTTTGCCTGATTGCCGATCGCATAGCGAAATCCGATATCTCCGTATGAAATTTCGATCTTCAAAGCATGTTTTGATCCTCTTCGTCGCCGTCATATGCGGCTGCAGCTCGTACATATCGCGGACTGTTATGCAATCGCTGGAAAGAGTTGGCGATTCCATCCCTGATCCGCCGCGGATGATCACTGAGCCAGTCCTTCCAAATGCGAAGCTCGCCGTTGCATGGGTGGGACATGCGACGGTTCTGATTCAAATCCATGACAAGCTTTTCATCACCGATCCGCTTTTTACGAATACCATCGGAATGGTCGTGAGCCGATTTGTCAAGCCCGGTCTTGATCCAGGCATTCTCCCAAAAGTCGACTTCACGCTCATCTCTCACATTCATTTTGATCATTTCAGCTATGGCAGTCTTGATGCGCTTCCGAAAAACGGGACCCTGGTCGTTCCCGAAGGACTGGCCGACTACACGCCCGACTTCGGTTTCAAAGAATTTGACGAGATGAAACCGTGGGACGTCGTCGAGAACGACAGTGTCCGTGTCACCGCAGTGCCGGTCCAACATTTCAGCGGCCGATACGGTTTCGATGCTATCTGGTTGGGGAGCCGCGGCTATACGGGGTACGTCATGGCATACCGGGGAGTCGTCGTCTTCTTCGCGGGAGACACCGGCTACAATCCCGAATTCTTCAAAGAAATCGGTCGGAGGTTCAAGATCGATTTGGCGATCGTTCCCATTGCACCGAGTGGCGGCGGCGGGGGCGGTCTTGGCTCGCGTGTGCACGTGAGTCCTCGCGGGGCCGTCGCGATCTTCAAGGATGTCGGTGCACGATTCATGATGCCGGTTCACTTCGGCATCATGGCGTATGGATCCGTCCCAAATCCGGCTGCCCAGCTTGAACAGCTGCGAGCGGTTGCGGTAGAAGAAGGAATTACAGATCGGATTGTTGGATTGGAGGTTGGCGAACAGCGTGTTCTCTTTTAATCTCCAGGCTGATGCCCTCTCATCGTTGCAGGGCGCAACGCTAGGTTGTTTGCCGTTCGGATTCTTGCACCGGGGGATTCTCGCTTGGAGCGAAAACGCTCCCAATATCGAGAGAATATCGCCGCCAAATCTCGGGGGGGACAACAGAAAATTTCTTGAGGAGATTCGTTTATGAATGTGGATTTGCTGGAAGCCATACGGACAAACCTTCTTGCCCCGCCCGCTCTGTTCTTTGCGCTCGGGATAGTGGCAGCCCTGGCACGGAGCGATTTGAAATTCCCGGAATCGCTCTACACCGCCATGACGATTTACCTTCTGGTGGCCATCGGATTCAAAGGTGGCGTCTCAGTGCATGAGGCAGGGCTGGGGGTCGTTTGGCTGCCGGCTCTTGCAGCCTTGACGTTGGGCGCGTTGATTCCGTTGTGGACGTATCCCATACTCAGATTCATCGGCAAACTCCCGGCCGTGGACGCCGCATCAGTGGCGGCGCACTATGGTTCCGTGAGCGCCGTGACCTTCACCGTCGCCGTGAATTTCCTCAAAGATGTTGGCCAGCCGTACGAGTCATACGCGGCGGCATTCTTGGCAGTTATGGAATCCCCCGCCATCATTGTCGGTATCATACTCGGCAAGCTCGCCGTTCGACGGCGGGGAGAACTCGGCCATTCGCTGAGACAGGCATTACATGAAGCCATCTTCGGACGGAGCGTGCTTCTCTTGGTCGGATCGCTTGCCATTGGTTTTCTGTGCGGCAAACGAGGCATGGAGGCGACGGCCGGCTTCTTTGTGACGCCATTTCAGGGAATTCTTGCTTTGTTTCTGCTTGAGCTAGGGACAGTGGCGGGACGCCGTCTTGGTGATCTACGCAAAGTCGGGCTCTTCCTTCTGGCGTTCGGCGTCATCATGCCTGTCATTCACGCAATGATTGGTCTGGCACTTGGTGCGACAGTTGGGCTGAGTGTCGGTGGTGCGACTCTACTGGCTGTGCTTGCGGCAAGCGCTTCATACATCGCAGCACCGGCCGCGATGCGGTTATCCCTTACCGAAGCAAACCCAACACTATCACTGACGTCTGCACTTGCCATTACATTCCCATTCAACGTAACGCTGG
>Ga0315286_10005953_pt1 | contig 11819 bp, 2 predicted proteins | sample YL17G10_0_MG_FD_205038 | JGI IMG/M metagenome (GOLD analysis project Ga0315286, IMG submission 205038) | Sediment microbial communities from Yellowstone Lake, YNP, Wyoming, USA - YL17G10_0 | ecosystem: Environmental > Aquatic > Freshwater > Lake > Sediment | place: USA: Wyoming | collected... | reverse complement strand
AGCCAAGTGAGGACTGGACACTGGGCAATATCAAGGGGTATAACGAGGGGGATGTTGTTCCGGTCAGGATGACTGTGACGCCCAATGGCTGGACGCATGTTTCGATTACTGTTGGTTTTGAATGGGGCTACGGAGTAATATCCGACCCGGATGTGAGAGGGTTCGATAGAGTTGTTACCTATCCATGGATTGGAGATCCAGACCCGCTAGAGCATCCATTCAACGTTCCTGTAGATCCGCCGGTGCCCCCTCCAGCATCTAACGGCCCGTTCTCTGCCAGCGGTGGTGCGACCCTAGTGAGCCAGACGCACTTGGCGCTGCAGTCCGACGGATCGCCGCACTGGAAGATATGGGACCCGTGGCAGTTGGAGATCGACCTTAACCCTCAGCTCGACTCTGAATTGAAGGCCGGGGGTCTGCTCTTCATCACGACTTCAGATCAGAAGGGTGCATCGTACTTCCCAGGATCCTCGTTGCATGTGAGGCTGCTCGATGTCAACGGCAAGAAGAGTGCCGAGGACATCTCGATCAATGTCGAGGAGGTTCTGTCACCGCCGAGTGTTGTCCTCGAGAAGTTCTGCAACCCGCAGATGACTCTCGTGGGCAAGAAGATGACATTCCTGATCGCATGGGAGAACACTGGTCAGTCTCCAGCATCCAACCTGCAGCTTTGGGACTACATCGCGGTTGACGAAGATGGCGCCCCGCTGCTTCAGTACGTGTCCGATTCAGGAATCATGTGGACATCTGTTGATCCAACTGAAGTGCCCGTTCCGGACCCGGCCCTGAATCCAGACCCCATCGCTTGGGTTTGGGATATGGGATGGACCGCTGACGGTACTGGGCCATACGACGCTAACCCGGTCAAGGTCTATTACCTGCAGTTTGAGGTCCTAGTGATTGGCTGGGCTCTTGGGGAGCAGACCAACAATGCCGAGTTGTTGTGGTCGGATGGTCACAATCCTGACCTGTATCACGCGACTGCCCATTGCCACTTCACCATCATCAAGCCGATGATCGAGATTGAAAAGTGGGAGAAGGACCGACTCCAATGCGCCGCTGGCACCTACGTATGGTATGTTGACGAGAACGGTGCCCCGGTTTATTGGCCCGGTGACGTGATTACATACGTTATCAGGGTTACCAACCCAAGTCCCGACACTCCGATGAATTACCAGGTCATCGACCCGGTGATTGCAAGAGAGCTAGGCTTGCCTACTCCGGGGACTCCGATAATGTCGGGCGTGCTTGACCCCGGCGAGGACACGGGTCCGGTGGAGTTCCCGTATCTGGTCAAGGGAAATGAGCCCGAGCCCGAGGAGTTCGACTACATGTTCAGGAACACCGCTACGGTGATTGCCTGGGATGTCTACGAAATCGGTGGGAAGGTCGTGGACTCGAGCTACTGGGATGTAGACATTCTGCACCCCGATCTCAGCATAAAGAAGACAGCTTGCTCTGAGGTCGCGGCAGTCGGAGAGGAGATCAGGTACACCGTCGAAGTCGAGAACCTCGGTGATGCGACCCTGGAGGAATTCGTCATATACGATCAGATGATGACGGACCCCATTCTTTACGAAGCAACTCAAGAGAACCCTGACGATGACCTCTCTCCGCATGAGATATTGATTCTCGAGAGCGTAAACTCTGGTCTCCCCGGCCATGTATATGTGCCGGCGCTTGCGCACATCATCGTTGTGGAGGATGTGGATCCGAGAACAGACCTCATAACCAACAAGGTTTGGATCGAGGCATGGGACACGCAGAACCACTATCTGTACCGCGAGGACTCCGTGAGCTTGACGCATGTCACACCAAGCATCAAGATCACCAAGACGGCTGTCAACGATGATGATGAGGAGATAACTGAGATCGGCCTGTCGGGTGAGGTCAGGTATGAGATCGAGGTCGAGAACACCGGTAACGTTGGTCTTTGGTGGTTCTATTGGGACACCTTTGCGGACCCCGTGCTTGAGCCTGAGGTGACGCCGCCAAGCACGCCGCCGATACCATTCCCGGTCTCGCCAGCATTGCCTGGAGGGATCGTTAGCCTCTACGAGGCTAGGCTCGCATCGGGATACTTGGCACCCATTGGCACGGACGTCAGATACTACACGTACGAAGTCCAGGATGACGACCCCGACCCGCTCGAGAACACTGTGATAGTCCTCGGATGGATCACTACCGATGGCACTGAGCAGGCTGTCGTACAGGATCCCTACTACATCGTTTGGGACTGTGATGACGCATCGGTCAGAATACGCGGTTGGATCGAGGGGTACGTCTATCATGACCACAACTTGGACGACGTGGAGATGGGTGGTGGTGACTCCGCGTTGGACGGCTGGACTGTGCATCTGTACGATTCCACTGGCACGGTCGAGCTCGACTTCACGGACACTGATCTAAACGGTTACTTCCTGTTCGATTACCTACCGCCGGGAGCCTACAAGCTCAAAGTAGACATTAGCGACGCTGACTACTTCTCGACTAACCCGAAGGACTTGTCCGACCCCGATGGAGTGTGGGAAGATGCCTTCGTCATTGCTGGGTTAGGCTCGAGGCAGGACTTCGGTATGGCGGAGTACGCGTACCTCGAAGGCTACAAGTGGAACGACTGGAACATGAATGGAAACAGAAACCAGGCCCAGTTGCAGGATGGAACATGGATTTGGGAGCCGTTCCTCAATGGGTGGACCATAAAGTGCGCTGGCTGGGAGTACGATGAGCTGGTCGACGGGGAGCCACCTGCAGGAGTTCCTGCGCATCACGAACAGACGGCCATAACCGGAGCAGACGGGCTTGATGGATGGTTCAAGTTCAAGGTCAAGCCAGGGATATGGAACGTCTGGGAGGTCATGCCGGAGGACGATCCCATAACTCCCTATGTCGACGAGAGCGCCTGGTATCAGACGTTCCCGACGTCTCCAGGAACGCATCCGTTCGTGGGGATAGGCGAGGGTTCCACAATCTCCGATAAGCACTTCGGCAACGTGCCGCTCACGACGATCTGGGGCTACAAGTACTATGACAAGATCGGCTTGAACGGCGTGCGTGAGGAGGGCGACATCGGTCTCGAAGGCTGGACAATCACATTGGACGACGGCAACCAGCTGACACCTGTCCTGACGGACGTAACGGGACGCAGGTCGGTCGATGTGATGTTCGCGATAGACCTCTCCGGTAGTTTGGCTGACGACATTGCCCAGATAAGGGCGGCTGTGACGAACATCATGGCTGCGCTGGCTTCCGCAGGTGTGGATGCAAGGTTCGGAGTAGTATCGTTCGTCGACTACCCAGACGATTACAGCACGACCGAGATCGGCTCTGTTCCGGAGACCTATGCGGCGGTTTATGGCGATGAGTCAAGTGGTGACTACGCGTACCAACTGGATCAGCCTCTGACCTCGGACACAGACGATGTGGAGGACGTGATGGACAGCCTGAGCATCTACTACGGCGGGGACGGGCCACAGGACTACGCTCGTGTAATCCACGAGGCCTGGAACGATGCATCCGTCGGCTGGAGATACTGTACTGAGAGGGTACTGGTCTTGTTCGGCGATAACGCTGCTCATGACTCCGACTTCGACGCCAACGACGATGGTACCAATGACAACACTGGAGGAGATCCAGGACGAGATGAGGTGCTGAATACCGATGACGACCTCGACTTCGAGACGGAAGTTGCCAATGCCGCGGCGCACGGCGTCCACATTATGAGCGTCTACGTCCCAGGTACGGATGTATCCCACGAATGGATGTACATGGCATCCGAGACGGGCGGCAGCTACTTCACCCTCGCAGGTGTCGGTGACGTCCCAGATGCGATTCTGGACCTGATTCCGCTCGGCTACTTCGTGTTCACTGGCCTGAAGCCAGGAACGTACACGCTCGGTGAAGTGGAGCCTCTCGGACAGGAGGACTACTGGTACATCACGACTCCTCAGGGGCAGCTCCATATAACGATCTCGAAGCCAACTGTTCCCGGCACGAAGATACACCAAGACATCGGGAACATGAGGCTGGCGAAGGTCTGGGGCTACAAGTTCGTCGACGAATACGGAGGCGACCAAGCGAACCCGACATATCCGAACGGAATATTCGATCAGGATGAGGGAGGATATGCCTTCTGGCCGATTCACTGGAAGCTTGTTGGCGGAACCATCATCTCAACCGTGGAGACCATAGCGGATGATGATGAGACTGGGTTGGTTGACGAGGCCGGGATGTACGAAATATGGCTCACACCTGGGAACTACGAGATTTGGGAGGATGAGGAATTCCTCAACACCTGGGAGGCTACAACTCCATGGAAGGTCTGGTTAACGATTCCAGCTCACCCGTGGGGTTCGCCAGTGATCAAGAGGCTCGACTTCGGCAACACGCTACCCTTGTCCGACCCAATGGTGCCATTCGTGTTGGACAGTGGTTGGAACCTCTGGTCGTTGCCCGTGCGTGTGGAAGGCCTTACGGCAGCTAGTCTGCTCAAGACGATAGGCCCGGCTGGGTTGCTGATCACCGGTCTAAACGAGGCAAAAGCCGAGTACTACTCGTACATGGATGGCTGGGATGAGGAGCTCTACGACTTCCCGATAGTCGCCGGAGATGGCTACTACATCTATGTGACGGAGAGAGTATCCTTCGCGCTGTCCGGCGATGCCATAGGTCCAAGCCAGGTTGAGCTCCTGGCGGGGTGGAACTTGGTCGGATACAGCAGCTTGACGACCATGAAGGCAAGCGCCCTGCTCGGAATGATCAGCGGGGGCAACGCTCTGCTGATGACCGGCCTAGATGACGCGGAAGCTCGGTACTACTCGTACATGGTGGGCTGGGACGCAGCATATGACTTCACCCTCTCGGCAGGGAAGGCGTACTTCGTGTGGGTTGACAGCCCCTGCGTATTGGTATACGCGTGAGTGCAAACCTATTTTACTCGGGCGGCGTTTTGAGCCGCCCGAAGAAACCTATTTCCTTTACTCTCAAAGGAGCAGCGGACGCATTTGACTCCCAGTAATCGTATGATTGATCAAGAGGGAATCCTCGCCAGTTGCGCAGCAGTCTATGGCAGCGGCCGAACAGATTCACAAGGACTCGTAGGCGAACGCAGGATTCCCAAATCAGTACTGAATCTCCCACCAAGTAGCCGCCGTCCTGCGCGAAATGGAATCATGATTGTTGGCATAGCGGCGGTCGCGACCCTGCTACTTGCCTACTCCATCGATTTCGGCGGCTCGTCAAGAGACGCTCCCGCAGCAGTTGCTGGTACCACGATAAAGGTAGTATTCGGTCACGTCAATGACTCGTTACTAAATCCGGTTCCAGGCGCTGGAGTGACTGTGACCGCCAAAATCGATAGCACAGTACACAAGATCTCGACTACGACCACCGACAATTCTGGTTTCTACACAGTGACATTCGGACTATCCGACTGGTTTGTGAATGACATTATTCAGGTTGACGTAACGTACGATTCGCTGAGCGCGACGAATTCAACGGTTGCCAACGCCAATCCGTCGCAGACAGTGGATGTTCAGTTCGCAGAGGCCATCCCTGAATTCAACAGTGCATTGATGGTGACGCTATCGACTATCGTGTTGATCGTCGCGGTTGTCCGGAGTTACCGCAGGGACCCGAGTTGACGACAGTATCTCTGATATTGCACTGTCATCCCTCGGGTTCACTAGGGGTCAACGAGATATGCGCCATCGGCCCCACAATCCACAGAAAAGACTATATTGTACCCACGCAATGATTCATCCGTCTAGCTGGGGTATAAAGCTCAAGATGACAGAATGAGGAGTACACTTCGATGAATCTCAAGTCAAGTCGTTCGATCCCCGCAGCAATCTCTGGAATTGCAGTCATAATTCTACTTAGTTTGGGCGTCATCGTTACTGTTTCTGAAAATTCTTCTGCTGCATCTTTTCCCAAAACGATATACGGCCATGTGTTCGAAGGCGATCATTCCCACCCGGTGGAGAATGCACACGTTGTCATCGAGACTAGGGACAGCGGAGGCACAGTGCGTCAGATTCTGACTGACGATACGGATGCGGATGGTTTCTATACAGTGACCACAACCGATGATTGGGCATTGGTCGCCACGATTGACGTGACTGCATCATACGATTCAACCCAGAAGACTGTCTCCGTAGCTGACGATAATGGACCGGCGCAAAACATTGAGGTCCCATTCCCCTATGCGATTCCTCAGCTTCCTGGTATTGGCGGGACTCTCGCATCCGCGGTTATACTGGGTATGGTGGCTGTCGTAAGCCTGCGCAAGAAGCCTCTCAAAGGTTAGTCGCGCAGGCGATTTTTCGCGCGCAAAGCGCCAGTCGCACTGACAACGAATAGGCACGCTTGCAGGAAGGTTTTTATCAGATGTGATAATTACTCTATTCAGGATGGGATGCTAGCATGAATGCCAGTGTGTGTTCGCACTCTGATAATCATGTCCGACCCTATATATAACGCCCAGAAGCCTGGATTCTATAGTAGGCAGTTCTCACAAATTGATGCCTGAGTATCTTCCGAGACTGCCACGAACTGTGGTAAATCCAATGAGAGACGAGACGCCACTCAGAAGTCTGCCTAGTTCCTCAATCGTAGTAGCTCTGCTTCTACTGCTGTCTGTGCTAACGGTCAGCGTAGGCTCCGCCTCAGGACTCACAGTCGATCCGCTCCCCGAAAGTGGAGCTGAAGATCCACTCGAATCTGCACTGGACATATCTCATTGGGATTGGGAGTTCTATGCTGATGATCACGGGGATGTGGACGTCGTTGTGGTCGCAACTGAAGATAGCACCTCTGGCGACCTGCTGAGTTCACTAGCAGAAATCCTTTCAGGGGTTCCTGAAATCCTAGAGTCAGCAGGCAAATCCGGCTCCGATGGAGTTGGCACCATAGAACGAGAGTATTCTCATGCATTCACAGGTGTGGCAACGCGGTTGAACATAGAATCGATCCTGAAGCTCGGCTCACTGTCCACCTCGATCCAAGTCTATCCAGACTTCGAAATGATGTCAATGGTCGGAGAGAACATCCAACAGGTCGGCGCGGATCATGTCTGGACGCTTGATGATCCGAGCGGCAATCCCGTGATGGGCTCGGGAGTTGTCGTAGCGGTGGTCGATACTGGTGTAGACTACACTCATCCGGATCTAGGTGGCGGGTTCGGTCCAGGACACAAAGTGATTGGCGGGTACGACTTCGCGAACAACGATGCAGACCCTATGGATGATCATGGTCACGGAACTCACGTCGCAGGAATAGTCGCTGCATCTGGCATGATACAGGGAGTAGCCCCCGAGGCGAGCATCCTCGCGTTCAAGGTATTGGATCAGAGGGGTTCCGGCAGCATGAGCGATGTTATCGCGGGTATCGAGGCTGCGATGGACCCCAACAACGACGGTGACCTCTCTGACCATGCCGACGTAATCAGCCTCAGCCTTGGCGGGCCAGGGGAGTCGGGAGATCCGCTCTGCATCGCGGTGAGATCAGCAGTCGAAGCAGGCATCGTAGTTGTTGTTGCCGCGGGGAACGATGGACCTCGAATGGGTACAGTAGCATCCCCCGGCCTCGAACCGAAGGCAATCACGGTGGGCGCAATCGATGGAAATGGAGTCCTAGCATCATTCAGCTCGCGTGGGACAAGCTCGGAGTCGCTGCTGAAGCCTGAGATATCCGCGCCTGGTGTCAGCATCACTTCGACAGTCCCGTATTCTGGCGCTTCCTACAGCTCGCCGACAGGTTACAGGTCAATGAGCGGGACATCGATGGCCACCCCTCACGTTTCTGGCGTTGCCGCCCTTCTACTTCAGCTGCATCCTGATTGGAGCCCGAAACAGGTCAAGTCGGCAATTATCACGGGTTCCGGGGTGCTTGGTGAGCCGCTATGGCATGCTGGCGCAGGTGGTCTGTGGGCTCCCCTGGCAGCCGAAGCTGATTTGTTCCTCACGGACCCACTGCTGTCTTGTCTTACTCCAGGCGGAACCTCAAAGCCAATTTCCATTACCAACGGGGGAACTGCGGTTGCATACACGCTGGACTCGGATGACTGGTACTCTGCGTTGTACAACGGCTCTTCATCCGAGCGATACTGGACCAACGCCTCTTCGGTGTCGCCTTCTAGTCTTGCTCTATCAGCCGGAGGGAATGGGATCGCAAACGTAGCCGTTGTGGCACCAGAAACCCCCAGTCCCGAAGGTTACTATGATGGAGTCCTCTACCTCACAGGCTCTGCCCATAGCGTGAGAATCCCGTTTGGATTCGTTGTGCTTTCCCATCTCAATGTGCATGTGCTGAACAAACTAGGCAAAGAGGTCAGTGACCCACGCGGGGTAGTCTTCGTGTACAGTCATCCTGATGCTTCAGTCTCCCTTCTCTCTGAAAGCACCCCGTCGTCCCCAAGCCCTCCAGCGAGCTTCAGGCTTCCTTCGGGGACTTACTCGGTCCATGCCCTGGGTCATCAGCTGTTCTATTCCTTCTCTGACCCATATGTGTTGTCAGGCAGTGCGAATCTAGGCAGGATGTCAACTGTCGATGTGTACCTGAGCATGGTTGACGCAAGAGAGTTCGTATTGAATCTCACCACTGCCGACGGCAATCCAATATTCGCACAGGATTTCGTGATGTATTGCCGATACGTAGGCAGCAAGAATGTCTCCGCCCTGGCGGTATCCTCTGACAACTCCATCTTTGGCGGCGAACTATTCTCTCTAACCAAGTCGAGGCATGTGTACATTTCGGACACAGATGCTACGGTTGGAGTGTCCATTGCGGGGTTCTCTTACTCGGCCGATATGTGGGACTTCATTAGCAAGAACTGGCAGCACTGGTACGAGTATTCAGGAAGCAGCTCCACAGAATTCCGGATCGAATCGACCGCAGATCTGAAATACCTGATTTCCTGGGAGTTCGACGGAGTGGATTCGACGAGTTCTCTAAATCTCGGCGTTGACGAGACCCGGAGCTCCGCGTTTCACACCAAGTATGATATCCTCGGAACGATCGACGACGTCTGGGGAGGTGGGGATCAGTTGTCGATAGGTGGGGAGGCAACACATTACGCCCGCAGGGATAGTTACGCATCGCTCAATCCGTTCTTCTCAGGAATGACGAGAACCACGATTGTTCAAGGGGTCTACTTTGAGAAATACTGGCCGGGGAGCCTTTCCGATGTTTATGTTTCTCCTCAGTACTATGTCCCAGACTACAGCCGCAGGGTCAAGGCCAGTGATGTTGCAGATGTCTACCTTGCTGACCGTATCTACCTGGATTCAATCGAAGGCGTCGAGAAATCCGTGCGCGTGGGCGCGGGGCCATTCTATCCTTCGGTCCAGACTTTGAATACCAGGTCTTCCTTCGTCCTCCTTCATCCGCTTCTCCGGGATTCCGGGGGCGCGCGACTGGCGACCCCAGAGGCTCCCTGGCTATATCTGTATCGAGACGGGAGCGTCATCTATTCCAGTAAGCTTGATGAGTATCGTGGCAGCCCCAATCCGATGCGAGTCGTGCCGATCTCCGGTGGAAAGAGCTACCAGGCAATAATCCCAACTTGGTCGCTCGCGTCGCAGGTTTCGGATACGGCCTTGATCACCCTCAGTTTCTCTGTGAACACGACCGACATCAATCCTCCTGCAGTGACCAGTCTTGCCATGCCTCAGAAATTCATTCCTGGGGAATCAGTAGGTCTTGAGCTGTCGACCATTGATGATGTGGCGGTCGCGGGTGTGACTGCGTTGTGGCGTTCTTCAGGTTCCAGCGCCTGGAAGAATCTGACTGTCCAGAATCTAGGCGCTGGGAAGTTTTGCGCGAGCATCCATACTGCTACTACAGATGTAGGGATCGATTTGAAGTTCAGGGTTACGGACACGACTGGCAACTACCTGGAATACACAACGACTCATGCCTCCCTGAAACAGGTTCCGATTCTGTTCGACCTCAGCATTGAGCCAGGTGATGTCAGCTATGTAGATGGTGATGTGTCTGTTGTTGTCTCAGGTCGTTTGACTGATTCAAACGGCAGTCCTCTCTGCCCCACAAACGCCGTGCCTATTGATTTGATGCTTGGCGACAGGAAAGTGGGTATGCTGTTGGACGAGCACGTAGAAGGCAGTACACACTACCACGATGGCACGATAAGATACGAATGGCACTTCAATCCCGCCCGGCTGTTCACCGGTCCTGACCAGACGATCGAGATTACTTCGAGCGTTGATCTAGGAATCTACGAAACTAAGCGTGCGAGCATTCTACTGCACTCCGTTAAAACGACTAACAGCGCCCCGACGATACGCCTAGTCTCTCCGGCAAATGGTAGTCTGATCCCCGCAGGGCAGACAATCGACTTTAGCGTTTGGGACGATGGGTCTTGCACCGTGACTGCGTATCTAGATGGGAATCTGCTTGGTCAGTTGAGTTTACCGTGGGATGTGGACACCTCAGTCTGGGCAGAAGGCTGCCACACGCTCTCTATCGTTGCCACGGATGATGAAGGAGCCGTGTCAACAGCATCCTACAGTTTCGAAGTAGATGCATTTGCACCATCTGTTGAGATCATTTATCCCACGAATGGGTCGAACGTCCCAGCCAACTCGATAGTCAATGCCGAAGTTTACGATTCTCACCTCTCCAGCGTGTCATATTCCGTTGACGGTCTTCCTGGAGTTGCTTTGAATGCTCCCTATGATATCGACACCTCAAGTTGGTCGATAGGGGCACACATTGTGATCATACAAGCGGCCGACCAGGTCGGGAAAGTGGCTTCACGGAGTGTTTCATTTGTCATTGTCCGAGGAAGCGTCGCGATCGGTATTGCTAGCCCATTGGACCGGACTGTGCTGCATTCCGGCGTGCCGATTGTGCTGTCAATTGTTGGAAACGGTGTAGTCACAGCTAGATGGTCGGACTCTGGGGTTTGGCACGATCTAGGGTCTGATTTCACCATCTCGACAGAGGGCTGGTCAGAAGGCGCGCATATGATAGTGATCAATGCGTCAAACGACCTCGGAGAGTATGACGAACTGAGACCCGTGATCACGATAGATGACACTCCACCTTCCATTCTGCTGGAGTTCCCTGGCAACAACTCATTCGTTGACAGATCCGATGAGATACGGCTGGCAGTTCACGATGTGAACTTGAAGTCCGTCGCATACACAGTATGGAACCACACGGTGTCGAGTGTCCTTGGCTCGGTCGTTGTGCCTCTGACGTCATCTCCAGGAGACGGATACTTCGAAATCGATGTGAGCTCGCTAGACAGCGCTGGAAATCAGAGGAGTGCAATGTTCAGCTTCGTGATGGACTCTGAGGCTCCGTCGATTTCTATCGAGGGCATCACATCCGGATGTGCATTGAAGCCGGGCTTCCCGTTGAACATCACGGCTTTCGATATGTTCCTTGAGACGGTCATGTTCTCACTAGATGCCGGTGGTCAGATATCTCTGACCCCACCATATAGCGTAGACACAAATTCCCTCTCGAACGGTTGGCACCTGCTCCAAGTGGTCGCTAGTGACCTCAGCGGAAAGAAGACCACTGCCAACATCTCGTTCTATGTTGATGCTGTTGCTCCGAGTGCGCTCATCACTTCGTCCCCGCGAGTGACGCTCAATGCCACGTGCACTGTCACAGCAAGCGTCTCGGACGACTACGGTGTCGCAATCGTCCAGCTATTCTACGAGCTGCGAACTGGCGGATATGGAAGCGTAATGATGGCTGGCTATGATGGCGTATATGTCGCTGAGCTTGCTCCGGACCTTTTGTGGAAAGGGATGACGATCTACGTCCTGGCCACGGATAAGGTGGGC
>Ga0315286_10005950_pt1 | contig 11824 bp, 11 predicted proteins | sample YL17G10_0_MG_FD_205038 | JGI IMG/M metagenome (GOLD analysis project Ga0315286, IMG submission 205038) | Sediment microbial communities from Yellowstone Lake, YNP, Wyoming, USA - YL17G10_0 | ecosystem: Environmental > Aquatic > Freshwater > Lake > Sediment | place: USA: Wyoming | collected... | reverse complement strand
CCTCCCGGAGCCGGTCGAGGAAGCGGTGCGAGTCGCGCTCCTGCTGCAGGAGCCGCGCGGAGGCGACGGCGAGGGAGATCTCGACCGCGAGGTCGTCGAAGGCGGCGAGGACCGACGGAGAGATGCCCCGGGAGCGTCCGGCGGCGAGGCCGCAGAGAACGCCGACGGGCGCGCCACGGTAGGCGATCGGCACGGCCACGAAGGCCAGGGGCGGCGCCAGGCGCGACAGGGCCGGCCCGCGCGGCAGGAGCGCCGCGACGACGGACTCGGCGCCGACGTCGGGCAGGAAGATCCGCGACCCCTCCGTCCCGAGGTGGGCGAGAAGGGCGTCGGGAATCTCCACCGTCGCATCGCCGCCGCCGCCTCGAACGGCGACCGCCTGCGCGCCGGGGAGTTCGCCGGACGCGAGGATGCGGATGGCGCACAGGTCGAGGTCGAAATGCGGCCCGACGTCCTCCACCGTCCGGCGGACGATGCCGACGACGTCCAGAAGGCCCGAGAGCGACCCGTGAACGCGCGAGACGAACGCGCTCCGCTCGTGGGCCAGCCGCTGCGACTCCAGGAGGCGCGCCTTTTCCAGGGCGCCCGCCGCGAGCTTCGACAGCTCCTGCGCGAGGCGAAGCTCCTGCGCCGTGAGGGCGAACCCGCCCCGGCGGGACATCGTCAGGAAGCCGAAAACGGCGTCTCCGGCGTGGAGCGGGAGGGACATCCGCTTGCGCCGCGGCGGCATCCCGGGGGGCGTCGGCTCGTCCTCGAAGACGGGGCCGTGGGCGGAGAGGCAGCGGAGGAGGATGTCGTCGCTCTCGATCGACCGGCGGCCGGGCGGCGCGATCGGCGCGGCGCCGCTCGTCGATCCGCCCTGACTCGTCAGCTGCTCGACCTCGCGCGTTTCGGCGAGGAAGCGGAAGGCCTGAACGCGGTCGAACTCCAGCTCGCGGGAGAGCGAGGAGACGGTGAGGCGGATGACCTCGTCGGGATTGAGCGAGAGAAACGCGCCCGAGGCGAGCTCGAAGAGGGCGACCGCCTCCTCGCGCCGCTTCATGAGCGTGGAGAGCGTCCGGTCCCGCTCGAGGACGTGCCCCACGGTGCGGGCGAAGAGGCGGACGGCCTCTTCGATGTCCTTCCCCTCGGCGCTCACCGCGAGGGAGACGCCGAAAGCGGCCTGCGCCTGCTCCTTGAGCTTCACCGGGGCGCCGACGTAGACGAAGCCGCCGTCCACAGCCTTCTTCGCACGCCCCTGGGACAGGATCTCTTCGAGGTGCTGCGCGAGCCGGGTCTCCGCGGCCGGCGCGGCCGCCGACCGGCCCGAACGGATCATCGGGGGGACGCCGGCCCCGGGAAGGAGCGCGACCACGGGGGCGTCGAAGAAATGAAGGGCCGCGCCGAGGATCCCTCCGAGGGCCTCGTCGAGGAGAAGGCCCTCCTTCAGCGCTCCCTCGAACGCCTTCAGGAGCGCGAGCTCGGTGGTCCGGTCAGACGCCATGTGCGGTGCTCGGTGGGCCATGATACTGCGTCGCGAAGAGGATCTGGGCCACCAGGGCGAGCATTCCGGCGTCGCGGAGCACCGTCATCCGCATGTCGTGGAGCCGTTCGGCGACGGACTTTCCCGCGTCGCGCATGTCGAAGCAGCCGCACTCGATGGCGTTCCCGCGGGCGAGGTTGATCGCGAGGGTCGCGACGAAGACGACGAGAAGAAGGCCGACCAGCGCGGCGGCCGTCCGGTTCCAGATCCCGAGAACGAGGGCGACGCCGCAGAGCAGCTCGAACCAGGGAAGGACGAGGGCCGGGAGGTTGACGAGGCCGCCGGGCAGCAGGCGGTAGTTGTAGATCATGTGGGCGAAGGACGGCGGGTCGGCGAGCTTGGGGAGCGCGGCCCCGATGAAGAGAAGGCCGAGAGCGATCTGGACGCGCGTCGTGAGCCATTCGCTTCCGAGCCAGCGGCGGAGGGACGTCACGGGTTCGCCCCCGTCCGGACGGCGCCGCCGCGCCGGACCCAGTCCGGGAAGCCGTCCCGGTAGACGAGGTTGTTGTTGAAGCCGGCGCCCCAGAGCTTCTGGGCGAGAAGGTGCGAGTCCTCGCAGTCGCCCCCGGAGCAGTAGAGGACCAGCGGCCTGGCGCCGTCCCGCTCGGCGATCAGGGCCATCACCTTCTCGTCCACGTCGGATTCCCACACTGAGACGGCTCGCGCGCCGGCCGCGTGCCCTTCCTCGTAATCCGAGGTCCGGCGCGCGTCGAGGAAAAGGACGCCGGCGGCGTGGAGGCGCGCCACATCCTCACCCGAGATCTCGACGTACGGCTTCTCGGGGTGCGGAGGGAACCGGGCGAGAAGGTCGCGATCTGCGGTTGGCGGCGCGGGGGAAGAGGAGACCGGGATCTTCTTGGAAGGTGAAAGACCGGCTGATGTCGCGGCGGGGCCGAGCGGCTTCGCCGGTGGGGCGGAAGGGGCGTCATTCACCTTCGAAGAAAACCCCGGTGACCCCGGTGACCCTTGCTGCACTGGTGCCGGAGACGACTGTGGCGAAACGGCCTGAGAAGGAGCAGAAGGATCTCCGGCGACCGACGCCTTCGTCACCGTCGCCGCGTTCGGGTAGTCGCCGGGGAGCTTCAGCTTCCGCTCGCGCGAGGCGACCGAGTTCGACACGAGGGCGGCGACGACCGCGACGAGAAGGATCGTGGCGGCCTCGAGGAGATGGCGCCGGAGGTTCATCGGTTCTCCCGCCAGGACGGCATGCCGCCCGCGGCGCAGCGATTCTAAGCAAGGGAGAGACCGGTTGCGGCCGGTGCGGCGGAAAGAGACCTACCGGCAGTTCGGACAGCGCCCGCGGAGCGTGACCGAGACGCTTTCGACGGTGTGGCCGCCCGCGAGACGCCGCTTCGGGAAGGGGGGAATGGCCTCCCAGGGGATGTCCTCCAGGCCGCCGCAGGCCGTGCAGACGAAGTGGTGGTGGCGGCCGACGTTGGCGTCGTAGCGGACCACGGCGTCCGAAAAGACGAGCTCGCCGACGAGCCCGACGTCGCGGAGCGAGTGGAGGACGTTGTAGATCGACGCCCGCGCCGCCGTGGGAACGTCCCGGTTGACCGCGTCACCGATCTCCTCGGCTGTCGGGTGGTGCTTGGCCCCGGCGAGATAGGAGAGGACGGCCAGCCGGGGGTGCGTCACCCGGAGACCCTTCTCCCTCAGGCGTTCCGCTGCCCAGGCGCGTGGATCCGTCACGTTATTAGATTAAGTCCAAATTGATCCGGACGCAATCCCGGCGCGAGGCGGGCTATTTCGGGTCCTTCACGTCTTTCGCGTCGGTGATGAAGGTGCGCCCGAATCGGCTCCAGCGCGGACCCTTGAGAAAGTCCTGGTGCCAGCTCCACATGATGCCGACGGCGCGGCCGAGGAGGTCGCTCGAGGGGCGCGTCCCGAAAAAACGGGCGTCGCGACTTTCGTCGCGGTTGTCGCCCATGACGAAGACTTCTCCGTCGGGAACGGTGATCGGCCCGAAGTTCCGGAAGGCCGGGCGGTCGGGGAGTATCCGGACCGGGTGGGGGCGGCCCGTCAGGTCTTCGGTCCCGAGGAGGATCGTCTCGCCGTCCTCGGCCGCGAGGGGAGGGAGGAGCCGGATCGGCACCACCTTGCCGTTGATGGTGAGGATCTCGTTCTTCAACTCGACGACGTCGCCGGGAAGGCCGATGAGCCGCTTGACGAACGGGATGCTTCCGCCGTCGGGGTTCCGGACGACGACGACGTCGCCGCGGCGTGGCGCCCCGGTCGAGAAGAGCCTGATCCGGGAGAAGGGGAGCCGGATCTGGTAGGCGGACTTCCAGACGAAGACCCGGTCGCCTTCCAGGATCGTCGGCTTCATCGAGCCGGTCGGGACGACGTACCAGTCCGCGAGGACGGAGCGGGCCGTCAGGATGACGGCTGCCATGAGGACGAGGTGGCGGACGTCGCGGAGGAGCGCCGCCCGCTTTTCCTTTGTGAACGCCATAGGCGCGGGAGTTTATCCTTGAGGGGGATGAAAGGCTCACCGAAGCGTCCGCCGCGGTACACCGACGCGCACGCCCGCTCGGGCGTTCGGGAACCTCTCCCGCCGCTCGAGACATGGCCGTCGTCCTACGCCGACGACTACGAGATCGTGATCACGATCCCCGAGTTCACCTCGATCTGCCCGAAGACGGGCCTGCCCGATTTCGCGACGCTGACGGTCTCCTACGTTCCCGATCGACGTTGCGTCGAGTTGAAGTCGCTGAAGGAGTACCTTCTCGCGTACCGCGCGCTCGGCATCTTCAACGAGAACGTCGTGAACCGCGTCCTTGGGGACCTCGTCCGGGCCGTCCGGCCACGCCGGATGACGGTGCGGGGCGTCTTCACGCCGCGGGGCGGCCTGCAGACGACGGTCGAGGCTCGCTGGCCACTCGTCCGTTCCGACCCACGCCGCCGCCCTTGACAGCGCGCCGAGGCGGCCCCATGTTGAAGGTGCCTCGACACAACGGGAACGGACCTGAGCACGAGTTCGAGAAACCGTAACCGAGGGATTCGAAACCCGGGGTGACGAGGCGGACAGGGCCGGCTCCGAGCCCGGGTCTCCCGACCGGGAGGGCGCCTCGACGACGATCCGGCCCCAAATAGGACCGCGGATGCGGTCCTCAAAAAGGGCGGTCGAAAGGACCGCCCCCAACTGGGTCCCGGCCCTCAGGGGCCGGGACCTTTCTGTGTCTGCATGCCGAAGGGGAACCCGGTCGCGACGTCGCTTCGCGCCGTCCCCCCGCACCCCCTCCGCGCGTTCATCCGCGCGACGTCGCGTGGGGCTTCTATTTTTTCGGGGCCGCGGCGGGCTTGGCGGGCTTGGCGGACTTGGAAGGCGGGAAGGAGCCGTCGGGTGTCATCCGCCGGTAGAGATCCAGCACGTTCTGCGTGTCGAGCCCGATCGGGCAGTACTCGCCAGCCTTCTTCGCCGCGAGTTCGCCCGAGACGCGGGCCTCGGGGGCGCCCCTGGCCTTCATGTCGGCGAGGATCGCGAGAACCCGCTTGAGGTAGCTCCGCGTCTTTTCGATTTCGTTAGTCGCCGACGTGACCGCCGGTCCCCGCGTCGAGACGAGGACCTGCGGGTGGAGCGCCTCGATCCGGTCGAGGACCGCGAGCCACTGCTTCGGGTCGGCGCCCGGGTCGAAGGTCATCGGGCAGCGCATCGGCGTGATGAGGTCTCCCGCGTACACGACGCCGCGCGCGGGCTCGTGGAGCCAGAGGTCGAAGGCCGTGTGCGCGGGAGCGGGGACGGCATGGATCTCGACCGTCTTCGCCTTCCCCTTGAGGACCATTCTGTCGGTGACGCCGACGATCGTCGGGGCCTTGCCTGCCGCGCCGCGAAGGAGGCCCTGCACGTCGTCGACGGCGCGCTGGTTCACGATGAGCATGACGTCGGTCGGGAGCATCGCCGCGAATCCGTCGTTCGAGTCCGGGTGGAAGTGCGTCATCACGATCCACCGGACGGGCTTGTCGGGAACGGTCCGCTTCACCTCGGCAAGGAGATTCTTCCCGTCGGCGCTGCTCGCGCCCGTGTCGACGAGGAGGACGCCGTCTCCCAGATCGAACCACGCGCAGTTCGTCGGGCCGAAGCGCCCCATCCACGAGCTGGCGTCCATCTGCGCCGTTTCGAACGCGGGAAGGGCCGGGGCGGCGGGCGCCGGACGTGACGCCGTACCGGGGACCTGGGCGGGCGCCGTCGCCGGGAGGAGCAGGGCCGCGATCGCGGCGGTGAGGGTCGTCGTGAAGAACCGGTTCATGAAGTCTCCTGTTCATCGGAGCGGTCGGCTCCCGGCGACGGAAGGCGCCGGAGGAGATCGCCGCTCCGGAAAAGCTCGATCTGGGCCTCCACCTCCCGTGCGAGGGCGGCCTTCAGGCGCGGCAGCCGCTCGGCGCCGAGAAGGCGCTTGGCCGAGGCGAGGGCGGGGAGAGAGCGCTCGGCGTAGTCGCCGGCGCGGGCCACGGCGGCGGGAAGGCTCGGGCCTTCGTCGACGAGGAGATCGACGAGTCCGATCTCCTTCGCCCGGATGGCGCCGATCCGCTCGGCCGCGAAGACGGCGTCCGCGGCGCCGCCGTGCCCGAGGCGGAGCGGGAGGTGAAACGTCGCCCCCCAGGCGGGTACGAGGCCGACCGCGGTGTACGACGGGAGGAAGAACGCGGCGTGACCCGCCCCCGACGAGGCGATCCGGACGTCGGTTGCCAGGGCGAGGCTCAGGCCGCCTCCCGCCGCCGCGCCGTCGAGAGCGGCCAGGACCGGGCGAGGCGCCTCGGCCATCGCGACCACGGCGCGCCCTCCGGCCTCGAGGAGGTCGCGGAAGCCGTCGACGTCGCCCGCCTCCGCCAGCGCGCGCATGACGTCCAGGTCGCCGCCGGCCGAGAAGGCCCCGCCGGCCCCCGTGATCACGATGGCGGGTACGGTCGGATCCTTTCCGAGCGCCTCGACCGTGCCGGCCAGCATCTCGGCCATCGCCGTGGAGAACGCGTTCCGGGTGGCCGGACGGTTGAGCCGCACGACCGGGACGAGCCCTTCGAGTCGCACCTCGATGGCGGCGGCCTCGCGCCGGCCCCGCGCCGCTTCGCGGATGCGGCAGGCGTCGAGAAAGGCGGAAAAGAGCCGCTTCTGGTCGGGGCGCGCGACGAGCTCCTCGGGGTGCCACTGGACGCCGGCGCAGAAGGGGCCTTCCCGCCGCTCGAAGGCCTCGACGAGGTCGTCGGGGGAGGCCGCGAGCGCCACGAGGGAGGGCGCGAGATCCTTGACGGCCTGGTGGTGCCGCGAGTTGACGGTTCCGACCGCCGCGACGGCCCGCGCGAAGGGCGAGCCGGCGCCGGCCTCGGGAGAGACGCGGAGGGGATGCTCCGGGGCGACGAGGTCCTCGTTCTCGCTGCCGTGGACGACGCCGCGGCTCCGCTGCGAGGGAAGGTCCTGCCAGAGCGTCCCGCCGAGGGACACGTTGAGAACCTGGTGGCCGCGGCAGATGCCGAAGACCGGAAGGCGCCACTCGAGGGCGCGCGCGAGGAGCCTGAAGTCGAGCGAGTCGCGCTCGGGGCGGATCTCGACGCCCGGAGCGGAGACCGTCTCTCCGAAGCGCGACGGCTCCACGTCGGGCCCGCCCGCGAGGAGCAGCCCGTCGAAGTCCTCGGGGAGCTTCTCCCCGGGAACGGCGAGGACCACCTCCTCCGGGAGGGCCCCGGCGCAGAGCAGCGCGCCGCGATAGCGCTCGTTCGGCTGCTTCCGGTCGGTGGCGACGACGATCTTCATGGCGCAGGCGCTCCGGCGCCAGCAACGTCCGTGCCGGAGACGGCCGGGCGCCGCACGCGGCGGGAAGCGCGGATTATAGGGAGGAAGAGCTTTCCGCCTCCCAGAAGCGGGTGAAGAGGTACCACTGCTCGGGGTTCTCGCGGATGACGCCCGTCAGGATGGCCACCCATCGCTCGATCGCCGAGGAGAGCTCCCCGGCGTCGGGCTCGCTCCTCGAGCCGGGGGCGAGGCCGAGACGAATCGGCGTCTCCACGACCGTCCGGTACCGCCCGTCCGGCTCCATCAGGACGAAGACGGGAAAGATCGGCACTCCGGCGACGGCCGCGAGCCGGAACGGGCCGATGGGAAAGGAGGACGTCCGGCCGAGAAAGGGGAGCGTTCGCCCCGTCCCGGCCACGTCGCGGTCTCCCTGCATGGCGACGAAAAGCCCCTGGCGCAGGGCCCGGAGCAGAGGGACGAACGCGAAGGGAGACGACGTGACGGGGATTCCCTCCACCCCGATCCGCCGTCGCGCCTCGGTGCGGTGCTGCTCGATGACGGGGGAGGGGTCCGGGACATACGCGACCGCCGCCGACGCGCCGAAGTCGCGAAGGAAGAGCCCCCCCAGTTCGTAGTTGCCAACATGGGCCGTCAGGAGAATCGCTCCCGTTCCCTGCCGCGCCGCCTCGACGAGCCTCTCGTGGCCGAGGCGCGAGGCGACGAGGGCGTGCGGGTCGACGTCGTTTCGGGAGGTGTACCGGAGAAGGTCGATCCAGAGGCGCGAGTGATTCGAGACCATCGCCCGCCCCGTCTCCTCGACGCGCCGGTCCGTCGGCGGAAGCCCGAGAACGGCGGCCACGTTGTCCACGATCGCGCCGTGGACCGTCTCGCGCTCCCAGATCGCCCGCTCGGCCGTCGCCTCCGCGAGCCGCGCGACCCACACGGTCGGCAGCGTCCGCGCCATCCACCGGAAGAACGAGAACCAGAGCCCGAACGTCAGGTGCGAAAGACGCGAGACGATCGTGGGACTCTCGGGCACCCGGGCAGTATCGGTCGGTGGCGCGGCGGGTCAAGTCGTGCGGAGAGGCGGGCCCTGATGCCGATGCAGGGGGTGGGGACCGGTGGCGGCGGGCGCGGCTAAGATGACTCCCGACACGAAGGAGGCGCCATGCGCAGGCCCGTCGTCCTGATCACGGGGGCGAGCGGCGAGATCGGCCACGGGCTGATCACCGCCCTCTCCGAAGACGGCTCCCGTCCCATCCTCACCCTCGACCTGAAGCCCCTCGAGGGGGAGCTCGCCCAGCGCGTCGAGCGGCAGTACGTCGGCTCGGTCCTCGAGAGGAACCTTCTCGAGCGGATCCTCTCCGAATACGAGATCGACCTGATCTTCCACCTCGCGGCCCTCCTCTCGACGCGCGGCGAGTTCACGCCGGTCACGGCGCACCAGGTGAATGTCGAGGGGATGATCTTCATGCTCGAGTTCGCGCAGGCCGAACGGGTTTCGCACGGGCGACCGGTGACGTTCCTCTACCCGTCGTCCGTCGCCGCGTTCGGGCTCCCCGACCTGACGGAGAAGGCGCGCTCCGGGAAGGTGAAGGAGGACGACTTCAACCAGCCGGCGACGATGTACGGCTGCAACAAGCTCTACTGCGAGCAGCTCGGGCGCTACTACTCGGAGCGCTACAAGCAGCTCTCGGCCGAGCCGGTCTCGCGGATCGACTTCCGCTGCGTCCGCTTCCCCGGCCTCATCTCGGCCGTGACGATTCCGTCGGGCGGCACGTCCGACTTCGCTCCGGAGATGATCCACGCGGCCGCGCAAGGGAAGCCGTACAACTGCTTCGTCCGCCCCGACACGCGGATCCCCTTCATGGCGATGCCCGACGGCGTCGAGGCGCTCCTGAAGCTCGCCGCGGTCTCCGGCGATCGCCTGATGCGGCGGGTCTACAACGTCGGGGCCTTCAACCCGTCGGCCGCGGAGATCCGCGACCTCGTCGTCAACGCCTTTCCCGGCGCGGCCATCTCGTTCGTTCCCGACCTGAAGCGGCAGGGGATCGTCGACTCGTGGCCGGCCGACGTGGACGATTCGGCGGCGCGGAAAGACTGGGGATTCGCGCCGAAGTACGACCTGAAGCACGCCTTCAGCGACTACCTGCTTCCGGCCATCCGCGCCCGCTACGGGCGATAGTCGTCAATCTCCCGCTTCGTCGTCGCGGACGAAGCCGTGAGGGACCGCGGTCGCCTGCAGCTCGACCGGCCGGACGAAGCGGGCGACGGTGCTCTTCGTCCCCTGGACGCGGAGCTTCCCGAAGAGGTACTCGAACTTCCTCTCGAGAGCGACGCCGATCTCGTGCCGGGCGGCCTCGGGGAGCTCCCAGGCGGCCTTCTTGAACGGCCCGATCGCCTTCTTCCGCGACTTGTAGAGGAACTGCTCCTCGGTGTCCTTCTCCTTCCGCTCGTCGGCGGCGTTCGCCCGGATCCAGGCGTACATCTCGTCCTTGAGCGCCTTCGGGAATGCGGCGTGCTCGTAGACCATGTTCTGGAACTCGGTGGCGAGGTGGACCTCGCAGGCGCCGTGGTTCGGGAACTCGTGGAACATCTCGGCCGGAAGGGTCGAGGCGCCGTGCTGGACGGCGCCGGCGAGGCCGTACTCGGCCCGGGCGATCTTCGAGATGGCCCGCATGGCCTCGAAGTCGATGCTGACCTTGGCGACGGTCCCGTCGGGCAGGACGACGCCGCCGTGCGAGGTGCCGGTGTTGATGGAGATCTTCGAGACGCCGGTCATCCCCGGGGGCAGGGCCGCCCGGTAGCCGTTCATGTAGGCGCGGAACTCCTCGGGGGAGGAGACGCCCTTCCCGACTTCCCCGATCTCGCCGCCGACGGACACCGTGATCCCCTTCGGCTCGTGCGCGCGGATGTGTCTCGTGAAGTGCGCCGCGCTCTCGAAGTTCTTCCGCTGCTCCTCCGTGACGTTCGGCCGGCCGAGCTCGACGAGCGTCGAGGTGTCGATGTCGATGTTGCAGAAGCCGGCGGCAAGCGACTCGTCGATGAGCATTTCGATCGCCGAACGTTCCGGCTTCGGGTCGACGGCGAACTTCTTCGCGTTGACCTGGAAGTGGTCCCCCTGGAGGAAGACGGGTCCTTCGTGCCCTTCCTTGACCGCGGCGGCGAGCATCACGGCCGCATACTCGGCGGGGCGCTGGTCGGTGTAGCCCATCTCGCTCCGGGCGATTTCGAGGAGGAAGGCCCCGACGTCGTGCTTCTTTGCGGCACGAAAGATCGCCCGGGCCGTGTCGTAGGCCAGCATCCGGACGTTGATGGCGGGCGCCGTGAACCCTCCCGTCTCGCCGCGTCCGACGGCCATGTAGAGGTCGTGGATCGAGGCCGGAAGGATGCCGAGCGCCGCGGCGGTCCTCCGGATCGCCCGCCGCGCCTCGTCACGCTTCTTCACGTCGGTCTCGAAGACAGCCCGGTGGACGAGCGCGTCGATGCCCATGGAGCGAAAGGAAGCCGGATCGCGCCGGGCGTCTTCCACGATCTTGTCTTCGAAGCTGTTCATGTCGCTCCTCCCGCGGGGTCCCGCGCGATTCTAGCGAGGCCTCAGAACGCCGTCGTCTTTTTCCCGGGCGCGCCCGCCGCGGTGGCGAACGGGATGACGGCCGCCATGTCCTTGTTCCCGAAACCGGCCACCTCCGCCCGCGCAAAAACGTCCCGGGCCGCGGCGACCAGGGGACAGAAAGCGTCCCCGCCGCCGCTCTCGACCGCGATCCGGAGGTCCTTCTGCATCAGGGCGAGGCGGAACGCCACGGCGTCCGGGTCGTGACGGAGGAGCTCCCACTTCGTCCGGACGTAGGGAGCCAGGGCGGGAACGGCCAGAAGCCACGCCGCCGCCTGCTCGCCGTCGAGGCCAAGCCGTCTCGCCAGGCCGAGCGCCTCGCCGAAGGCGGCGAGGCTGACGCCGAAGAGAAGGTTGTTGACGAGCTTCATGGCCGACCCCTGTCCGACGGGGCCGAAGCGGATCGTCGTCTTCGCGACGGCGTCGAGGACGGGACGCGCCCTCTCCAGGGTCTCCGGATCTCCTCCCGCGAGGAGCGTGAGCGTCCCGTCGGCCGCCGGCCGGACGCTTCCCGCCACGGGGACGTCACAGAATGCGGCTCCTCGTGCGGCGGCCACCGCGGCGAAACGGCGCGAGGCGTACGGCGTGACCGTCGAGAAGTCGAGCCAGATCGTCCCGGCGGAAATTCCGGCGAGAAGACCGTCGGCTCCTCCGGTCGTCGCCTCGACCGCCGCGGGGTCGGCGAGCATCGTGCAGACGATCTCCGCGCCGGCAGCCGCCTCCCGGGGCGTGGCGGCGGCGAGGGCCCCGTCGAGAGCCAGGGCTCTCGTCTTCTCCCGGGTCCGGTTCCAGACGCGGAGCGGAAAGCCCTTCCGGAGGATGTTGCGCGCCATCGGGTGCCCCATGGCGCCGAGGCCGAGAAAAGCGACGGTCATCATGCCGGGATCTTAAGATCCGTCCGTGATCCGGCGCGGCCTGACCCCCGAGGAGCTCTCGTCCCTGGAAGCGGTCGTGGGCGGGG
>Ga0315286_10005948_pt1 | contig 11825 bp, 12 predicted proteins | sample YL17G10_0_MG_FD_205038 | JGI IMG/M metagenome (GOLD analysis project Ga0315286, IMG submission 205038) | Sediment microbial communities from Yellowstone Lake, YNP, Wyoming, USA - YL17G10_0 | ecosystem: Environmental > Aquatic > Freshwater > Lake > Sediment | place: USA: Wyoming | collected... | reverse complement strand
ATCCGGATCCCAAGCTGTGGCAGGTCGCGCTCGAGATAAGTGGTGACGAGCTCGCGTCGCCAGCGATAGCTGTCCTGTTCAGTGCGTGCGAGGTAGGCCGGCGGGAACCCTCCGCGTCGCCAGTGCCTCCGCCATCCGTCGGCGCCAATCTCCTCGAGCCCGAAACCGCTCAAGACCACGGTCTCCAGACGGCCGGCGAGGGTTTCTGAGGTCTGACGCAGGAGATCGGGGCCTGCACTCCCGAGGACGAGGAATCGCGCCGGAAGCGAGCGCCGGTCGGCGAGGACACGCAGGACCGGAAAGAGGTCGGGCCGGCGCTGCACCTCGTCGATGACGACAATCCCTCGCAGGGGCGAGAGGGCGGTCATCGGCTCGGCGAGGCGGGCCAGGCTGCGCGGGTCCTCAAGGTCGAAGTAGGCCGGGGAATCCTCGGGAACGATCTCGCGAGCGAGCGTAGTTTTGCCGGATTGGCGAGGTCCGAGGAGGGCCACGACGCGGCTCCGCTCCAGGGCCGCGCGGATCTCGGAGAGCCATTGGGTGCGCTCGATCATGACGCCAGCATACCATGAAAATCGAAAGCGTGCCATTCGATTTTCGTGGTTCCTGGCTTCGCGCGCCTATCCCGCTCGCCCCAGAGCCTGGCACGAAAATGCGTCCGAAGACGTGATTCCAGCCATCCGCGACTGGGCGCAGGGAACGACGGGGAATCTGGGGACGCATCACTCATTTCGGCGATGGCTCAGGACGTTGTGCAGCTTCGGCACGACAAACGGGGCTGCGTCCCCGGATTGCGCCGCTGCCGAGAAACCCGTGCCGGCAACTCATCCTTGGGCCTTGAACGCGTCATCCCGGCCCGGGGAGTCGCGGAAGAGCCGCCATTTGACCCGCGCGGCAAGCTCGAGGATCCTTCCCCCGAAGGACGGAGGGAGCGGTGTCAGCAAGGAGAACCGATCGGGGCGATGGGGAGATCGTCGTCGCGCACGAGCGCGCCCTCGACGCGCCAAGCCTCGGACAATTCGAGACCATCTACCTCGAGAGCTTCCCGCCGGCTGAGAGAGCGCCGTTTCAGGATCTGATCAAGGAGATTGAGTCTCGGAAGTATCGCCTTCTCACGCTCCGAGAAGGTGGAACCTTGCGCGGCTTTGCGCTGAGCACGTCCCTGTCGGGCCTGGACGTCCAACTCCTCGCGTATCTCGCGGTCGAGAGGCGCTACCGCGACAGGGGATTTGGCGGTCGGCTTCTCCAGGCCCTGATCGACTCCCTCACTCTGCAGGGCAACGTGGCCGGCATTCTGATCGAGGTGGACCCGAAAGGGGCCGAGGATGGCCACGATCTGGGCATGGCGGCTCGCCGAATCGGGTTCTACGAGCGCCTCGGAGCCCAGGTTGTCGACGGTGCGGCAGGCTACCGCGCCCCAAACCTCGCCGGCGAGGGGAGCCTTGCCATGCAGCTTATGTGGCTTCCGATCAAAAACCCGAAGCAGGAGCTCGAAGGTGAGAAGCTACGGAGGTGCGTCGCGGCTCTGCTCGTAGAGGGGTACGGCCTTCAGGAGACGGACCCGCTCGTGCAGGACGTGCTCCGAAGCCTCGTCCGCTAGGAGCAGGTCAAGTTCGGGAACGTACCACTCACTTCGGCGGCAGCTCAGAAGGCCCAGCAGTTCTGGCTCGGCAATCGGTGTTGTCCCCCGGATTCCCGTCGGTGTTGCGTCTCGGTATTCCAGACGTAGTCGATTCCAGGTGGGCCCGAGAGGATCACTTCCACTAGCCCTCACGTAGCTACTTGTGCTAGACTCCTTTTCAGATAAGGAGGTATCGGCCCATGACGAGAAGAGCTGCGCTTGTTCTCAGCCTCGTGCTCCTTACGGCGTGCCTAGTTACACCGATTGTCTCTGGAGAGGAACAACCGGCGCGTACCCTAGCAGGTCATGCGGATTGGGTCTCGTCTGTTGCCTTCTCTCCCGACGGCAGATTGCTTGCCTCGGGGTCGGGGGACAACACGGTGAAGCTGTGGACCGTTGCCACGGGAGCGGAGCTGCACACCCTCACAGGGCATACCGACGCGGTCACCTCCGTTGCCTTCTCCCCCGACGGCAAACTGCTTGCTTCGGGGTCGGACGACAACACGGCGAAACTATGGGACGTCTCCACGGGGAAAGTGCTGAAATCCCTCGAAAACCCCAATGGCGGCTGGTTCTGCTCCGTTGCCTTCTCCCCCGACGGCAAGATCCTTGCCTTGGGATCGTATGACCGGACGGTGAGATTCTGGAACATCGCCACGGGAGAGGTGGTACGCACCATCGAATGTGGTGCCGAGACAAGCTCCGTCGCTTTCTCCCCCGACGGCAAGGTCCTTGCCTCGCCGTCCTACATTGCCTCGCCGTCCAACGGCTGGATTGGGGGGGTGACGCTGTGGGACGTCGATACGGGACAGATGGCGCGCACTCTTATCACCGAGTCAATGGTCATTACTGTCGTCTTCTCACCCGATGGTAAGGTCCTCGCCTCAGCAACGAGTGACTACACAGAGAGACTGTGGGACGTAGCTACTGGTCGAATACTCTACACTCTCAGCAGCAACAACCCCAGAATGTGCTCCATCTCCGAGGCTTTCTCCCCGAACGGCGAGGTCCTTGCCTCCGCGTTGGGATACGGGATCGTGAAGCTGTGGGATGTCGCTACGGGAGAGGCGCTGCGCACGATCGAATGCTCTACCAGCTACGTCAATTCCGTCGCTTTCTCCCCGGACGGAAAACTCCTTGCCTCGGGGTGGGATGACGGCACGGTGAAGCTATGGGATGTCGCTAGCGACGGCGCTGCGTCACATCACTCCGGATGGGTCTTTACCGTTGCCCTCGGTCTCCGAGGTCTGAGGTTCCCTCCCGGCTTCTGGGACAAGAAGACGGGGCAGTGATGCCATGCACTCAGCTCCGTGGTCCGGTTGCATCGCGCTCGGGAGACGGATGCCACTCTGCGTGACCGGGAACGTCCGAGCGAAGAATAAGACTGGCACGAGTCCCACGAGGCGGCACGACCCGCTTGGATCCAACCTGCCGCTCGGTCCTCCTACCGAAAGCAGGTATCCACAAGGGAACGGACTTACACGGGGATAGGGAGAAGTCTGCAACAAACAAAGAACAGAAAGGGGAGGGACACCATGCAAGCACTTGGGACGAGAAAGGCCATAGGGATTCTGCTTGTTGTCGTGGCATTTGGGTTGATCGCGAACCTCGTCGCTTTCTGGATCGTGCCGGCCGTCATGGCGGCGCAGCAGACATTTCGCAATACGCAGACACCGAGCCCGCTTGGGGTAGTGAGCCTGGCCAATGCCTCAATCATTCCACTCTCCTCGGGTGGCACCGCGGGAATGAAGTTCAACGGGCCTTGGGCTATCTACGGCGTTACGGCGTTTTCAGGTAACGACAGCGGAACCATGTCCTACGGGGGCATCGCCGTTGGCTATGTCGAGTTTGGGGCAAATGGCGAGGTGTACAACGTCGTCAGCCGCAACGCGTGGGAAGCCACACCTCCGCAGACACCGTGAGAGTCAAAGGGCTAGGCTGAGAGAATCGATACGGTCTGCCATCGCGTCTCGCGGGAGCCGGAGACGCCCCCGGCGCGTTAGACCAACTTCGACAAGGTGCAGCTGACGGTGTCCGGAGTCACGGCGTGAGGGTCAGACGCTTGCCGCTAGGGGTGAGCTGTCGGTTGCCGTGCCTGTGCAAGAGCCCAGGGACGGCGCTCAATTTCGCCCCCAGTGCGTGCCAGCCCGTCTTAGGTTGTTCTCGATGATCACGACGGCCCATGGGTAGATCACGCCAGGATCGGGATTGGCGGCAATCCGCATTCCGACTCGCCGCATGTTTGCGACCGAACTCAAGCTGCCTCGCTCCATCAGCGCCACGATTCGTCGGACGTGGAGTTCCTCGAACGCGCACTCGATAAGAGCCTTGACGGCCTCCGTCGCGTAGCCCCGCCCTCGGTAGCGACTGGACAAGGCGTACCCCGTACCAAGCTCTGGAGCGTGGAGTGGGTGAGCGTGGAGTTCGAGCCCCGAATCGTGGCCTCAAGCCAGACGCAAGGGTGACTCTCGCAAGGACGCCCTCCCCCTTTGTGACTGGCTTGCCTCTCCGAACGTCGGCTTGCCGCCGGGACCGTCGGAAAGCGGCGGGGAAGAGACGTGGGCGTTTGACTCGCCCCACGAGCTCTAGGATCCTTCTGCCCAAGGACGGAGGGAGCGGTGTCAGCAAGGAGAACCGACCGGCTCGATGGGGAGATCGTCGTCGCGCACGAGCGCGCCCTCGACGCGCCAAGGCTCGGACAATTCGAGACCATCTACCTCGAGAGCTTCCCGCCCACAGAGAGGTCGCCGCTGGATGAGCTGGTCAAGGAGATCGAGTCTGGGAGGTACTCCCTGCTCACGATCAAGATGCGAGGAGTCCTCCGCGGCTTTACGGTGAGCATGGCCCTCTCTGGCTTGGACGCTCATCTCTTGGCGTACCTTGCGGTCGAAAGGGCCTACCGGAATTTGGGGCTCGGCAGCAGGCTCGTTCGGACCCTGGTCGACTCACTCGCCTCAGAGGGCCAAGTCTCCGGCTTGCTCATCGAGGTCGATCCAGAGGAAGCGCAAGACGACCGCGACCTCCGCGTGGCCGCCCGCCGAATCGAGTTCTACGAGCGCCTCGGAGCCCAGGTTGTCGACGGTGCGGCAGGCTACCGCGCACCGAACCTGGCTGGCGAGGGAAGCCTCGCTATGCAACTGATGTGGCTTCCGCTAAGGAGTCCAGGGCAGGAGCTCGAAGGTGAGAAGCTCCGAAGTTGCGTCGCGGCTCTGCTCGTCCAGGGCTACGGACTCCGGGAGAGGGACCCGCTCGTGCAGAACGTGCTCCGAAGCCTCGTCCGCTAGGGGCATGTCAAGTCTGGGGACGCATCACCCATTCCGGCGACGACTCGGAACCCCGTGCTGCGCCGCCTCGACAATCGGTGTTCCGTCCCCAGACTACATAGGGTGGCCTTCCGGCACGTCGATTCGGCTTCTTGACACCTAGCGTTGGAGGCACGTTCCGTCTTGCCCAGGCGGGCAAGACGTAGACCGTACGTTATGGTTTGGCGGTCTCGTTTGTCCGGTTTGTTGCGGTTCTGGACCGATTCCTGACGAGGGCGATCTTCTTATTCATTCTCCGATATCGAACCACACCGATCGCGCCGGTGATCATTCCGGCCGGCAGGCACACAAGACCCAGTATCCAGAACCACCCTTCAGACGAGAAGTGGATGATGGATACCCCGGCAATCAGGAGGGCTACTCCAGAGCGCAAGTACGCCATGAGGGTTCTTTCGTTTGCCAAGAGCGTCCGATCGATGGCGAGCTCGTCTCGCAAGATCAGGTCATCTGCGGTGAATCTCGAATAGGGCATTCCTTTCACCGACATCCTCGTTTCTGCCGGAGAGCGACCGTGCACAAGCTCGCTACGGCGCACCGGTCTCTGCCCGGCCTGTCACTCCCCGTCCGCCTCTCTTCTTCTCTTCTATGCCGCTGCATAGTGAGACGTCCACTCTCGCGAGCCATCCTACGACGACGCGGCTCCTCGGGCAAGCGCACGAGGCCTGGCGCACGAAAGAGGCCCCAGGGAATCTGGGGACGTATCAATCATTTTGGCGCGGACTCAGAAGACTCCGCAGCTCCGGTCGGACAATCGGTGTTGCGTCCCCGGATCCCAAGACGATGGGGGCGAAGCGTTGCGTCAAGATCTGACGATGTCGATGCCGGAACGTACCGCTCACTTCGGCGGCAGCTCAGAAGGCCCAGCAGTTCTGGCGCGGCAATCGGTGTTGTCCCCCGGATTCCCGTCGGTGTTGCGTCTCGGTATTCCAGACGTAGTCGATTCCAGGTGGGCCCGAGAGGATCACTTCCACTAGCCCTCACGTAGCTACTTGTGCTAGACTCCTTTTCGGATAAGGAGGTATCAGCCCATGACGAGAAGAGCTGCGCTCGTTCTTGGTGTTGTGCTTCTTGCGCTGTGCCTAGCTCCACTTGTTGCTTCCGGAGAGACACAACCTCTGCGCACCCTTGGCCGCATTGGGGGTCATACCGACGAAGTCAACTCCGTCGCCTTTTCCCCTGACGGCAAGCTCCTCGCCTCAGGGTCAGACGACAAGACCGTGATGCTCTGGGACGCCGCTACGGGAGAGCTGGTGAGCACGCTTGAAGGCCATACTGACACGGTCAACTCCGTCGCCTTCTCTCCTAACGGCAAGTTCCTGGCCTCCGCGTCAAGTGACGGGACAGCTATCGTGTGGGACGTCTCTACGACACCTGTCGTGCGCGTGCGCACATTCGATTCTTACGCCTGGCTCTCCTCGGTTGGGTTCTCTCCTGACAATAGACTACTGGCTGCAGGGGGAGAGTCTTGGAACGCATTGAGGCTGTGGGACGTCACCACCGGAGCTGTTGTGCACACTCTCGAACCTCGGGACGACTCATTCTGGTCTATCGCTTTCTCTCCCGACGGCAAGCTCCTCGCCTTGGGGTCGGACTATGGCGTGGTGATGCTGTGGGATGTCGCCAATTGGCGGGCGGTGCGCACCCTTGAAGGACATATCAACAACGTTACTTCCGTCGCCTTCTCTCCAAACGGCAAGCTCCTGGCCTCAGGGTCGGAGGACGGCACGGTCCAGCTATGGGATGTCATCACAGGAGCCAAAGGGCATACCATCCGTCCTGCTGCGGACGACTGTCCCCTCTCGGTCAGTTTCTCACCAGACGGGACACTCCTTGCCTGTGGCTCATCTGGCGGCGCGTTGACGCTGTGGGACGTCGCCGCGGGAACAGAGGTGCGCACCCTTATCAACTCGGCAAACAGCGGCGAGATTGACTGGGATAGCTTCATGGGGCATGTCAACTCCGTCGCCTTCTCTCCTGACGGCAAGCTCCTCGCCTCAGCGGGTCAGATCGGCTGGGTAGAGCTGTGGAGCGTCTCCGACGACGGCACTCCCTCGACTGCGGTAGATCGCTCCGGATGGGTCTTTACCGTTGCCCTCGGTCTCCGAGGTCTGAGGTTCCCTCACGGCTTCTGGGACAAGAAGACGGGGGAGTGATGGCATGAAAGCAGCTCCGTGGACCAGTTGGATTGCACTCGAGGGGCTGATGCCCTTCCACGTGATCGGGAACATCCGAAAGAAGACTCGGCCGGGAACGAATCCCACGAGGTGTCACAAGTCTCTTAGATCCAACCGGTCGCTTGGTCCGCCCACCGAAAGCAGGTACCCACAAGGGAACGGACTTACACGGGGATAGGGAGAAGTCTGCAACAAACGAAGAACCGAAATGGGAGGGACATCATGCAAGCATTAGGATCGAGAAAGGCAATAGGGATTTTGCTTGTTGTAGTGGCATTTGGGTTGATCGCGAACCTCGTCGCTTTCTGGATCGTGCCGGCCGTTGTGGCGGCAACACAACAGACGTTCCGCAACACTCAGGTACCGAGCCCGATCGGGAACATGACCCCAACCGATGAGTCGATCGTACCACTCAGCATGGGCGAGACAGGTGGAATCATGGGTGGCGGCAAGAATCCTTGGGCTATTTACGGCGTTGTAGCGAGTGGGACGCCAACCGACAGCGCCACGGGCGGTCCCGACTTCGACCAGGCCGACGGGAACAACACTATCGCCGTGGGCTATGTCGAGTTTGGGCCAGGGGGGCAGGTGTGGAACTACATAAGCCGGACGGCGTGGGAAGCCACGCCTCCGCAGATACCGTGAGAGTCACTGGGTCGGGCTGAGGGAATCGATGGGGTCTACCATCGCGTTTCGCGGGAGACGGAGACGCCCCGGCGCGTTGGACCAATTTCGACACGGCGCAGCTGACGGTGTCTAGAGTCACAGGCGCAAGCGCGAGACCTCGTCGCTGGGGGTGAGCAGTCGGCTGCCGTGCCTGTGCAGGAGCCCAGGGACGGCGCTCGATTTCGCCCCTAGTGTGTTTCAGCCTGGCTTGGGTTGTTCTCGATGATCACGACGGCCCATCGGTAGATCATGCCGGTATCGGGGTTCGTCACAACCTGCACTCCCGCACGCCGCATGACGCCGACCGATCGTGAGTTGCCTCGCTCGGTCGGCGCCACGACCCGTCGGACGTGGACTTCCTCGAACGCGTACTCGACAAGAACCCTGACGGCCTCCGTCGCGTAGCCCTGTCCTCGATAGTCACTGGACAGGGCGCACCCCACGCCAAGCTCGGGGGTGTGGAACGGGTGACCACGGGGGGCGGCATCGGATAGAGAGCGCGTTCGGCGGGCGAGCAGATCCACGGTCGAAATCCGCAGATTCCGATGAGGTCGCCCTTCTCCCTGAGGACGATCACCCGGTCTCCATAGAGGCAGTCCGCGGCCTCCCACCGGGCCAAGGCAACGTGGAAGGCCAGTCTCTCCCTGCGCTGTTCGATCGAAATGTGCTCACCTGACCATTCAAGATCGAGATCAAGCAACCTGTGAGCCGCTTCGAGATCGTCCATCGTGAACGGACGGATGACGAGTTTAGCACTACAGAGTGTATCCATCGACATGTCAGTCCCTTACTCGCGGCGACGCTCCACGCCACGGGCACCTGAGCCGCGGGCGCAGCGAGTCTATTCCAAACGGCCCCGGCGGCTCGGAACGGTGGACGCGTACCCAGACGCAAGCATTGCCCTCCTAAGGACGGACTCCCACGCGTACGTTGTGCGCGACCGATCTAGACGCCATCTTGCCGCCGAGCTCTCGGAAAGCCGTGCGGACGCCGGGTCTGCAGCGTTGCGGCACAATCTAGCCCTATTGGCGTGGGAGTTCGGTCAGAGAAGCTCCGAAGGCCGACCGTTCACCGGGGGCGCGGCAGTCATTGCAGTGTGTCCCTCAACTTCACGATGTTGGCATCGCAAAGCAGGGAAGCGTGCTTTGCGCAACGATAGATGCTCGGCCGACTCTGCCCTCTTGGATACAACGCTCTCATCTTGATGAATGGATCGGCTCGCTTGTCGTGTGACGCAAAGATCAGGCAGCCAGAAGCGCAGAAGAGTGCCACAATGTGTGGGTCGTCGAAGCCCGTTCGGTGCACGGCGAGTCTGAGACGTCTTTCTTCCGCGTCGACGACTTCGTCCGATATCTCGCTCAGTTTGCGCGCACGCTTCAGTTCGACGAGTTTGCCGAGGTACTTGCGCAACTTGCTGAGTTCCTCCCGATAGCGTGTGCCGCCAATCACAAGGCTAGTGCGCGGGTGATCGTATAGCCAGTCGAGAAGCGGTGCGAACTCCACGTGACCAGCGGTGTTCGTGTCAAACAGATAGTGGAATGAGTTGACATCGAGTACAAAGCACATGTCAGACCCCCAAGATTCGCTTCTGTTCTGCAAGGAAGAACTTGCGAAATCCAGGGGGCTGGTTCTCTGGATACTCACCTCTCTGATCCACGACCATCGGGTGAATGCAATTGCCATCTTGTGTTCGCTCGAAGAAGACTACCTGAGCGAAATCCTTTGGGTGCTCGTGGTCGCGCATGCTCAGACGAAACCGATCCAGGAGGTAGTCGCTATGCGTCTCGACGAAGAGAGTCTGCGATGCATCAATTGCTGCATGAAAGAGGACGTCGCCGAGTGCAGCTTGTGCTTTGGGGTGGAGGTGCACCTCTGGTTGTTGGATGGCAAGCCACGAGTTTCCGCCGCGCGTGAGAAGCTCAACAACAACGGGAAGGACCTGCGAGACTCCGTACCCGACGCTGTTGACTCTGAGAGCTTTCGCGCCGAGGGTGACAGTCAGTTCAAACGGAGACGCCAGATCCTTTCCGAACCGGGTGATCCCAACGGCCTGGAACAAGTCGCTATCTGCACCGAAAGCCTCCAATGCTCTTCTGAACGCATTTGTCGCGTTCTTGTTCCTTGGCAATCGCTCTCTAATGACATAGGGCGTGTGTTCCCCCTCCGGACTGAATCGCCTTGTGTATCCATCGTAGGTGCGTTTGGGGGTAGTTCGGATGGGCGCCATACTCGCGAATGACATCGCAAGGCCTGGGAACGGGGAGGCGTTGAGCCTCGCTTCAGACGTCTCCTCCCCGAAGAGCCTGGTCAAGATGTCTGGGAAACTGAAGATAGCTGAGCGTCGCAAGAACGGCGCTTCGTCACCGGTCAGTTCCCGATAACCCAAAGACAGCGAAGCGACTGTCTCCTGCAGGAATGCGAAACACGCATCGGGCGATGAACGATCGGGACACGCCGGAAGGTCTGAGGAAAGAGCAGCGGCCAGCTTTTTACCAGAGACCCGCATCGTTGCGAGGTTGTCCCTACAGAGTTGGCTAAACCGAGCCAATTCCGGGACTCCATCCTTGGCCTCACGGAAATGCAGCAAGTAGTACGTGTTGCCCTCTGGCGTCCTCCCATTCCCTTTGCAGACGCCAATCTGGAATTCGGTCTGGTCACGAGACAGTGCGCTTACGATGTCTCTGTAGCCCCCGAATTCGTAGCTGCCGATATTGAAGTCCAGATTGAACCAGAACTCAGGCTGCGAAAGCAGCTGGACAAGTGCAAGAAACGACGACTTCCCTGTACTGTTCTCGCCGACCAGGAAGTTGACGGATCGAATTGGGAACACGGCGCGAGTGAAACCGCGGAAGTTGTTTACATACACGCTGTCCATGTTTCCTCCTTCGGACAGTGGTTCGTGTGCAGGTCCGCCAGGGCACACACCGGTCTCAGCCCGGCCACTGGTGGCCTTCCGCCTTTTTTCTCCTCTTCTATGACGCTACGTAGTGACACGAGTATTCTTCTGGGCAATCCTACGACCATGTAGCTCCTGGAGCAAGTGCGGGAGGCGTGGCGCACAAGAAGGCCCCAGCGGACGGAGGAGAGCTGGAGCCTTGCATCCCCTGCCGTCCGGCCAGAAGTGAGTCGCAGGTACCTCCCGGGGCAGCAGACCGAATGGTTGACCGAGCGCACAGTGCGGTACTATTCTCGCTGTCAATGGGACCGAGCGCGAAGGAAGAACAGCAGAAGAGGGGAAGCCTGCGCGACCTCTTCCTGCTCAGAGAGGGCGTCGTCTTCTTGAACCACGGGTCGTTTGGGGCCTGCCCGAAGCCCGTGTTCGAGGCCTACCAGCGCTGGCAGTGCGAGCTCGAGCGGGAGCCGGTCGAGTTCCTCGGCCGCCGGCACAACGGGCTTCTCGCCGAGGCGCGCTCCGCTCTCGCCCAGTACGTCGGCGCGGAGCGCGACGATCTCGTCTTCGTCACGAACGCCACGACCGGGATGAACATCGTCGCCCGATCCGTGCCTCTCGAGGACGGGGATGAGGTCGTGTCGACCGACCACGAGTACGGGGCGGTCGACCGGATGTGGCGGTTCCTCTGCCAGAAAGCGGACGCGAGCTACGTCCGCGCGCCCGTTCCGGTGCCCGTCGGCTCGGCGGAGGAGGTCGTGGAGGCGGTCTGGTCGCGGGTCACCCCGCGCACACGCGTCCTCTCCCTTTCTCACATCACCTCGCCCACCGCGATCGTCTTCCCCGTCGTCGAGCTCGTGCGTCGCGCCAGGGAAGAGGGGATCACGACGCTCGTCGATGGCGCGCACGCCCCCGGCCAGGTCCCCCTCGACCTTTCGGCCCTGGGCGCCGACTTCTACACCGCCAACTGCCACAAGTGGATGATGGCTCCCAAGGGCGCCGGGTTCCTCTTCGCGCGCCGTGAGAAGCAGGGGCTTGTCGAGCCGCTTGTCGTCTCGCTAGGCTGGGAGGCGGAGAAGCCGGGGCCCTCGCCGTTCGTCGACCACCACGAGTGGCAGGGGACGCGCGACCTTGCCGCGTTCCTCTCCGTTCCG
>Ga0315286_10005947_pt1 | contig 11826 bp, 13 predicted proteins | sample YL17G10_0_MG_FD_205038 | JGI IMG/M metagenome (GOLD analysis project Ga0315286, IMG submission 205038) | Sediment microbial communities from Yellowstone Lake, YNP, Wyoming, USA - YL17G10_0 | ecosystem: Environmental > Aquatic > Freshwater > Lake > Sediment | place: USA: Wyoming | collected... | reverse complement strand
TGCTGCAATCTCATTCTGTTCCTGCATCAATTGTTTTCTTTCCCAGTCAAATGAGATGCTGTCTTTTTCAAATCTTGGGATTATATTCAATGACAGATGTTCTACTCTCTGTCCTGCCGCAATTCCCTGGGAAATAAGAAGATTGAATCCTTTTGCTTTGACTATATTTATCAAGCTAGGAATAATCAATTTTGCAATTCTCATCATGTCCCATAAAACCTGGTCAGGAACTTGGAAAATGAATTGGTAATGCTCTTTAGGGATGATAATCAAATGTCCCGGATTTGCGGGGGAGATGTCAAGCATTACAAAAATTGCAGGATCCTCAAAAATCTTTATTGTTTCAACTCTTCCGGCAGCAATTTCGCAGAATAAACATTTTGCATCTTCACTTCCTTCCTGAGAAGAAATAAATTTCTCAAGCTGCTCTGGAGTTGCATTCTCAATCTGCTGCTTCAGCAAGCTTACTTGCTCCGCAGGAAACTTGGAAAGCTGTTCAAGAAGCTGTTTTCTTATCTGTTCTGCCTGCTGCTCGTTTAATGCCATTTTGAATTTATCCAAAGGCTCTTCTTACATCAGTAATCTCTATAGAATTAACATCTTTTACTTTTGCAAGCTCTGATTCAATAACATCAGGGTCCTTTGATTCAGGCCACCCTATGATGAATATAATAGCTTTAAGGCCAAACGCTATTGGCTGCTCTTCATTGCTGTGAAGAATTCCGCCTATCTTAGTTATGATCTTTTCAATCTCATTCTTTAATTTCTTCAAATCAACTTGGGGAGAAGTAGGCATTACTCTGATTGTGACTGCTGCTAACGCCATTTTAAAAAATGTTAAAGCAATTAATTGCTATTCCCCCATTTCTTTGTTTTAACATTTTTATGGTCCTATGAACCCGCATTTGCATTTATATTCTATGCCAATCTTTTTGCACTTGACACATCTCGTAATTGTTTCCTTTCCGCATTTAGGGCAAAGAAAGTGCGTTTCGTTTGTATATTCCAATCCGCATGATGTGCATTTCATAGTCTAAGATAAAATAAGAGGTTTATAAAGTTTAAGCTTCGCCGAACTTATTTTTGAAAAGAGAATAAATTTCAGCAGCAGCCTTCCATGACTTTTCATCTGTGCCGTTTATTTCCATGGTAATGGTTTCACCTTTAGGGGCATAAAGTGCCATCATGCTCATTGGACTGTTATATTGAGATCTTTGTCCTTCTTTTATTAAAGCAACCTTTTTCCCATATTCTTTCGCTTTAATAACAACTTGTGCTGAAGGTCTAGCATGTAAACCTTGCTGGTTTTCAGGGCAAATATCGAAAAAGATAGAATGCTCTTCTAAACCGTCTTCAATATCTTCCTTAGATAGTTTAGATTTAGCGATGTAAAATGGCAGTCCTGCTGCAAAGAAAGGTCTTTGAAACTGCTCTTGAATCTTTTCAGATTTTTCAGCTTTTCTTAGTTCGATATATGTTCTTAGCTGATCAGCTATCTCTTTTCTTGTCCCTTTTAATTTTATTTTATATGTAGCATTATGGGGGATAGCTTCCTTAACTTTGCTGGTAAGCTCAGAATGATTAACGTCTGTTGAGAAGATTATTCCATTATAAGAGTCCTTATTTTCTCCACCATAGTGTATGAGGATAGCCCCCTCAATATGGCCATTTTGTCTTGTAAATTCAATCAGATCTTCAACTGTTCCTTCTCCGATAGGTTCAAATTGTCCCATATCTTCTCCGACTAAGGCTTCTAACTCGCTGCCTTTAACCTGGATTATAGACGGAACGCTGTCTAAATCGATCCTATGTTGCGCTGCATATTTTTTTCTTATTTCATCCATTTTAATGATAAAAACCCCTAAAGTAGCTCTAGAAGCTAAAAGCATGAGAAAATGAGCCTATATAAAGATTTTGCTTTTTACCCCTAATAAAGAGGGACAGAAAAAGCATACAGATATTTCTTTGAATACTGAATTGTCAAGATGTTATTCTAATTAACTTATCTTGATAGATGCCCCACGAGGATTCCAAAAAATCGCAAAGCGATTTTAGGGCCTAAAAATCTTTCAGATTTTTTGGTGAACCTCGGTCTCAGGTTCAAATGCCCCCACGAGGATTTGAACCTCGGTCGCCGGCTCCGCAAGCCAGTATACTATCCGGGCTATACTATAGGGGCATGAATAGTTGTTCAAAGAAATAATGATATTTTAAACTATCTTATCAGAAATTTCCTTGCCCCTTCTTTTATAATTATTAATAATGGCTATGCTCTTTTCAATGGCAGTTTTATAGGCTTCAAGAGTCTGATTATAACTCCATAAGTTTTCATTTTTTAGAAAATATCTTACTCTTCTTCCTCTCCGTCAACCATTGCTTCTTTTTCACTGTCAGCGAATCCTGAAGGCGTTATCCAGAAAACAGTTTCTGATTCTGGAAGATTTGGGGCATCAATCATCTTTGCAACTCTGCTTCCCTTCTTTCCCCTTCTCAAATAAATTCTGTAAGTTGACGCATGGCCAACGATATGGCCTCCGATTGCTGTAGTAGGATCTCCAAACATTACCGCAGGATTTGCCATTACCTGATTGGTTATGTAGACTGCAATATTGAATTGCTCTGAAAGTTTAAGCAAAGCATGAATATGTTTGTTTAATTTCTGCTGTCTGTCTGCAAGCTGTCCTCTTCCTGCAAATTCTGCTCTGAAATGACTTGTTAAAGAATCAATGATTATTAACTTGATAGGTAATTTCTTTTCATTTATCAATTCCGGAATCTTTTCGACCAACAACATCTGATGATCTGAATTGAACGCTCTTGCAGCAAGAATTCCCTTCAAAATTTTCTGTGGATCCAGACCTCTGGCAATTGCAATTTGTCTAACTCTTTCTGGCCTGAATGTTCCTTCAGAATCGATGAAGACTGCCATGCCGTCCAATCCGCCTTGTTCTTTTGGTAACTGGACATTTATCGCTAAAGAGTGTGCAAGTTGTGATTTTCCTGAACCATAGGCTCCGTAAGCTTCAGTTACTGCCCCTGTTTCAAATCCTCTTCCTAAAAGTTTGTCTATATTTTTGCTTCCAGTGGTGATTGTCAGCATCTCATCCCTTTCTTTCATATATTCTTCAGCATCCTTGAATCCAAGATCCATCATCTTTCTGGCTGCTTGGATAGCTTTCCTTGCAGTAGCTTCAGTCAATCCTGCAGTGTTCATCAATTCCTTTGGAGTAAGAATAGCAATGCCCATCAAATCAGTGCATCCAGCTTCCTCAAGTTTAATTGCAATTGCTGGCCCGATTCCAGGTAAATCCGTCAGTTTAGACTCTTTTTTCTCCTTAGCCATGATTAATCCATCTTTCTGATGTTTAAAAGAATTATCCCATTTTATAATATATTTTGCATTTCAAAGAACAATTGAAAGCAATTTCATTGCAAGAATAAATAATAGCGCAAACGAGAAAATCTCTTCAGAAAACTTTCCAGTTGTTATCAGCCCAAAATCAGTCTTATATCTTGAGAATGGCCAGAAAGGAGTCACCCCGCTTACGGTAAAAGAATCTGCAAGAAGATGCGAGCAAAAACCAATGAAGAATGCAAGACCCACCATCATCGAATATGGGACAAAAACCAAGCTCAGCAAAAATCCAACCAATATGCTATGGAAAAAACCCCTGTGCTTGACAAATGGAATCTGCATGTCTAAATCGGGCATTATTGTCGCTATGAAAAGAAAACCGAAAAGAATAGGCTTATTGAATATGAACAGTCCTATAATAAAAGAAAAAAGGATATGGGTCCTTAAAAGCATTTTGCCGCCTATTTGCTCAATTCATTAATCAATGCATCAGTGTCTATCTCTTCGACATCCTGCACCATAAATTCCTGGGTGTTGAAAACTTTGTTCTGCCTGATTCTGCCTGAAAAAAAGAATTCCTTGCCCAAAAGATCCTGTTTCTTGACTATAAAGAAATCTGGATTCTTCAAATCGCCCTCTTCCGCTGCAAAAAGTTTTTTGAGAGAGTCTGAAAACAGCACAGCGCGAATATTTGAAAGCCCATCATCAAGCATTATGCTCAAAAGGGATCTTTCCTCTGGAACAACAGAACCATGAACTTCACAATGATACTTGTCATTCTGCAAAGAAACTTTCTTTTTGCATTCTGGGCAAACTACAAAAAATTTAGGGTCAAAAGCCTGCACAACTGCAGCCCTTATCTTAGCCCGATCATTTAATTTAAGATCAGCTATTTTTTTGGTGAATATCTGTTCATTTGAGACTACATTAGCCAGCTCTTCATCGCTTAATTTTAGTTCAGATAACGAGCCAAGATGCAATTCTTTTGCATCTATTCCTCTGACTGAAGCGTCTTTCATCTCAATAACGCTTCCTTCAGTTATTTTTCCTTCTTCGATTAATTTAATGTGATTAACATCCCATAAAACGCATCGCACTGTTCCAGTCTCATCTCCGATAAGCATTGAAACAACCTTGCTTTCTGCTGTTTTTGTCTTGAACTGGCGGACTTGGAATACTTTCAGAACTTTGGCAACTAAAGTGATTTTTCTCATCCCAACAAGAAGCTCATTCACTTTCACTTTTTGTTTGTCAAAGCTTATGCCCAATTCAGCCGCAACTATCTGCGCTGCCCCTTCTTTGCTTATTAAATCACTAAGCTTTGCCCTTTTAGCGTCAATTCTTCTCATAACTTCAGCAGGATCTAATCCAGTAGAACGAACAATCTTTTGCACTAATTGGTCATAACTTGCCTTAATCATTTATTCACCCTTAACCTCTAAGAAAAAATTAATCCCAGTTTATAAAGATTCTTGCACTACTCAGCAATTATTTTTCCAGTTTGAATTTCATCACTATCGGCTGCAGTTTATTGTCAAAATAATAGTCTTTCTTGCTTGTCAAGTCACAGAAAAGGTCATTATTGAACATTTTAAAATTCCATCCGTCAAAAGTCAAAGAGTTCATGCAGGTCTTTATCACTGCCTCCTCTTTTCTCTTGCAGATGTCCCATTGATTGAATATGGCATTGTAAAATTTTGATATATTAAAGTCAAGGTTATAGTCTCCAATATCCGCATCAAAAGAGATATCAAAACTGTATTTGACATTTATTTTACTTCCCTCTAGCGAAGCGTTGAAAGCTAATGGTCTAAAAATTATTGAAATATTTTTTTGATTTAAAGTCAGGGAATCAATCTGGGCCTTTTCCGAAATGAAATCATTCATTGATGAATTGAATGATGACATGAACTCTTCCTTCAAGTTTTGATCAGAGTTAAGGCATTCTTTTGTGAGTATAGCATAAACTCTATTCTCTGCGGCTTTTTTACAATTATCCCCTATGCTCTCAAGAGTTTTTGAATAAGCCTCTTGAACTGAAAGCTTTCCTGCTTCTTTAGCATAAAAGGAAAGAGCTTCATGCTGCGAATATAATGAAACAATTGGATAAACGCTGTCAAAAGAGATTTTTTCCTTATTATTGTAGATTATAAATGAAATAATTGCGAATACAGCAACTATAAAGACCACTAAAACAAGACCATTCTCAAATATTTGCGCCCTTTTATTCAGTTTATTCAGTTTATTCATTTTGAAACTCCTAATTCGGCAGCTATATTCTGCTTGCTATCTGGAAGGGAGAGAGCATATCTGCCCTGAGGCTCAATAGTTCCTCTAGAGAAAATGATACTGTCTGAAATTAAACTCATCCACCACTTGCTGTAAATCTTATTTAAAGAATTCTCAAGCAGAATGCTTGTATTTTCCTTTTGGCTGGAATTTGTCTTTGAGACTCTTATCCTATCAGACACAGTCAGATTTTCAGTCCTGTAATTCATCAAAGAAAATAAAGAAACTTTTGCCTGTTCTCCTAATGAAAAGCCATCCGCCTGTTTTGCAATATCTTTGTCCGCTTTGAAAAGTGTGGATGCCAATGCAAAAAATAAAATAATAAGTGCGATGACTGCAGTCGCAACTGCTAATGAGATTGTTACTCCGATGTTTCCCTGCGCTTTTTTATTGATTCTGATCATATTTTCCAATGTCCGTTTCGATTTTTACTGATACTCTTTCCCCATTCAACAGAATGATATATCTGGAATCAGAGCATAAAGGCATCTTTGTGAATTTTGTCCCTTGATCAAGTATAAGACAGTCAGATTTGAGAAGAGATTTTCCAAGAGTTATTGTCTTGCTGAAATTTGAATCCATGGAAGTCATATTCAATTCAAGATAATAATCCTTGGAATCTTTGAAATTCATGCAAGACAGAATTGATTCAGAGTCTACGCTTTTATCTGTAATGCATCCGGCTAGCTTTTCTGAAATTATTGAAGCTTCCATTGGTCTGACGTCATAATGTTCTGAATATTTGTTTCCAACAATTATCACGAATGCAAAGGCGATAAGGCCAATTAATATAAAACGATAAATCCAGAACGTCATGTCTGCCAGCACACTCTGAGCTTTTTTTTCCATTTTACTTCTCAATTTTGATTATTGTCATGGTTTCATTCGCCTCCTGCGATGAAACTCGGTATTTTGAAAAATAATCATATGTAAAGCCATTCTGTCCAATCAGCACATTGATTTCTTTCTTTTCAGTGTCAATAACAATTCTTCCAGGTTCATGTGTTATTGAGACTACAGTCTCAGGCTCAGCTGAATCAATGACTAAAGCTATCTGTTTTGAAAGCATTTCCGCTCGTGTAATTCTTCCTGTAGAAAGCCCAGCTATCCACGAAATAAAAATAACCAGAATCAAGCCTATTATAGTAAGATAGATTACATTTATTAAAAGCGTTTCAACCCCTTTTTTATTCATATTTTGTCAAGGAAATTATTATTAATAAACATAATGGAGGGAGCATAATAATCCTTTAATAATGGAGAAAAGTAGCATTCCTATGGGTCTTGAAAAAGTGCTAAAAACTGGACTGGCTTTTTGCTTTTTTGGAACAGCTTCCTTAGGTTTTATGGGATGCAATAGCAAAAATCAGGGCGTTCCTTTTGAAGAAATTAAAAAAACAGTCAGAGTGGAAGTATTCAATGCATATGGTGATCAGAATATTAAAACTTATAAAATAGCCAATGAAGGAATTACTTCTTTGAGATTTGAATCTGGCGGAATATGGAGCTATAAATCCAAACCATTATTTAATTCAAACTATGCTGATTCTATAAATGTGGTTGATGGAAGAAAAAAAGTCAGTGGCGACTGCATTATAGTGCCTAAAATAGATTCTAAAAATTCAAAATTAGGAATTGAAGTCTATCTTTTTGCAGATAAACAATGGCTAGATGAAAACAGGGAGCCGCTACTAAGTTATGGAACTACAAAAGAATACAAAAATAAACAAATAAACAGCAATCAGTTCAAACAGATTAATGAAAATATTTATGAATACAATTTTATATTTGAATTAGACAGAGATGCTCCGGGAATGCCTTATTTCTCAATTCCAGGCTCATCTGAAATAAAAAGCATGTATCCTACTTCGGATATTTACAAAGAATTCTATAACAATTAAGGGATACTCTTTATGTCTTTGCAGACAGATCCTACCATGGTGTATGGCCCGAAAAAAAGGCTTGAGCATGGAGTCAGATAACATTCTTTCAAAGTAGCCATGTCAATAATCCATGTTCCAAGTACTCTGACTATCCCGATTCCCCCATTAGCGACTAAAAGTGGGCCTGCAATTAAGTCTGCAGGTGGAGGTAGAAAAAAGGCTATGACCCCTATTGTTGTTCCAATCCCCATATGCTGAAGTGCCGGCGTTATTTCTTTCCATTTGTCTACCTTCGCAAACATAAATGCGATTGAATATGGAGTATTTGTCGGAATTACATCCTGAATTGTTGATTCTGAAGTTTGGATAATTTTGTCTTTTTGAGCTTTAGTCAGATATTCTGTGTAAGTATAGTTTGCTCCTGGAACAGGGGTTACTGCGAGATAATTCATAAAACCGTTTATATTGGGATATTTTTGTTGTAGCTTATCGTCGAAATCAACTACTGAACAGATCGCACATCCCTCTCCCCCTCCAAAAAAATTAATTTCTCCTGCTCCGAAAGTTTTCCAGCAAGAGTACATTGAATCTGCAATCTGTTTTTTGATATCATCTTCAGTCTTTACATCTATTTTTGTATATCCTTCGATGCATTTTCCGCCCATGCTCAAACAGAGATAATCTGTCTTGCATCTAAGCGGAATTTTCAGTTTTGCCAATTCTCCTGAAATTCCTGATGCACCTCTTGCCGCAACTGATGCTGCACAAGTTTTCTCATTAACCTGCTCTCCAAACAGATTGGCAAAATGCCCAAAGAATAGAATAATTATCCCTGCAGTAATTAATATGATTATTACTTTTGCGATAATTGAAGATGCGAACGCTTTTTTATTTTCCATTTTATCAAAGTATTCCGAAAGACTTAAGCACAGCCCCTAATCCAAGGCAGACTATGCTTGCTACAATTAATATTAAGATAATTAATACAACTGTCTTGTTCTGAATTCCTTTTTTGTTTTTCATTTTAAGCATACTGTGAAAGGAAAGACTGGCTGTATCCTGCTGAGGCTAAAGTCGTATAAAGATAATTTGTTGGAAGCTGCATTTCTTTAATAACTTGTGCAAAAGTTTTATGATCAGCCAAATTAATCTTTGTCCAGTCAAAATTAGGAGAAGGATCCCATTTTCTTATCTCTCCATCTGAATAAATAGCTGAGGAAGTCTGATAATGGCCGATTATATGTGCATTATCATATGCCATCCCATCAGTCTTATGCCTCTCAACAATTTTGGGAAGCAAGCTGTTCAATGCAGAATATTGTGCATCTGTATAGGAATCCATTGCATTTCCGCTGTTGACAATCTCTATCCCGATTGAATGTGCATTGAAATCTAATGAATGGAAAGCCATTCGGCTCTCATCAACCAGATAATAGATTGTTCCGTCCTTGTCGACCATGTAATGAACTGATTTCCCGTTTCCTTTCATAGTATCATAGGCTCCTTTGAAATCATCTCCCCCTGTATGGTGCAAGACAATGTAATTTATAATAACTGGATTAGGACGCTTTGCTGAATTTAATGAATATGCAGTATTGACAATAAATCCTGGATCAGTCGTTCTGTCTGAGATTATTTTCTGATCTTTGATTTCTTCTTTCATTGTTCCTAAAAAGAACTCGAAGTTAGCCGGGTCATTTCTGACAAATGCATTAAAAGGAATCTTTTGATTGAGATTATTTCCTGACTGTTTGAGAGGTTTAGATATTGTGCTGCAGTAAACCTTGTCTTTGCACTTTTCATCGCAAATGCAGATGCAGTTCAGAAAGTAGCACTCTTTAGGAGGCGTTATTCCTCCTGGACCCTGATTATTGCTGAAAGTTATGAAATAAAGTGCTGGAGAATAAACATAAAGTTCATCAGCCTGCCCTGGACTAATTGAACTCAATGTGTTGCCAATCTGGGTTAGCATCCCATTAGCCTGATCTTTTTCATTAGAAGGACTGACAAAACCCCATAAATTTGGAACAAGCACAAATAAAAGAAGAGATATGCCGGCTATGGCCAATACCATGCCGATTAGCTCATTTAATGACAGCTCGAGCGCACCCCTTTTATGTTTAATCATAATTAAACAAAATAAAAAGAATTATTTAAAAGTTGCCTTTAAGGGCAATTAACCTGCATGCATGAAACAAGTGCAGAACATTTCTGAGCACCCTGGTTTTCCATGCCAGATATGACAAATGACTTTCCACAGAATTCTGTTGAACCTGGTGTGCATAAGCCGCTACAAGTTGACTTTGCCGCATCTAAAGTTACTGAAGGTGTGAATCCCATCAAAGTAGACCACAGCTTGTTGAAACCGCCTGTGAAGGCTGCTGCAACTATAACTAGGGCAAGCAATGCAAGAACAATGATAATTATCGTCTCAATGTGAATCTGAGCTCTCTTTTTCATTTCTGCCTCTTTTATGTTTTTACCAGTTTTCTATTATTTATAAAGTTTTCTTAATGTCGGGAATGTTTTCCATTCCCGAGCATTCCAAAAACAAGGATAAACCATCGATCCAATGGGGCAATTGTTTTCTTAATGTCGGGAATGTTTTTCTAATACTCAGGGACAATAATCCTCTTAAATCTTGGATGATTGGAGAGAATATGACCAAGATTGGGTTAAGGGGGGCTATTCTAACCTCTGCATTAATGTTTCTTCCAATACATGCGAAGGCGGACTATCTGGCTGCAAAGGCAGACTATCTGGCCAATCTATCTATCAATGGAAAGGAGTATATCTCAGAAAAAGATGAAAAAATGTTTGAAGGGGATAATCCGGCCAAAGGGATTCTGCTCAATTGTGAAAACAATAATCTGGAAGAGCTTGTTTTGAGAACATTCATTGAAGAAGAAAAGGAGAATGTAGTAGACGAGCTGGAAAGGCTAGATACCAGCATGGCTATGATGGCTACAAGCCCTTATACGGACAGCAGACTAGTTGTTAACAAACTCAATAAACTGCTGAAAGCTAGCATCCCGGTCTGGGCGCTGGCTTTTCAAAATTTTAATCCTAAATTTTTAACACTAGAATATGGGCTTCAAGCAAGATCAATTGCCAAAAAAGAATTGAAGAATGTTGATGCACTCAGATTTGAAAGAAAAGAAGATTATGCTTATTATTCTAATCTTTTTAACAATCTAGTCCACATAAAAAAACTGCTGCAGGCGAACAGGAATTTTATAGATGATGTAAGACAATCTACAAAGCAAGATTTTTTCTTCACGCATGAAGAAGTGAGTGACGTTAAGAATGCATTCAGGCAATGGGATATAAAGTATCTGGAGATTTTTGCTGGAAAGAAGATTGAAGAGTACAAAGAATTGAGCAAGATAGAAGGGAAAAAATGGGAAAAGATGAAGGAAACTCCTGAATACAAAAAATATGCTAAGAATCTTGAATTTTCAAAAAAAAGAGTGAATCTCTATGATTTCATAAAGGGAAATTACAAAATACGGAATACCCCTTGCGAAGATATTGAAAAGAGATTCCCTATAAAGCTATATTACAACTCAATGCATGGCCCTGAAAAAGTTGAAGATATAGAATTGAATGTTAAACTGTCTAAATCCGAAGTAAATGACAAGAAGGACAGCTGGAGAATAGGGATTTTCTCTAAAAATTGGGATGATTGCAGCAAAAACTGGGTAGAGCAATACAGGATTAACTTTTCAACAACTATATGGATAATCCATCCAAAAGGAACTTCGCTTGATGGAATCATGGAAAAATCATTCAATATTTATTCTAAAGATGATGCCATGGTGGGGGAATGGCAGAAAAATTTGAAAAAAGAGGAAAATGTCGGAGACAAGCTGAAGGACTATGCATTTGATGAGATAATGTCTCATTTTTTAAAGGGTTATCAGATAAAAACGAAGAATGTTGCTGAATGGATTGTCTGGAAGATGAACATTGCAGAAAGCGAAAATAATGAAAAGAAGAGGCAGGAATTGCTTGAAAAATTCAAGGATTACATTATCACTGAAATTCCACTGAATCCTTCTGGAAAAATGGAAACTGCGAAGTATATTAGATTCAAAATTGATAAACGATTCAAGGATAACTATATCCTACTGAAAACAAGAGTGGAGAAGGGCACTTTTGATAATATTGCCTATGGGGAGCTTGAACAGTTGGTTTCCTTGTCAAAAGAGAACGATAATTTCAATCAGCAATCAACTCTGGAGGAAAAAGCTTATCAAACTAAAGATAATTCAGATACTGATCAGGAAATTAAAGGCA
>Ga0315286_10005945_pt1 | contig 11830 bp, 7 predicted proteins | sample YL17G10_0_MG_FD_205038 | JGI IMG/M metagenome (GOLD analysis project Ga0315286, IMG submission 205038) | Sediment microbial communities from Yellowstone Lake, YNP, Wyoming, USA - YL17G10_0 | ecosystem: Environmental > Aquatic > Freshwater > Lake > Sediment | place: USA: Wyoming | collected... | reverse complement strand
GGCCGGACTACGGCGCGCGGCGGCGCCGGGCACTGTTCGAGCAGGCCAAGCAATATCTCCAGGAGCACTTGCGGGAATGCATCGCGCTGGACGAGGTGGCCAGGGCTCTCCGAGTCAGCCCATACTACCTCTCGCACGTCTTCAGCCGGGAGGCGGGTTTTTCGCTCTTCGGCTACCTGACGGCGCTGCGCATGAAGAAGGCGCGGGAACTGCTCGGTGACGGCCGCCTGGCGGTAAAGGAAGTGGCCGGGGCGGTCGGCTATCAGGATCCCAACTATTTCGCCAAGGTCTTCCGCCGGTATTTCGGCCGGGCACCGCGGGACCTGTCCGGCTGACCGGGTCGGGCGAAAGCGGCCGCAAGATACTCCCCGAGATGGCAAGACAATCCTGTTGTCGGCGTCGTTTCCCGGGGTAGATTATAGAGAGAGGCATGAGGCTCCCCGCAGGCAGGAGGAGAAGCGCATGGCGGCGACACTGACGGACGCCACGCTGGCCATTCTCGGAGGCAAGCCGGAAGTCCCCCAGGGTCTGATCCGGAACTGGCCCCCGATCGACGACCTCGACCGGAGGATGGTGCTGGCCTCGCTGGAGCAGGACAACCACGCCTTCGGCCCGAACTGCCAGGCCTTCGAGAGGGAGTGGGCGGCCTGGAACGGCAACCGGCACGCCATCACCACCAACAGCGGCACCGCCGCCCTGCACATGGGCATCGCGGCCGCGGGCTGCAGCGCCGGCGACCACGTGCTGGTCCCGGCCTACTCCTGGTCGTCGAGCGCGACCTGCATCCTGCACCACAACTGCATCCCGGTGTTCGTGGACATCGACTGGGACACCATGAACCTCGACGTGGGCCAGATCGAGGCCGCGATCACCCCGCGCACCAAGGCGATCGTCGTCGTGCACCTGCACGGCCTGGCGGTGGACATGGACCGGCTGCTCGCCGTGGCCCGCAGGCACGGGCTCAAGGTCATCGAGGACGCCTGCCAGAGCCACGGCGCCACGTTCCGGGGCCGGAAGGTGGGCACCTTCGGCGACTGCGCGGCATTCAGCTTCAACCAGAACAAGAGCCTGTGCTCCGGCGAGGGCGGCATGTTCGTGACCGACGACGAGGAGATGCGGCAGCGCGCCGCCCAGCTCTGGAACTTCGGCGAGACCCGCACGCCCGCCCAGCGGCGCGATTACCACGCCTACGCCCTCGGCTGGATGTACCGGAACAACGACCTGACCGCCGCGTTCGGCCGGGCTCAACTCGCCAAGCTCTCCGCGCACCTGCAGGTCCAGCGCGAGAACGGCGCGGTCCTGCGGCGCGAGCTCCAGGGCGTGCCCGGGCTGCTCCTCCCGGTGGAGCCGGAGGGACACGGCCACACCTACTACAACTTCACCTGCCGGATCGACATGCCGGCCATCGGCTGGACCGGGGCCCCCGCGCGAATGCGCGATGCCGTGGTCAAGGCGTTGAACGCCGAGGGCGTGCCGGCTGGCGTCTGGCAGAGCTTCATCCTGCCCCGGATGACCGTGTTCCAGGCCAAGAACGCCTACGGCCACGGCAGCCCCTGGGCCGAGCACGGCGCCCTGGACGTTGACTACCGCCCCGAGAGCTTCCCGGTCGCCCAGAAGCACGCCGACGCGCACTTCGGAATGACCACGCCGCTGCGGGCCCCCAACGGCCCGGAGGCGGCCCGCGCCGTCGGCCGCGCCATGCGCAAGGTCTTCGAGCAGATCGGCAAGCTCGACGTGGACAGCCTGCTGGAAGGTCGGTAACAACCGCCGTTGCCCCCCCCCGCATCTCGGAAGGAGATCGGACCATGCCTTTCCTTGCCGGCGCAGCTTCCGTGGTGATCAATCCCGAGATCGGCGACGAGCTCGCCGGCCAGATGCACCGCCGTATCTGCGGGCGGATCCGGGACGACCTGGAGGCCAACCTGCTCTACCTGACCGACGGGCGGGAGAAGGTCCTGCTGGCCAGCCTCGACCTGGTCGGGCTGGAGGTCAAGCCGGGGCGGGAGATCAGCGCGGCGATCAGCGCCAAGACCGGCATCCCGGCCGGCAACGTGATCCTGTGCTGCACCCACACCCACAGCGGGCCGGTGATGCAGCAGGCCCTGGCCCTGCACGACAGCGTCGTCAACGAACGGTACCTGCCGGGGCTCCGGACCGCGCTGGTCGAAGCCGCCGCGGCCGCCGTGGCCTCGGCCCGGCCGGCGCGCGTGGGCTGGGGCCAGGGGACGGCCCAGGTTGGCTTTAACCGCCGCCTTTGCTGGGCCGACGGGACCCACAGCATGTACGGAGACGCCTTCCGCCCGGACTTCACCGGCCTGGAGGGCCCGGACGACCCCCGGCACGTCGCCCTCTTCGCTGCCGGGACAGACGGCCAGCCCTTGGCCATAGCGCACAACAACAGCTGCCATGCCACCTGCGTCGAGCAATCCCTTTTCGTCTCCGCCGATTTCCCCGGCGAGGCGCGCAGCCTGATCCGCGCGGCGCTGGGCCAGAAGGGCCTGCCGGTGCTGTATCTCCAGGGCGCCAGCGGCGACACCTCGCCCTGGAACATGCTGCGCAAGCCGCATCGCTACGACGGCGAGCAGCGCCTGCGCGAGGTCGGGGCGGCTCTGGCGGCGGAGACGCTTCGGCTGCTGCACGAGACGGTCCCCGTCGCCGAGCCCGCGCTCCGCCATGCCTTCGAGGATCTGCCGGTGGCCGTCCAGCTCCCGACCGCCGAGGCGCTCGCGCGCGCCCGCGAAGTCGTGGCCCTCGGCGAGGAGCGCGCCGGACGGTGGGAGTACACCCTGGCCCGCGTCGGCGTGCTGCCGCTCTGGGAGGAGTTCAAGGACCGGCCCGAGGACGCGGTGGCCATCCACGCGGTGCGCATCGGCCAGTGCGCCATCATCACCAACCCGGCCGAGCTCTACTGCCAGTTCGGCATCGACCTGCGCCGCCGGAGCCCGGCCGCCGTGACCATGGTGGCGCAGCTCGCCGACGGGTCGGTCGGCTACTGCCCGACCATCCCGGCGCTCCTAGGCGGCGGGTACTCGGGCGCCGCGATCCGGTGGCGCCGGCTCGAACCCCAGGCCGGCTACAAGCTGGTGGAGGCCTCGGCGCGGCTCGTCCATCAGCTCTGGAGGGACTGAGCCGCATGAAGTACAAGCCCGACTGGCCGGAAGCGGCGGTGCGCCGAGCCGCGTTGAGGTTCCGGCCGACGGCTATGCGCTTGGACTTGCCCTTGTCCCGGTAGTTAGAGATAGTAGCCTTGTTGCGCCTGTAAAGCGAGACCGCTCCGATGTGTTCAACAAGGTTGTACGCATAGGCGCCCCGCTCGCTTGTCTTGCGCTTCAGTCCCATGGCTAACACCTCCCCGAAGCCGGGGGGTGGTCCCGGATTTTTTCACAGGAGGTCTCGCGGAGAGACCTCAGCCTCGCAAGTGTCCTCTACCACGGGACTTGCGATTTGTCCAGCAACACATGGCGGAGAGGGTTGAACGTTCTGCCAAAAGGCACGCAAGTCCTTGTATACCAGACAGTTACGTAATGGCGGAGAGGGTGGGATTCGAACCCACGAGACGGTTACCCGTCTACACGGCTTCCAACCGTGCTCTTTCGGCCGCTCAGACACCTCTCCCTGGCCCCGCCAGCAGCGCCGCGCCGTGCCGGCGGAGCAGCTCCTGGATCTCGTTGAGCGATCTCTCGATGCGGGCCAGGCCCTCCTCGTAGCGCGCCGAGTCCTCCGCCAAGGAGGCCAGCAGCTCGGCGGTCATCGGCGGACCCCCGCCTGCCCCGCCCTGCAGGATGGTCATGAAGTTGGCCAGCCGCGCCTGCTGGCGGCGGATCTCCTCCTGCTCGGTGGCCATGGCCGCCAGCGCGCCCATCAGATCGAACGCCGGGCCGCTCCCCTCCGCGCAGGCCGGCCGGCCCAGCGTCGCGTTGAGCAGCTCCCGCAGCTCCCGCAACGAGAAGGGCTTGCCCAGGAAGCCGTCGACCAACCCCAGGTATTCCTTGCCCACGTCCGGCGGGCGCAGCCCGGTCAGAAAGTAGATCGGGAATTTGTGCCCGGCCTCGCGCAGCCGCTTGGCGATCTTCCGGCCGTCGTCGGCCTCCTCGGGCAGCAGGATGTCCAGGAGCAGCAGGTCCACCTGGTGGCGCCCCACCGCCTCCTCCACCCCGCTCATGCTCTCGGCGGTCAGCACCTCGCAGTTGTAGGCCCGCAGGAGCTGGCCCAGGAGCTCGGCTATGTCCCGGTTGTCTTCCACCACCAGGACGGTCTTGCGGTCGCCGGTCACGTCTCTGATCCCCTGGAGGTCATGGGCTGTGCCCTCCCTGACGCCGAGGCTAAGTTTAGCCGGCACGCAAGACAGTGTCAAGCCGGGCTTGTGGAAAGCCCGGCGGCGAATAACATGGCCAGGGCCGGACATCCTCAGCCCCGGAGCGGAGCCCCGGACCGATGATCGACAGCAGCCCGACGCCTCCTCCCGGCCCCGACCCGCGCGGGCGGCGTGGCGCTCCCCTGGTGGCGCAGCGGCCCGGCCGGCTCTCGGCCCGGACGCACGAGTTGGCCCGCCGGGCGCTGGCCGGCGAGTGGGGCCGCTCGCTCTCCGAGCTGCCGGTGACCATTCCGCCCAAGAGCGGGACGCCCGAACTTTCCGACGAGGCCCGCTACGCGCGGTGCGTCCGGCTCATCGCCGAGCACGCGCCGCTGAGGGTGCGGCCCGGCCAGCTGGTGGTCGGCGCGGCCACCCTGCGCATGGCGGCCTGCCACGAGTTGCCGGGGCGCACTCCGGACGGCAAGAGGGCCTTCGCCAGCGTCAGCCACACCACCCTCGGCTTCGACCATGCCCTGCGGGCCGGCTACCGCGGCCTCGGCGCGGAGATCGGCGAGCGCCTGGCCCGGGGGGGGCTGCCCGCCAGGGGCCGCGACCTGCTGGCGGCCATGCAGCAGTGCCTGGCGGCCGCCGCCCTCTGGCACCGCCGCCACCTGGAGCTGCTCGCCGAGCTCATCGCCGGGTCGTCAGGCGAGGAGCGCGAGGGCTATGAGCGCGTCCGGCAGGCGCTGGCCAACGTGCCGGAGAACCCCCCGGCCGACTTCCGCGAGGCGGTCCAGTCGCTCTGGTTCCTGTTCGGCTTCCAGCGCCTGTGCGGCAACTGGCCGGGGATCGGCCGGATCGACGAGATGCTCGGGCCCTATCTCCGAAAGGATCTGGAATCCGGACGCATCACCCTGGACCAGGCCCGCGAGCTGCTGGCCCACTTCTGGATCAACGGCTGCGACTGGATCGGCGCCTCCGACCAGCCCGGCTCCGGCGACGCCCAGCACTACCAGAACATCGTCCTGGCCGGCGTGGACCGCGACGGCCACGAGGTGACCAACGAGGTCACCTATCTGGTCCTCGATGTGGTCGAGGAGTTGGGGATCAGCGACTTCCCCATCGCCGTGCGGATCAGCCCGCGGACCCCCGAGCGGCTCCTGCAGCGGGTCGCCGAGGTCCAGCGCCTGGGCGGCGGCATCGTGGCCGTCTACAACGAGGACCAGATCATCAGCAGCCTGGTTGACTGCGGCTACCCGCTCCAGGCCGCCCGCGGCTTCGCCAACGACGGCTGCTGGGAGATCCTGATCCCCGGCCAGACCTGCTTCAGCTACCGCCCGTTCGACGTGCTCGGGCTCCTGCAACAGACGCTGGGGGTGGTCGGCGACGGCGGCCCGGCCGGCTTCGCCAGCTTCGAGGCACTCTACGGCGCGTTCCGGGCCAGGCTCGACACCGCGCTCGGCGAGATCGACCGGGAGAGCGACCAGTACGCCGCGGGCGGAGCTCCGGCCACGCTGGTTTCGCTGCTGGTCCGGGACTGCATCGAGAAGGGCCGCGGCTACTTCGACCGCGGCGCGCGCTACACGGTGCGCGCCCCGCACGCCGGCGGCCTGCAGGACGCGGCCAACAGCCTGCTGGCCATCAAGCGGCTGGTCTACCAGGAGCAGCGCCTGACCTTGCCGGAGCTGGTCGCGGGGCTCCGCGCCGATTGGGCCGGCCAGGAGCCGCTCCGGCGCGAGATCCGCTCGCGCTTCGACTTCTACGGGAACGATGCGCCCGAAGCCGACGCCATGGTCAAGCGGGTCTTCGACGACTTCCTGGCGGCCGCCGGCCGGATGCGCCGGGACCACGGCGTGCTCCAGCCCCCCGGGGTGAGCACCTTCGGCCGGGAGATCGAGTGGCGCGCGCTCCGCGGGGCCAGCGCGGCGGGGGGCCGCGCGGCGGACTGCCTGGCCACCAACTTCTCGCCGGCGCCCGGCACCGACCGCCGGGGGCCGACCGCGGTCATCAAGTCGCACTGCTCGCTGGGGCTCGCGCGGCTGACCAACGGGACGGCCCTGGAGCTGAAGATGCACCCGGCGAGCGTGAAGGGCGCCAACGGCCTGGGGGCGCTCGTCGGCCTGCTGCGCGCTTTCGTCCGCCTGGGCGGTATTTTCCTGCATGTTGACGTGGTGGACTCGGAGCTGCTCCGCGACGCCCAGGATCATCCGGAGCGTTACCCCAACCTGGCGGTGCGCATTTCCGGCTGGTCGGCCCGCTTCGCCACGCTCAACCGGGACTGGCAGGATATGATCATCAACCGGACCGAGCAGCGATGAGCAGCGCGCCCGGGCTGGTCTTCGACGTCCAGCGGTTCTCGACCCACGACGGGCCGGGCATCCGCACGACCGTGTTCCTGAAGGGCTGCCCGCTGCGCTGCGAGTGGTGCCACAACCCGGAGTCGGTTCTCCGCGCCAAGGAGCTCTTTTTCTCGCCGGGCCTCTGTGTCGGCTGCGGCCGGTGCGCCCAGCGCTGCGCCCAGCACGCCCACCGGATGGAGGCCGACGCGCACGTCTTCGACCGCGCCCGGTGCCGGCTGTGCCTGGCCTGCGCCGCGGACTGCCCGGCCGGCGCGCTGGAGGCCGTCGGCCGGGAGGTTTCCGCCGAGGAGGTCCTGGCCGAGGTCGAGAAGGACCGGGTCTTCTACGAGGCGTCCGGCGGCGGGCTGACCCTTTCGGGCGGCGAGCCCGCGCTCCAGCCCGAGTTCGCGCTGGAGCTGCTGGCCAAGGCCCGGGCCGCGGGCATCCACACCTGCGTGGAGACCTGCGGCTGGGCGCCGGCCGGGACGTTCCGGGCGCTGGCGTCGCTCACCGACCTCTTCCTGTGGGACTTGAAGGACACCGACCCGGAGCGCCACCGCGCGCGGACCGGCGCGCCGCTCGAGCCGATCCTCGACAACCTCCGGCTGGCCGATTCGCTGGGCGCGGCCAGCGTCCTGCGCTGCATCCTGCTGGCCGGGCTCAACCTGGACGACCGGCACCTGGCCGGGGTCGCCCGGGTCTTCCGCGCTCTGCGCAACTGCCGCGGGATTGAGCTCCTGCCCTATCATCCGCTGGGGGCGTCCAAGGCCGAGCGCCTGGGCCGGCCCGCCGAGCGGCATCCCGAGTGGGAGCCGACGGAAGCGGCCCTGGAAGCCGCCCGCCGGGCGCTGGCCGCCGCCGGAGTGCCGGTGGTGGGCTAGCAGCCCGTTGAGAAAGTCGCGCGGACCGCGTTACGGCCGGGTGGCCCGGCGCTCGCCCGGGAGAAAAGGCAGAAGGATGAAGGATGAAACACGGGGGCGGCCTGCCTGTCGCGTCCTTCTGCCTTCATCCTTCTGCCTTCATCCTTCTCCCACCGAGCCGCCGGCTGGGGGGCGCGCGCGGCCTTTTTTGGCTCTTGACGGCTGCGCCGGAGCCGCTTAACATCCTCTCCCGGACGAATGGGGAGGGCCCGCCATGAAGGTCGTCCTGAACGGAACCTGTTCCGAGTGCTACCAGGTCGCCGACCTGGTCCTTACCGAGAAGACCAAGGAGATCGTCTGCCCGACCTGCGGGCACTCGGTGCCGCCGCTGGACGAGGGCTCGATGGCCTCGCTGGCCAAGGACCAGGGCAAGCGCACCATCCTGGGGATCGCGGGCTTCCTGGCCTTCCTGGTCGCCGGGCTGCTCTTCCTGAGCTTCGTGCTCAAGTCCGTGGCCCTGGGCGGCGTGCCCGGCGGCGGCAAGCCCCTGCCCGGCGACGTGGTGGGCATGCTGGTCGGCGCGATCGTGCTGCTGTTGGCCTCCCTGGGGCTGGGCTTCGTGGCCTCCAGCCGCTCGTACATCTGCGAGTTCTGACCGCGCGGAGCGCTCCACCGGCGCCGTCGCGGCGAAGGAAGAAGGAGGGAAGCGGTGATGATCTCGAAACTGTGGATCTTCCTGGCGCCCGTGGCGGGCGCGGCGCTGCTGGCCGCCGGTTGCGGCACGAAGGCCGACACCGCCGCGGTCCCCGGCGACGCGGCCAGCAAGGCCGAGGTCAAGGCCCTGGAGAAGCGCCTCGCTGACCTGGAAGCCAAGGTCGCCAAGCTCCCGGCGGCGCCGGCGGGCACGACCCCGACGCCGGCCCCGGTCGCCGGCAACGCCGACCTGGCCGCCAAAATCGCCGCCCTGGAGGCCAAGCTCAACGCGGTGGCTGCCGCCGGCGGCAGCGGCGGCGCGGCGCTGCCCGGCGGGCCCGCCCCGGAGATCGGCATCGCCAATGACAAGGGCAAGGACCTCTGGGGCTGCGTCAAGGTGGACAAGGGCCTGGCCGTCACCGGCAAGGCTGACGACCCCCGCTGGAAGAAGGCCAAGCAGGTCCAGCTGGTCAGCGACGAGGGCAAGCGCCTGGCCTGCGACACCACCGTGGCCATCTGCCACGACACCGAGAACTTCTACATCGCCGCGGTCGGCATGGAAAGCGCCATGGGCAAGCTCAAGCTCACCTGCAAGAACCGCGACGACAAGGTCTACAGCGACGACTGCATCGAGTTCTACATCGACCCGGAGATGGACCGCAACGACGCCGTCAAGTTTGTGGTCAACCCCGACGGCGTGTTCATGGACTTCATGCGCGACACCCACGGCGACGCCGGCGACGTCACCTGGAACGCCACGGTCAAGACCAGCAAGCTCGCCGACCGCTTCATCATGGAGATCGCCATCCCCCTGAAGGACATGGGCATCAAGTACAAGGCGGGCCTGGAGATCGGCTTCAACCCCTTCCGCATGCGCACCATCAACGGGGAGAGCTCCACCTGGTGGGGCGAGTGCAACAAGATTGATTCCCTGGGCAAGGTCGTCTTCGAGTAGCCGGAGGCCGGAAGCTTCACCTTTCCGGAGGCACGAGCGATGCGCAAGGGAGTCCTCCTGTTCGGAGGGCTCCTCGCTTTTCTGGCCCGAGCCGCCGGAAGCGGGGAGCCGTCCGTCACCGTCAAGCTGGAAGTCGCCGAGCCGGCGGGTCTGCCGCGCCAGGCCGGGCCGGTCACCTCGGGTGTGCCGGTGCCGCCGGGCTTCCGGGACCTGGGCAAGCTGGCCCTCAAGGGTTCGGACGGCGCGGCGGTGCCCTGCCAGTTCACGCCGCTGGGCCAGCGCGCCGATGGCGCGCCCTTCTGGGTGCTGCTGGACTTCCAGACCGACCTGGCCGAAAAGGGCAAGGCCGAGTTCACGCTCTCCGACGCCGGCGGGAACGTGCCGCCCAAGAGCCCGGTCAAGGTCGAGGACGCCGCCGACGCCATCACCGTCACCACCGGGCCGCTCAAGTTCAAGGTTTCCAAGACCAGGTTCAACTTCCTGGACGCGGTCTGGCTCGACGGCGAGCAGGTGGTTGACCCCGGCGACCTGGCCTGCCTCACCGCCACCGAGGGCGCCGACGGCACGGTGCTGGACAGCCGCGGGACCAGGCCCTACCGCGTGGCCGTGGAGTACGCCGGCCCGCTGCGCGGGTGCCTCCGGGTGGACGGCACCTACACCAAGGACAAGCTCTACTTCCTGGAGTACACCTGCCGGATCGAGGCCTTCGCGGGCAGCCCGGATCTCCGGGTCTCCTGGAAGCTGCGCAACAGCCACCCGGCCTGGGCCTTCACCGCGCTGGTCAAGGACGCGACGCTCTCGACCAGGCTCTCCGGCGGCGGCAAGGCCCTGGCGCCCGCCGATCCCAGGAAGTCCGGCTGGGCGGCGGTCTCCGGCGACAAGGGCAGCGTGCTGGTCGCCCACCGCTTCCACCGGGCCATCAGGAACGCCGAACTCAAGGCCGCCGACGACGGCACGGTGACCTTCCGGCCGCTGGGCGCCGCCGGCGCCTGGCTCGAAAAGCAGGACGAGTTCGAGTGGCAGCTCTTCTGCCACTTCCAGAAGGGCGCCCTGGACGCCGCCGGCGGCGAGAGGCTCGCCGGCGAGTTCCGCAGCCGGCTCTTGGCCCTGGCCCCCGGCCCCTGGTACCAGCAGTGCGACGCGCTGGGCGGCCCGATGGGCACCCTCGACGACGAGATCGCCACCTACAAGGCCTGGGGCTGGAAGATCAACGACCGCAACATCCCCCGCGCCGGCCACGACCCGCACCGCTGCGTGCTGGACCTGGAGGTCCACGAGGAGTCCGAGACCGACTCGGCCGCCGACAACCTCTGGCAGTGGCTGCGCACCCGCCAGCGCGGGTTCTTCGACATCGGCGAGGCCTACGCCGTCTACTTCCGCAACCACTACAACTTCCACTTCGACGAGCTCTTCGACCCGGACAAGCTCGTCCCCGGCGCCGAGCTGGAGCGCACCCGGTTCCCCAGGGTCCAGCGCAGCCCCGAGCAGGCCCTGGCCATGCGCCGCTCGCGGATGTGCATCTGCCACGCCTACCCGGAAGGCATGGTTGACCACTATCTGATGACCGGCGAACTGGCCAGCCTGGAGAGCGCCGAGGACTTCGGCAAGTTCATGGAGACCGAGACCAAGACCTGGGTGGCGGGCAAGACCTCCCCCAACGGCGGGCGCTACTTCGGCCGGCCCTTCCAGGGCATCGTCCGGCTCTGGGAGGTGACCCGCGCCGAGCGCTGGAAGAAGCTCATGGACAAGATGGGCCGCACCGCGCTGGAGGCCCCGCTGCGCGACGAGCGCGGGCTGATCGCCGGAGCCGCCCCGGCCTCGGAGTGGAACACCTTCGCCCGGCAGCCGGGCGGCGCGGCGCTCCTGAACAAGCTCGACCCCAAGCCCGGGCCCATCCCCACCAAGGGCTGGTCGAGCTGGGAGCTGTCCATCTTCAACCACTCCATCGCGCGCTACTGGGAGCTCACCGGCGACGAGGACGCCCTGGACATGTGCGTCGCCCAGGCCTTCTTCACCGAGAAGTACGCCTTCGAGCCGGTCCACGGCTACACCGGCTACATCTGCGTGCTGGACTTCCCCCGGAAGGGCGACGCCTACATCCCGGGAATGAGCGGCCGGCCCCATCCGCCCGGATGCACTCACGACGGCTGGTACACCCGGAGCTGCCCGGACAACTGCACCCGCGGCTACCGCTACACCGGCCGCCGGGCCTTCCTGGAGATGGCCAAGACCTACTGGGACCGCGGCTCGAAGATGGGCTACCAGCAGCCGGAGAGCTCGCGGCCGCCCGACGACGTCACCGGCGGCTTCGCCAGCTCCCAGGACTGCAAGGACGGCAACCTGATGTACAACAAGGAGCTCTTCTACGTCTGGATGAACCAAAAGAAGGACGCCGAGCCGCCCGAGGCGGTCGCGGACCTGAAGGGGAACGCGCTCGGCGGCGGCAAGGTCAAGCTGGCCTGGACCGCGCCCAAGGACAACTCCGGGCAGGCCGCGCGCTACCAGGTCAAGTGGTCGGAGCTGCCCATCGAAACCTACGAGAAGTACAACTACCGGGAGGACGAGGGCCAGAAGCACTGCTGGTGGATCACCCATAACGTCAAGGGCGAGCCGGCGCCGGGGAAGCCCGGCAAGCGCGAGGAGTTCACCGTCGAGGGTATCCCGGCCGGCACCTGCTACTTCGCCCTGC
>Ga0315286_10005941_pt1 | contig 11832 bp, 7 predicted proteins | sample YL17G10_0_MG_FD_205038 | JGI IMG/M metagenome (GOLD analysis project Ga0315286, IMG submission 205038) | Sediment microbial communities from Yellowstone Lake, YNP, Wyoming, USA - YL17G10_0 | ecosystem: Environmental > Aquatic > Freshwater > Lake > Sediment | place: USA: Wyoming | collected... | reverse complement strand
ATCCTGGGTTTGCCCGGGGAAACCCAGGCAACGGCGCGCGCCACGACCCGGCTGGCCAAGACATTGGGATTGGAATTCGCCCATTTTTATTCGGCCGTTCCCTACCCGGGATCGGCGCTTTATAATGAAGCCCTGGCCAACGGATGGCTCTGGGGAAAAGACTGGAGTTCGTTCCATCAAGACGCGTTCGTCATGGAGCTTCCCGGCCTGGCCGCCGATGCCCTTTACAGACTGCGGCGAAAAGCCTATCATGCCTTTTTCTTCAGGGCCAAAACCCTGAAGACGGCTCTTTCCCTGGTCGCCCTTGATGGTTTACTCTCGAGCGGGAAGAGCGCCGTGGCGAGGTTATTCGCTAGCCGAAAATAGGGCTGAAGAGGCGATGATGATTCTCGGGATTTGGGACGGACATGACGCCGGAGCCGCGCTCATCCGGGATGGCGAAATCCTTTTTGCCGCCAACGAAGAACGGTTCAGCCGCAATAAGCTCGATGTCGCATTTCCGGCCTTGTCCATCAAGGAAGCCCTGCGCTTCGCCAAGATTTCCCCCCGGGACATTTCTCATGTCGCCATCTCCACGTCGGATTTCGCGAAAACCCTGACCCGGGTCTTCCCCGGCCTCAAGCGGCGCTACTATCTCATCCGCCGGCGCAAAATCGAGCCGTCCTTTATGACTCACCTCAGCAAGCGGTCGAAATACGCCTTGACCGAGATCGGCCCCAACTCCTTGACGAGAGCGATCAGCACCGCCGCCGTTCGCCGGGCCTTGCGCCAGCTGGGCTTCATCCAGCCGCGGCTTGTCTGGGTCGAACACCACCTGGCTCATGCCGCGGCCGCGGTCGCCACCAGCCCCTACGGGAAAGGCCTATTCTTGAGCCTTGACGGCATCGGCGACGGATTATCGGGAATGATCGGATCGTTCGAAGGAAAGGCACTCCGCGTTATGCGCCGCTTTTCAGGCAGGGATTCCCTGGGACTTTTTTTCGAACATGTCACGAACCTTCTCAACATGCGCGAACTCGAGGACGAAGGCAAGGTCATGGCCCTCGCGAGCTACGCCTTTCCCGTTCCCGATGAAGAGAATCCTCTCCTCGAATGGTTTGCCGTGGACGGTTTGACGCTCCGCTCGAAATACCACTCCTGGAAGCTCCATCGCAAGCTCGAAAAAATCCTTCACCTTTATCCTTCCGAGCAGTTTGCCCATATGGCCCAGCGCGTCCTCGAGATCACGATCCTCAAGCTGGTCGAAAACGCCTGCCGTGAAACGGGCCTGTCCGACCTTGTCTACGCGGGCGGCGTCGCCTCGAACATCAAAGTGAACAGGCTTCTTAAAAATTCGTCGAGCTTGACCGGCCTTTATGTCTTTCCTCACATGGGCGACGGCGGATTGGCTCTCGGCGCGGCGCTCTGGGCCGGAGGGGATGTTCATCAGGCCGTCCGCTATCCTCTGGCCGATCTCTTCCTCGGCCCCGCGGTTCCGGACGACGAGATCGAGTTCGCGGTCCGGGCCTCGGGTCTGCCTTTTGAAAAAATCGGCAACATCGAAGACAAAGCCGCGGAGCTCGTCCATGACGGCCATATCGTTCTCTGGTTTCAAGGGAGAATGGAATACGGCCCGCGGGCTTTGGGCCACCGCAGCATTCTGGCCCGGCCCGACAGCATCGCCCTTAAAGACCGGCTCAACATTTATCTCAAAAAACGAGTCTGGTATCAGCCGTTCTGCCCGTCCATGCTCGCCGAGGACGCCGCCGAAATGCTCGACGACCACAACGGCGTCGACAATCCGTTCATGACCGTCGGTTATCAGGTCAAGGACTCTTCCGCCGACCGGCTTGCCGCGGTCATCAACGCCGATCATTCCTGCCGGCCGCAAATCCTCAGGGACGGCGGATCGCGCCTCGAGCGGGTTCTCCGGGCGCTGAAGGCAAGAACCGGCTTCGGGGTCGTTCTAAATACGAGCATGAACAAACATGGAGAGTCGATCATCAACACGCCTCGGGAAGCGCTCGATCTCCTTGTCGGCAGCCGCTTCGCCTACCTGGCGATCGGGAATTTCCTGGTATGGAAACGGTGAGGCGCGCCCTCCTTCCGCTGGGCTTGACCCTCGTCGTCTTACCCTTGTTTTTCTGGGAACTGTTGAAAGGCCAGGCCCAAATTGCCGAAGACCTCAAGACGCTCTCTCCGATTTTCCTGGATATCGGCTTCGGCGTGTTTGTCGTTCTCGCCGTTTTCGCTCTCAAACCGGCGCTCAAACCGTTCGCGGCGCTGAGCAGGATCGACCGGATTCTCCTCGCCGGGGTCGTTCTCCTGTCTTTCGCTCTCGCGTTTTTCGTCGCCCCGAAAACGCACCGTATTTATTATGACGAAAACATCTACCTCCACATCGGCCAGTCGATCGCCTCGAACCATAGGGCGGAGATGGTCAATTTTGGAGAGATCCGAGACGGCCGCCTCGTCGTCAGTCGGGCCGAGTACAACAAACAACCGAACGCCTACTCTTATCTCCTCAGCCTCTGTTATCGGATCTTCGGCCGGAGCGAGAACCTCTCGTTTTTTGTCAACAACGTGATCTTTGCCCTTTCCTCACTGGTTCTTTTCGGCATCGGCTATCTCCTCGCGGGAAGCTCCAGGGTCGGGCTTGCCGCGGCGGCCGTCTTCGCCGTCATCCCCCAGAATATTCTCTGGCACAATACGACCTCGGCCGAGCCGGCGAACGTTTTGTTTATCAGCCTGACGGTATTCTTTTTTCTCGCTTTTCTCAAAACCGGCCGAACCCGCCTTTTTTTTCTGGCCGTAACGACGGCCTGCCTGGCGGCTCAGTTTCGCCTGGAATCGATCCTCGTCTTGCCCCTTCTCGGAATTTTCGCCTATCTTGAAGCTCCGAAAAAGATCGATTCCCGGCGGCTTTTTTTCGCCCTTCCGCTGGCTGCCGTCCTTCTCTTCTCCCATGCCCTCCACATCCTTGTCTTTCAAGCCCATGCCTGGGGCGCAAGCCAGGACAAGCTCTCCGTCTTTTTCGTCCGCCACAATCTCCAAACCAACGGCCTCTTCTTTCTGGACAACAAGGATTTTCCGCTGATCCTGACGCTCGCCGCCGCAGGCGCTTTCGTTTTCCGGAAGCTCTTCAAAGAGAAGCTCATGCTTCTCTTCTGGTTTTTCCTTTTCTGGGGTGTTTTTCTCTTTTTCTATGCGGGAAGCTATTACTACGGCGCCGACGTCCGCTTCGCTCTCATGGCTTTCCCTCCCCTCGGCCTTTTGGCTGGAATGGGCCTGTCGCGTTTCGAGGAGCGGATCGCGAAAGCCCTCAAGATCCGTATTCCGCTCGCGGCGCTGCTCGTGGCCGCGGCTTTTTTCATGTTTTTACCCAAATCCCGGGCGGTGGGAGAGGAAGCCTGGGCGGCGCGGGCCGATCATCTCTGGGCGAAGGTCATGTCGGACTCCCTTCCGCCGCAAAGCATCATTTTCACCCATAATCCGAATATGTTCCTGTTCTGGGGCAAGAGCGCGGCCCAGGCTTCGATCCTCGCCGAAAAGGACGAGAAAGGCCTGGCCGAGCTGATGGCCCGATTTCCGGGGGGGGTTTTTTTTCATTACAACTTCTGGTGCAACGTCGACGACCCTCTTCAGCGGACCTTCTGCCGGAATATTCTCGACAAGTTCGCCCATAAGGATGTCCTGAAGTTTCAAGAGAGGACGTACGCCTATATTTTATATCGCCTCGGCGGACCCTCGTGAGTCTCGATTTTCTCAAGGATGTCGCCGAGTTCAAGGAGCTCGTCCGGCTCCTCGAGGAGGACGGGGGTCGAATTTCCGAATCCGGAAAGCGCTCGCACTCCAGGCGAATTTCGATTTCCGGCGTCGTCGCCCCGGCGAAGCCGTATTTCTTCTCCTCCCTAACCCGGGCCTTATCCCGGCGCGTCGTCCTTATCCAACCGGCTGAATATCCGCTCGGTCGCTTCGAGGACCGCTGCGCTTATTTCCTCTCGGAACTCGGGTCGACGAAGCGGGCCCGGGCTCTCCCGGCCCCGACCGGTTTTACCGAGACGGATGCGCCGCCCTCCCCCGAGGCGGTTTCCCTTCGGATGAAATTCTTCTATGATCTTCTCACCCACCCGCCGGAGCTCGTGATTACGAATCTCTTCGGCCTGCTCCGCCCGTTTCCCGGTCCCGACCGCCTCCCCCGCCTGTTTCAGCGTCTCGACAAGAACGCGTTCTATGACCGCGACCGGCTGCTGGATCAGCTTTCCGCCTTCGGCTATCTCCGCGAGGATCTCATTTCCTTCCGGGGGGAGTATGCGGGCCGGGGGAACATCATCGACGTCTACTCTCCTTGGCGGAACGCGCCGTTTCGAATCGAATTCAGCGGAGACGAAATCATCTCTCTCCGCGAATTCGACCCGTCGACCCAGCGCTCCCGGCGCCAGCTGGTGAGCGTCCTGATCCCTTCGCTTCTTGAACCGGCGGGATCCGATTCCTCTTCCGTTCCGGGCACGCATTATCTCGACGATGCCGTTTTCATCATCGACCATCGGGAAGACGTCGAGCAGGAGTGGGAGGATCATCTGAAGGAGCTCGAAACCCAAGGCCGGGAACCCGATGCTGTCGCCATGGGGCTGGGGGACCGCCTCCGCAACGGCGCGGTCACGATCGACGAGTTCGAATCCCGGACGGAAGAGACCCGGGTCCATCTTCCGTTTCAATCGGTCCCCCGTTTCGGCAATCGCATCCCTTTCTTCCTGGAATATATGCAAAAGCTGCAGGCCGAGCGCGAGCGGTGCACCATTTTTCTCACCAGCCCTGCGATCCGGGAAAAAATCGGCGCGCTTCTCGGCCAAAGCGGCATCGAATCCCGGGAAGCGGTCTCTCCCCTTGAAGCGCCGCGGAGCGGGGAGCTGCTCCTCGTCCTCGGCAAGCTTGAGCAGGGATTCAGCTTCCCCAGGGAAAAAATCGCCTTTTTCGCCGAAAGCGACATCATCACCGAAGAGAGAGTCATCGTCAGCCGGCCCTCGGTCAGGCCCTCGCTGACCCAATTCCAGGACTTGAAGGCAGGCGATTACGTCGTTCACGCCGATTGCGGCATCGGCGTCTTCCGCGGCCTGATGAAAATGGCCGTGGACGGGCGCGACCGGGAATTCATCGAGCTTCACTACCGGGATGACGATAAACTTTTCGTTCCCGTCGAAGACCTGAACTTCGTCCAGAAATACGCCCAGGTCGGGGCGGTCGTTCCCGCCCTGGACAAACTTGGGACGAATTCCTGGCAAAAGACAAAGGAGCGGACGAAGAAGGCGGTGGAGAGGCTGGCTCGAGAGCTCCTGGAGCTCTATGCCCGGCGCAAAGCCCTCAAAGGATTCAGCTTCAGCCCCGAAGGAAACTGGCAGGCCGAATTCGACAAAACTTTTGAATACGAGGAAACCGATGACCAGCTTCGGTCCATCGGCGAGATCTCTGGTGACATGGAAGCCGACTCTCCGATGGACCGCCTGCTGTGCGGCGATGTCGGCTACGGAAAAACCGAGGTCGCGATGCGGGCCGCGTTCAAGGCGGTTATGGACGGAAAGCAGGTTGCCGTCCTCTGCCCGACGACCGTCCTGGCCAGCCAGCACCTCACCACGTTTTCCAGCCGGTTCGTGCTTTTTCCCGTCCGGGTCGAAGCTTTGACCCGGCTTCAATCGAAAGCCGAACAGGCCAAGATCGTCGCCGACCTGAAGAACGGCCAGGTCGACATCGTCATCGGGACGCACCGTCTCCTCTCCAAAGACGTCGCCTTTTTCGACCTGGGGCTGCTGATTGTCGACGAGGAACAGCGCTTCGGCGTCAATCACAAAGAAAAGATCAAGCAGATGAAAGCCCATGTCGATGTCCTGACACTGACCGCGACGCCGATCCCCCGGACACTCAACCTTTCGCTCACCGGACTCCGGGACATCAGCCTGATCGAGACGCCCCCCAAAGACCGCCTGGCGGTCCATACGGTCGTCACGACGTTCAACCCTAAATTGGTCGCCATGGCGATCAAGCAGGAAATCGGCCGGGGCGGCCAGGTTTACTACATCTTCAACAAGATCGAGGACATGGAGCACGTGGCCGGTCTGATCGAGAAATGGGTCCCCCAGGCGCGCGTCGTGACCATCCACGGCCAGATGCGGCCGCAGGCCCTCGAGCGGCGGATGATGGATTTCATCGATCAAAAATTCAATGTCCTCGTGTCGACGACGATCATCGAGAACGGCATCGATATTCCCCAGGTCAACACCCTGATCGTCCAGCGGGCGGACCATTTCGGGCTCGCCCAGCTCTATCAGCTCCGCGGCCGGGTCGGCCGCTCATCGCGTCAGGCGTTTGCCTATTTTCTTGTCCCGCCGTTCGGCGAGCTGACGACACCGGCCAAGCGCCGCCTTGAGGCCCTCAAGGAGTTCAGCGAACTCGGCTCGGGGTTCCGTCTGGCCCTGAAGGATCTCGAGATCCGCGGGGCGGGCAATCTTTTCGGGGCCAAACAGCATGGCATTATGGAAGCGGTCGGATACGACTATTTCGTCCATCTTCTCGAAGAAACGATCCGGGAGCTGAAGGGCGAGGCCGTCGAGGAGGTCAAATGCGAAATCAACCTCAAGGCCGATATCCGGATTCCCGAAGCCTATATTCCCCAGGTCAATCTCCGCCTCAATCTCTATAAGAGAGTCTCCTCGGCGACAAGCCTCGACGAGCTCGATGCCCTGGAAGAGGAGGTCCGAGACCGGTTCGGCCCGCCGCCTCCGAGCGTTCTCAACCTCGGCCAATATGGCCGGGTCAAATTTTTGGCTCAACAGCTGAGAATCAGGGCGGTTGACCGGATGGAGCAAAGGGTCGTCATCCATTTCTCGCCGGCGACGACCGCCCGGCCGGAACGGATGGCGCCTCTTCTGAATCGATTTTCGGGAACGCTGACCCCGCAGGGCGTGATGAGTCTGAACCTTCCCGGGCGGCGCGACGCCGACATCCTCCGTGAAACGATCGCCGTCTTGAAGGGGTTATAGAAATATCGTATAATGAATTGATAATCAAAAAGATGAGAGAGCGAGGACGTTCCAAACCGGTGCTGTTTCTTCCCTCTCTCTGTCTCTTGCTTTCCCTGTCCCTGGCCTGCCGGAAAAACGACCCCGGAACGGAGACCGTCTCTCCCGGCGAAACCCAGCGAGCGGGCAGGATCGTTCTTGAAATCCAGGGGGTGACGTACTCCGACGCCGATTTCCAGGAATATGTCCGTTCAACCATCGGCGGGAGCGGGAAATCGCTCGCGATTCCAGCACTCAGCCGTCTCTACGACGATTTCGTCGAAGAGAAGCTCTTTCTCAGGCGCGCCCGGGATCAAAATGTCGTTCTGACGGATGATGAAAAAAGCGATTACCTGGCTAAGCTCAAGCGGGCCATGGGGGTGGACAATAATAAGCCCGAGCCGGCCATCAGCGGTGAAACGGTCCTTTTCGAACATCTCCTCGTCGAAAAGTATCTGTCTCTTCTGGTCAAGAATATCAGCATCGAGGACGAGGACATCAGCGGGTTTTATAGTCAGCATAAGAGCGATTATCTCCAACCCGAAAGGGTCCAGGTCAGCCAAATCCTTCTCGCCTCCGAGGGCAAGGCCACCGAGGTCCGGGGCCGGCTGAAAGACGCTGACGAAGCGCAATTCCGGGCCATGGCCCGGGCCGAATCGGCCGGGCCCGAAGCGGTCAAGGGCGGCGTCATGGGCGTCTTCAGCGCCGGCCAGCTTCCCCCGGAGCTGGAGAAATTCATCTTTCCGCTGAATGCAGGCGAAATCAGCCAAGTCGTGGGTTCGTCCTACGGATATCACATTTTCCGCGTCGATAAAAAATTCGAGGCGCGGCTGATCTCTCCGGCCGAAGCAGCGCCCGCGATCCGGGCCAACCTCCTCGACCAGAAAAGCAAGGAGGCCGTCGCCGCCCACCTCGAAGAGCTGAAGGCGGCCATGGATTGGAAGTCCTATCCCGAGAATTTATCATTCGCCTACCAGAGGAACGAATGCCCATGAGAACAAAGACTCACCTCTTCGTCGCCGCCCTCGGCTTGACCGCCGTCCTCGGCATCGGCCAGGAAATCGTGGAAGAAATCGTGGCCATCGTCAACGACGACGTCATCACCTTTTCCGAGTTCAAGAAAGAATACGACACCCGCGCCCAGATCGCCACGGCTCAAGTCAAGGGAGAAGAGCTCGAAAAATACCTGGCCCAGCTCAAGAGTCAATTGATGGACATGATGATCACCGACAAACTTCTCCTCCAACTGGCGAAGGAAAAGAATCTCAACGTGACCGAATCGGTCAAGAACGCCGTGGAGAAGATCAAGAAACAAAATAACCTCGAGTCCGACGACGACTTGAAACGGGCCCTCCTCAACCAGGGGCTCGAGTGGGACACTTGGCTCAAACAGCTCGAGGAAGACGCCCTCCGCCAGACCGTCGTCGGCCAGGAAGTGAACCGGCTGATCGTTTTGGACGACGCCGAGGTCGTCGATTACTACCGGAAGCATCAGCCCGAATTCGTCGAGCCCGATGAATACACCGTTCGGGCGATCTATTTGACAATGGAGAATATCCCCGCGGCCGATCTCGAGGCGAAGAAAAAGGAGATTGACGACAAGCTCAGATCGGGAGCGGATTTCGCCGAGATTTCCGGGACTTATTCCGACGCGCCCATCAAGGAAACCAAGGGGAATTTGGGCACGCTCAAAAAAGGCGAATTGGAAAAGACCCTCCAGATGGCCCTGGAAAAACTTAAAAAAGGCGACATCGCCTCCTGGATCCAGGCCAAGGCCGGCTGGTATCTCCTCAAAATGGAGGATAAAAAGGACAGCCGACAGCTTCTATTCGAAACGGCCAAACCGACGATCGAACAGAAACTCTACGAGGAACGGCAGGCCGTCAAACTGAAGGAATTCCTTGATACCGTAAAAAAACGAAGCTACATCAAAATCCTCAAGCCCAACCCTCTCGGCTAGGTTATTTCTTTGTTTCGTCTTTCTTGATCTCTCCCTCTTTCTTCCCTCCCTGGATCACCGCTTGTTCGGGCTCCTTGAAGTCGATGGTCATCGCAACCGGCCATTCCCCGAGAAGGACGTGCTGGGAGCCCTTCCATTGGACAAAGATCCTAACCCAGATGGGTTTCCACTGGGGATTATTTTGGAACGTCCTCACGTTCATCCCCTCCGTGCCGAAATTGCTCTTGAGGGTGATCGGGTCGCTCCATCCGCCGGGGGCGACGGCGTTGTTTTTGCCGATCGCGGCCCGGAAATTGTCGCCGCGGTTCTCGACGGCGTTTCGTTCCTTGAAGATACCGTTGAAGCTGACGTAGGCCAGCGAATCGGCCGTCAGGTTTTTGATCCGGAAAACCACGGACGGGACGAGGATGAGCTTGGGATTGGGCCATTGCCTGTATTCCTTCATGACCCACTTCGTCTCGAGAATTTCAATCTGCATGGCGTTCTTGACTTCTTCGTCCGTTAACGTCTTGCAGCTTGCGAGGAACAGCGGAAGCGGAGCAAGGACGGCGAGGGCGGCAATCAAGCCCATAAGTTTGCGTCTCGTTGTCATGGTGATTCTCCTTTGCTCTCATTATGATAGCGAAGGGAGGGGAATTATTCAAGAAGAGCTCGGGGCAAAGGGCCGTCGGCACGCCGGTTTCCCCGGCGAGGAAACCGGCTCGGGCGTAGGTTCGTATATTCTTTGTCCCCCGGAAGTTTTCCTATGATAAAATGAAGGGCTCAAGCCATGACCACGAAATCGTTCCCCGCCCGGTTTTTTATCGGTCTGGCGGTATTTATCGCCTCCGCGGCTTTTCTGGCATTGGGCGTTCCCCTGATAAAGTCTTGGTTCTATGCGCTTGCCTGGGGGTCATTCCTCATCGTCCTCGACGGCCTGAATGAACGGCGTCTTGGGCGGTCGGTGTTGTTCGAAAAACCGGCGGACTTCCTCACCGCGGCGCTTGTCTCCGTCCCGGCCTGGCTCGTCTTCGAGCTTTACAACCTCAGGCTGAAAAACTGGTCCTATCATGACCTTCCCCCCAGCCTCTTTATCCGGGCGGTCGGACACTTCATCGCGTTTGCCACCGTCCTGCCCGCGTTGATGGAATTGGCCGCTTTTTTTAAGCCCGGGTTCGAACGCCGGTTGCGGCCGGCCCGTCCCTTTCCCGTGACACGAACCGGCCTCTCTGCTTCCCTGGGAATCGGGTTGGGCCTCCTCGTTCTCCCTCTCCTCTGGCCCCGGCTTTTTTTCCCGTTCGTCTGGGTGGGATTCATTTTTCTGCTTGAACCCTTAAATTATCGCTCCGGGCGCGCCTCTTTCCTCGGCGACCTGGCAAAGGGAAGCCTCGTCCGCCTTTTGAGCTGGATGGCCGCCGGGCTCTCGGCCGGAATTCTCTGGGAATCTTTCAATTTCTGGGCCGGCGCTCATTGGGAATATCATTTGCCTTATTTGGATTTGGGCCGGATTTTCCAGATGCCTGTGTTCGGCTTTCTCGGGTTCATTCCCTTCGCCTTGGAAATGTTCGCCCTGGAGGCTGTTTTGACCGGGGTTTACGCGCGTACCCGGCCAAAAATGATCTTCAAAATCCTTTTTTGGACGGCCTATCTAGCCTTTGACGCGGCCGCGTTCGTCTTGATCGAAACCTTCACCGTCGTCCGCTAAATATTCTCTCAGGGAGGCATGCGAATGTGTGATCCCGAGTCGGTACAGGAGTCGGCCCAAGGGCCCCCATAGCGGAGAGGGGCCGAAGCAGGGAACCGACGGGACTGGTTCCCGAGGGGACCGGGAACGACTCCGGCGGCGGATTGACATTTTGCCATGAACGTCATATTTTTTGGGAATCCCAAGGAAGGAGAAAGACGATGGGATTGGTCAAAAGAGGCAGGAAGCTCTGGTTTTTCGAAGATCTATATAAAGACGTGACCTACGGCTTCGAAGTTGCGCGGGTCATCGTTCCCGAAACGGACACCGGTTTTCAGAAGCTCATGATCCTCGAATCCGACCGCTTCGGCCGGGTTCTTGTCCTGGACGGAATCGTTCAGCTCACTGAAGAGGATGAAGGAATTTATCATGAGTGGATCGCTCACTGGCCGCTGTTCGCCCTCCCGAAGCCGGCCGAACACGTGCTCATCATCGGCGGCGGAGACGGGGGCGTGGCCCGCGAGGTCCTCCGCCACTCCGATCTCAAGAAAGTGACCATGGTCGAGATTGATAAAATGGTCGTCGACCTCTGCCGGGAGCATATGCCGGCCGTCTCCGGAGGCATCTTCGACGACCCCCGGTTCGAGCTCATCATCGGCGACGGGGCAGAGGTGATCCGCCGCCTCAAAGGACGATGCGACGCGGTCATGATCGACTCAACGGACCCGATCGGGCCGGCCAAAAGCCTGTTCAACACGAGCTTCTACGAAAGCGTCTACGACGCCCTCAAGGACGACGGTATCACCATCCACCAGACCGGAGCGCTCATCCTCCAACCCTTCGAAGCTCCGGGGAGCTGGCGCCAGATCGAGCGGACATTCGATGACGTCCGCGTCGTCCAGTTCGCCAACGTCAGCTACCAGGGCGGGCCGTTCAGCCTGACGGCGGGGTCGAAGGGAAAACGCGTCTTCAAGGACGCCGAGCGGAACGCGAAAAAGAACTATCGGAAGGCCGGGATCAAGACGAGCTGGTACTCTCCGGAGATCTCAGCCGTTCCCTATCCCGAATTCCAGAAAAGGCTCGAACTCGACAGGTACGGCGAAGAGATCGTCATGGATATCGAGCTTCCCGGACGGAAGAGGCCGACGCTCCGGCAGGTCGAAAAGTGGAGCCGGGAG
>Ga0315286_10005940_pt1 | contig 11833 bp, 10 predicted proteins | sample YL17G10_0_MG_FD_205038 | JGI IMG/M metagenome (GOLD analysis project Ga0315286, IMG submission 205038) | Sediment microbial communities from Yellowstone Lake, YNP, Wyoming, USA - YL17G10_0 | ecosystem: Environmental > Aquatic > Freshwater > Lake > Sediment | place: USA: Wyoming | collected... | reverse complement strand
TTTGTATCCCTTTTTCTTTTAATCTCTTGACCGCGCAATCCACGGCATACCCTTTGGCAATTCCGCCTAGATCTATCTGCATACCTGAAACTTGGAATTCTATCATATTTTTAGTATTATCCAAGGAGATTTTATCAAAATCTACAAGATTGAGGATATTTTTAATCTCTTCATCTTTAGGTATATAATATTTCTTATCTTTAAAGCCCCAAAGATTCATCAGGGGTCCTACAGTAATATCAAATGTACCTCCAGTAACTTCACCAAATTCCTTAGCCTTCCTTATAATATATAATGTGTCTGGACTGGCATACAACTTGCCCTGTTCATTTAATCGGGATATCTCGCTATCGGGCCTATAAATGCTTAAGAGGTCTTCAATCCTTTTTATCTCGGAAAATACAATTCTGGCTGCTCTTTTATCCGGAGAAATTACTTCTACGAAGGTACCCATCATTACTTGAGTATCTTTATAGAGAGTTTTATTCTGGCTCTGACAACCGCATAAAGTAAGTACAGAGTACAGAGTACAGAGTACAGAGCAAATAATAGCCGACTGTGGACTGTGGACTGTGGACTGTGGACTTTTATTCATTTTCTTATCGCCTTTAACAATTCATTAATCGATAGCGTATTAATCACGTCTTCCTTACTCAGCCAGCCGCGCCGGGCTACCGCAATACCTAATTTCATTGCCTCCAATTGCTCAGTAGTGTGTCCGTCAGTGGAAATGGCTAATTTTACGCCTATATCTTTTGCCCGATGACAATTTAGGTCATTTAAATCTAATCGCTGCGCAAATGCATTGATTTCTAAAGCCGTGTTTGTCTCCTTAGCTACTTTTAGTATCCTATCAAAATCTATATCATAGGCGTCTCTCTTTCCCCAGAGCCTGCCCGTAGGATGAGCAATGATATGCACGAATTTGTTCTGACAGGCCTTGATGATTCTCCTAGTAAGTTGGGCTTGCAATTGTTTAAATCCAGTATGAATTGCCCCTACCACCACATCAAACTCTTTCAAGATCTCATCTTTATAATCGATATTACCCTGAGAACCTATGTCGACCTCCGTTGCGTATAAAACCCTAAAACCTTTAAGATTTTTATTTATTTTATCTATTTCTTGCCTCTTCTGCTTAAGATCGGCAATGCTTAACCCGCCGGCAACCCTAAGGCTCTCTGAATGGTCAGTAATAGCGACATAGGAGTATCCTTTTTTTTGACATGCTCGCGCTACTTCCTCTATAGTATTACCGCCATCCGACCATTTGGAATGCACATGTAAGTCACCTTTTATATCTTTAAGTTCTATCAAATCAGGCAGTTTAAATTTCCGGGCTAACTCTATCTCGCCGGTATCTTCCCTTAATTCCGGTTCAATATAAGACATATCTAATAATTTAAATATCTCTTCTTCGCTTTTACCCGCCATAAATCTAACTTTTCTTCCGCCAGAATTATTGGCGGATCCGCCTCCGCCACAAGAATTGGCGGATGCGCCGATATTTGTGGCGCAACGTTTTGTGGCGGAAAATGCGCCGTATTCATTTATCTTTAATCCTTTCCTTATCGCTAATTGCCTTAGTTTAATGTTGAAATTTTTTGAACCAGTAAAATATAAAAGTGCGGCGCCGAAAGATTTTTCTTCTACGACCCGGCAATCTATCTGGACATCATCCCTTGTGCGCACCGAGGATTTAGTTTCGCCTTTGGCTAAAATCTCTTTTACCGGTTCTAGCTTAATAAAGGTATCCATTACTTTCTTTGGTTTATCTGAAATTACCAGTATATCAATATCACGCACGGTATCTTTTTGCCGGCGCAGGCTACCGGCGGCGGATATCTTCTTAACTTCGGGTAATCTTTTTAATGCCTCCATAAACTCATCGGCCACCTGTATCGCCTGTGCCAGAGTCATTCTTTCTCTGCCTCGCTTAAACAACTCTATGCCTTTTAAAATATTCTCAATGGTCTTTTCTTTGATCCCGAAAATACCCTGAAGTTTATTCTTTTTTATTGCTGTTTCTAACTCCGGGATATTCTTGATCTTTAATTTCTCATATAAGAGTTTAGCGGTTTTTGGCCCAACAGAAGGAATTTTAAGCAGATCCAACAGGCCTTCAGGTATACTCTTTTTTAAATCTTCGTATATTTTGATTTTACCGCTCTGAACAAACTCTTTTATTCTCTCGGAAAGGTCGCGACCAATCCCCGGTATTTCAGTTAGCCGATCCTCTTGAATAAAATTTTCTATATCTTCAGTTAGGCCTTCGATATTCTGGGCGGCTCTTTCGTAAGCGCGTATCCGAAAAGTATTGCCACCTTTAATCTCTAAGATTTTAGCAATATCGCGAAATATTCTGCTGACTTCTAAGTTTTTCATGCTACTGCCAAATCATAACTCGCTTCTATAGTTTTTACCAAATTCAGCAGTATTGAATTTACCGGTACCGGTAAACCTAATTCTTGGCCCTGCCGAACAATTACGCCATTAATAAAATCTATCTCGGTGCGTTTTTTCTTTAAAACATCCTGCAACATTGAAGAAACATTCGTCGCGGTTGCCTCGCACACCGCTTCTACTTTGGCCAAGGGGTCATCATAGATAAGTTTTATCCTTTTCCTTTTGGCAATTCGGGTTGCTTCCGTAACTGCCTCCCTTAAGATTCTCTTGATCCCCTCAAACTCGATCAATCTTCCGTTATTAAGCCGGGTTATGGCGGTAAGGGCATTTATCCCTACGTTGATGATTAACTTTGACCATAAAAGACCTTTGATATCCCGCGATATCCTCGTCTCTAAGCCTAACTTATTAAAAATCTCGCGTATTTGACGCATCTCAACCGGAATCTTGCCATCTATTTTTCCAATTACCGTCTCGCCTCTTCCAGCATGCCTTACGTGGCCGGCACCTAATAAGGTTGCCCCCAAGTTGGTTACGCCGCCAATCACCTTCTCCATGCCGATAACCTCTCCTATAATTTCAATATTGCCTATGCCATTCTGAAGGGTAAGAACCCGGCTATTTTCACCTACCAGAGAACGGGCATTTACTATTGCCTCTTTTGTATCGTAGGCTTTTACGCTAATAATTATTAAATCTGCCCTTTCTATTTCTTTAACCTCGGCAGTTGCCTTTACCGGAACCTGCCAATCCCCCGAGATACCCTCTACGATTAAACCCTGTTGCTTAATCTTTGCCGCTCGCTCTTTATTCTTATCTAAAAGCCAGATCTCTTCTGCTGCTTGCCGGTAAGAAGATTGGGATTTCGCCAAAAATGCAGCAAATAAACAACCCATTGCCCCTGGGCCGACTATGACTATTTTCATAATATTCCTCCCTAAGCACCATGCCACCAAGGCACCATGTCACTTGTATATCTTTATTGAGGAACCCGCGACACTGTGACTGGGTAATTCTGTGGCTAATTTATTCAATACCTTCTGGGATTTAAGTTCTTTTTCTAAATGGAAATTTAAGAATGCATTCAAGATCACGTCTAACTCTTTCTTAATCTGCGGGTTTATGCCTAAATTAAGGTTATTTTTAAAATCATTATTCTCGATATATAAGATTGATGCTACTGTACCCCTAAAAATAGAGCGTGCCTTGAGGTCTTTATTGCAGCACCTTGAGCAAAGTAGGCCTCCCCGTTCAAGGCTAAATTTTGATTGTCCGACAACCTTAAAACCACAAGAAACGCAAGAATCAAAATGCGGCTTAAATCCCGAGAGGGCTAATATTTTAATTTTAAATATGGTCATAATTTTATCCGGATTATTGTTTGTCTCTAATTCTTTAAGAATCGCCAGAATTAAATTAAATACCTCTTCGTTGGCATCTTCTTGCGGCATAATTGCACTTATTAGCTCCATCATTAAACTGCTTATACCGACCTTGAAGATGTTCTGCCTTATGGAATTAAAATTATCGATTATATCGCATTGACTCACAAGATGCAGGCTTGAATTTCTCTTCTGATAGAAGATGATATCGTTATAGGAAAATAGTTCCAATTGGCTTGCGAATTTTGCGGGTTGCCCTTTTATCCCTTTGAGTATACCGCTCATCTTTCCGAAATCCCGAGTATAGAAATTAGCAATGGCCGAAGTCTCGCGAAAATCCCGCCTATTTAAAACTATAGCCTCGGTTTTGTGTATAGACATATTATTTTATTTAATGTTTAACGCAGCCAATATATGATTTGTTTTATGTTGCATTAGCTTTTTCTGTCTCGTAGTTTTATCATGATAACCTAAAAGATGCAGGATTCCATGAACTACATATAGATATATTTCATATAAAGGCGTGGTTTTAAAAATCCGGGCATTGCGGATAGCGGTATCTGTAGATACGGCTATATCAGCTGATAAAATGCCTTTTTTATTTTGCGCGTTATCAAAGGTAATGACGTCTGTAGGGCTGTTTTCGCCTAGATACATAAGGTTTAGTTCCTTAATTACCATGTCATTAATAAAACAAAGGGTTATTTCTCCGGATTTTTTTATGTCCTCTAACGACAGGGCCTTAAGAATTGCTTTTTTTATCCTTTTCGGATAGATGGGAACCTTCTTCTGAAGGTTTCTTATGATTATTTTCACTTTTTAAAACTTCTTTAGGATAGGTTATGCGACTATGATATATTCCGTTTAATATGCGGACAAAAACAGAGGAAATTTTTTCTAAATCTTTCAGGGTTAAGTTACATTCATCGAGTTGACCGTCAATAAATTTATTATTGATAATCTTATGTACCACCTCCTCAATTTTTGCCGGCAGAGATTCTTTTAAAGCCCGCGTGGACGCCTCTACCGAGTCTGCCAATAATACTATGGCTATTTCTTTAGTTTCAGGTTTAGGCCCGGGGTAACGAAAACCCTCTTCTTTTATCTCTTGATCTTCTTCTAGACTCTCTAAAGCCCGACGGTAAAAATAATAAACCAGGCTATTGCCATGATGCTGTAAAATGAAATCTCTCACCAGAGGATTAAGTTTATATTTTTTAGCTAATTCCACACCCTCCTTGACATGGTTTATAATCACCATTTTACTCAAGGTCGCAGCGAGGGTATCGTGAATAACGCTGGTTTCTTGATTTTGATTCTCGCTAAAATACTCTGGATTTTTAAGTTTTCCGATATCGTGATAATATGCCCCGATGCGGGCTAACAGCGCATTGGCGCCTACTGGAGCGCAGGCAGATTCGGACAGATTACCCACGATCAGGCTATGGTGATATGTCCCCGGCGCTTCGAGCATCAGACGCTGTAAAAGCGGATGGTTACAATCTGCTAATTCTAATAGACTTATGTTAGTTATCGTTTTAAAAAGATATTCAAAAACCGGTAGAATACCCAGGACAATAACGCCAGAGATAATACCATTGAACATAAGCATTATATAGTTACGCAAGGGTTGTATACTAAAACGCTCGATAAAAAATAAAGAAATTACCTGTACGAAACCAACGATGAAACCGGCACGGATAATCGTAATACGGCGACGGGCACCATAGACAAAAATACTGGATAAGGTAGCGCTAATGAAAAATAATATCCCTAAATATAAGTTATTATGGGCAAGGGAAGCAACAGTGACAGACGAGGCAACGGTCAGTAATAAAGATAATTGCAATTGATTAAAGAGTATCGCAGATAACATGGGGATAACCGAAAAGGGAATCCAAAATTCCGACCATCCCTGCCTTAAGACAAAGTAACTGGTAACAAAGATAATTACAAAAAGCAAGGTCAAATGAAGAAAGACATAAGGTTTGAGATTTAAATTTTTATATGAAAATTTAATATATAATAATATGGAGAGTAAAAATAAAGAAATGGCTAAATTTATGCGCAATATATAACAAATTAAAAAAACAAATATTGTGCTCAAACTGAATTTTATAATATTTCTATTTATGACGTTAGAAGGTTTATCTGTTTTTTTAGAATTATTATTTCTCACGGGATTTATCGCGATTGGCTTTGTCATAGGCCTCGATAACCCTCTGCACCAACGCATGCCTGACTACGTCAAGGCCGCTAAAATAGATAAATTTTATACCCTCAATGTCTTTGAGTATATCCTGAGCCTGAAGTAAGCCAATAGGTTTACCATCAGGTAAATCACTTTGGGTTATATCGCCGGTAATCACGGCCTTGGAATCAAAGCCCAAGCGCGTCAGAAACATCTTCATCTGTTCGGCCGTGCAATTTTGGGCTTCATCTAACACAATGAAGGCATCGTTTAAGGTCCTGCCTCGCATATAGGCCAAAGGGGCAACTTCGATAATCCCGGTTTCTAAATACTTTTCAATGCGTTCTGCTTCCATCATATCGTAAAGCGCATCATAAAGCGGCCTCAGATACGGGGATATCTTCTCATACATATCTCCGGGTAAAAATCCTAAAGATTCCCCTGCTTCGATTGCCGGCCGGGTCAGCATTATTCGGCGTACTTCTTGTTTCTTTAACGCCTCCACGGCACAGGCCATAGCTAAATATGTCTTACCCGTACCTGCCGGGCCGATGCTAAAGACAATATCGTATTTATGAATTGCCTCTACGTATTCGCTCTGAACCTTGGTCTTGGGCCCTATCTGTTTACCGTATGAGGAACGCGTAACGCTTAAATTCTGAATATTAAGGGATTTTGTTTTTTCATTCTTAAAGTCGCGGATGAGATAATGTAAATCGGCTTTACCTAGTTCGCTCTGGCCGGAGCGAATGGCATTTAATATATAATCGATAAGGTCTGATGCCTTTTTAATATTGCTGGCAGCGCCATTAACTTTAAGCTTTTCGCCTTCAAGATTAATTTTGACTCTAAATTCTTTCTCTATGGCTTTAATATTTTCGTCGTAAAGGCCGAAGAGTATCTGGATCTCTTTATTATTCTCTAAACTAATAGTCTTATTCATATACTTTTAGGGTATAGAAATGGCTATCTAGCTATGCGGGTTATTTTATAATATTATTTCAGGTTTTCTTTGGGTTCCTTTAGGGACTCCAAGGGGATATTGATGACTTGACCCGGATAAATCTTATCCGGCCCTTTTAACATATCTTTATTTGCCTGGTAAATCTTGTTCCATTTCTTGGTTGTGCCGTAGAATTTCTGAGAAATCTTCTGCAGGGTATCATTTTTCTGTACCGTATACTTTTCCAGGTTAACGGGCGCAGACGCTATAGCCGTTTCTGTCTCTAGAACCTCAGGGGAAGAACTCTCGCTAATAAAACCGCGATTTCCCCAAACTTGCTTATCTTCTGTTGTTTGAACAGTTGTCTCTTGTGCAACCTTGGCCTTAGGCATTCTTTCAAATTTTATAGGTGAGTGTAACTCTACCTCTATTGCCTGGATGGTCCGCGCGGATTTTCTTTCTCTTACTTCTTGACCTTCGGGCATTTGTCCTTTAAGATATCCGCGGTTGCCCATAGCCAAATCTTGGTCTATTCTATCTTTGGTGAGCGGATATGTCCGCACAACGCAACCCGCGATACCAAGAACAATGAACCAAGAACTAAGAACTAAAAACGCCTTCTTCATCTTACCCTCCTTTTCTTTTTTATGGTTAAACCCAATTCCTTCAGCTGTCTCTCATCCACTTCGCCCGGCGCGCTGGTTAAGGGGCAGAAGGCCTTTTGTGTCTTCGGAAAAGCAATCACCTCTCTAATGCTTTCCTCATCGGATAAAATTGCCAAGAGCCTATCCAGGCCAAAAGCAATACCGCCGTGAGGCGGAGCACCGTATTGAAAGGCCTTTAAGAGAAAGCCGAAACGCTGACGCGCCTCTTGCTTATTGATACCGATAATCTTAAAGATCTCCTCCTGTAATTCCTGATTGTGAATTCTTATTGAACCCGAACCTATCTCCATGCCGTTCAAAACTAAATCATAGGAACGCGCCTTTGCCTTATCCGGCGTTTTCTCTAAAATAGCTAAATCTTCTTTGCGGGGGCTAGTAAAAGGATGGTGCTCGCTTTCCCAGCGTTTTTCTTCGGCATTATATTTAAACAAAGGAAAATCGATTACCCAGACAAAGGCAAAATCACTGTTTAATTCTTTTCTAAGATCAGGCTTATCTGTGGCATATCTTTTTTGCGCTTCCTCAAAGGTAAGTCTTAAGAAAGGGATTTTAATATCCATTCCCTTGATTTCTTTAAAGATTAGCTGGAATATCTGTTCGGTCAAAGAAAAAATATCTTCTTCATTGATAAAAGACATTTCTAAATCCAGTTGTGTAAATTCGGGTTGGCGGTCTGCGCGTAAGTCTTCGTCACGAAAACACTTAGCAATCTGGTAATATTTTTCTATGCCCGCGACCATTAAAATCTGTTTGAATAACTGCGGTGATTGGGGTAGTGCATAAAATTTACCCGGATTTAGTCTTGAAGGCACCAGATAATCCCGGGCGCCTTCAGGCGTAGAACGAGTCAAGATGGGTGTCTCGGATTCAATAAAACCTTCTTTATCTAAAAAGGTTCGGATAATTTTATAAAGATTATGCCTTAAGATAAAGTTACCAAGTACCTTTTTTCTTCTTAAATCAAGATAACGGTATTGGAAGCGCATCTCTTCGGTAGCATCGAGGGCTTCTTCTATTTCAAAAGGCGGGGTAAGGCTAGGATTGAGAATCTCTAATTCCTGGGCCATAATTTCTATTTCACCAGTGCTTAATTTCGGATTTATCGTGCCTTCGGGGCGTCTATTGACCTTGCCTTTAACCTGAATCACGAATTCGCTTCTTAATTCCTGTGCTTTTTTATAGGCATCGATTTCGTTGGGGATAAAGACAACCTGCGTCATGCCGTAGCGGTCACGAATATCGATAAAGATAAGTTTTCCGTGGTCACGGCGGCTTTTTACCCAGCCGCACAGGCTAACCGCTTTGCCGACATCATTTGCGTTTAATTGACCGCAAGTATGGGTTCTTAGCATTAGCTTAAAATCTCATGCTTCGTGCTTTGAGGCCTTGATGTTTAACTTCTAGCCTGCAGCCTTAAGACATGAGATATTTTATTGTACTTTATTCTTTAATTCTGTTATTAAATCCTCTTGCTTAATCTCCCTTTGAACTCCCGAAACCATATCTTTCAGCATCACTACATTTTTCTTCAACTCGTCTTCTCCGATAATTAAAACATGCCTTGCGCTTAAGTCATTGGCTTTGCGCATCGCGCCCTTAAGAGATTTACCTTCGTAATCAGTATCGGCAGTAATCCCGGATTTACGCAAATCAGCTAACAATTTTAAACCTTGTTTTTTTTCCTCATCCCCTAAGGTTATCACATAAACTAAATTGTGGCTCCTGACTCCTGGCTTGTGGCTTGTGGCTAATGACAACCTTTCCATCCCAAAGGCAAAACCCATTGCGCCTACACGAGGACCGCCTAAATCCGCTACTAGATGATCGTATCGACCACCTGCCCCCAGGGCATCCTGGCTACCTAAATCCTGATGCGTAATCTCAAAGACGGTACGGGTATAATAATCCAGGCCGCGCACAAGAGACGGCATAATTTCATAATCTATTTTTAGGGCACCCAGGCCTGCTTTTACTTGGTTAAAATGTGTTTTACATTCCGCGCAAAGATGCCCATCTTGAATATCTAATTTCCTCACTATCTCTATGCAGTCCTGATTTTTACAATCTAAAATGCGTAAGATATTGTGCTTAAATCTAATGTGGCATTCAGCGCAAAGTTTGCCCAATTTATCCTGTAAACCCTTATGTAAAATTACGGTTAGTTCTTTTTTATCTTTTAGGCAACCCAGGCTATTCATTTTAATTTTATAATTACCTATTGAAAATGCCATAAGTAACCGATCGGCTAAAGAAATAACCTCCACATCTACCCAGGCATCCTGCGAACCAATTGCTTCGCAACCGATATGATGGAATTGCCTCAACCGTCCTTTTTGTGGCCGCTCCAGCCTGAACATCGGGCCAATATAGTAAAGCTTGATAAACTTAAAGGTTTTTACGAGATTGTTTTCGATATAGGCACGCACTATGGAAGCCGTGCCTTCGGGGCGAAGGGCATATATGTCTTTTTCTTTTTTGATCAAAAACATCTGTTTCTGAACTATCTCTGCAGATGCACCTAAGGAACGATCGAATAAAGCTGCCTCTTCGATCAAGGGCGGGCGTATCTCTTGGTAGTTGTAACTAGAGAAGATATCGCGGCTTATCGCTTCTATTTCCTGCCACCAAGATACCTCACCAGGCAAGATATCTTTTGTGCCTAGAATTCTTTTAAACATATTTACTAAAAATATCTCTTTAAAAGATAAGGTAATGAGGGGCTATTTGATTTTCTTCTTCATCTCTAAGCCGGGCTTAAAGACGACCACTTTTCTGGCTGGGACAGGAACTACCTGACCGGTACGCGGATTCCTTCCGGTGCGACTTTTTCTTTGTTTTATCTTAAAAACACCGAAATTACGTAATTCTATCTTTTCTCCCCTGGTTAAAGCCTCAACAATACAGTCAAAGGTCCTCTGCACAACCTTCTTTACATCAATCTGTTTTAAATTGGTATCATCAGACACTTTTAAAATAATGTCTTTTTTGGTCATTATTCACCTCCTAGTTTTGTAACTATAGTATCAGCAAAAAGTTACACTGTCAAGAAAAAGTATCATAAATAGAGACTTTTTCTTGATTCTTAGGCAATGTGCCGAAGAATCTGATATAATTTCCTATACTATCAAGCTAAATTACTAATGAAATCCTTTCTTCACCCAATAGGTTTTCTATATCCTGGATTAATGTTTCGGATGGGGCAACGTATAAGCCTTCGCCGACAACTAACTGGATTCGGGATTTGGTCGGTGTATCTAAGTGTAGATATATCGGTATGTTACCGGAAGACAAGATGAGTAATTCCTTTAAGCTTTCAAATAGGTTTTCGCGTATACCGGAAAGATTTATATTTACCGCCGTAATTAACCGGTAAACTTCATCGATAGGGAATAAATCGTTAACGATAATTTTAGGAGTGTCTTCTCTTGTATTTAGCCTTCCTCTGACCAAAACGACGGTATTGGGTTGTATATATCGGGATACCTTCTGAAAGGCAGCCGGAAAAACCAGAACTTCAACTATTCCATCCAGGTCTTCTAGTTTTAAAATCGCCATTTTCTCTTGCTTGACGCGAGTAGTGGTTTGCTTAATCTTGGCAATCAGCCCGACTATTTTTATTTCTTCGCCATCACGGGCTTCAGATAAATTAGCGGTAGAAACCGAGGTAAACCTTCTTAAATGCTGGGCATAGCGCGCCAGGGGATGGCCGGTGACGTAAAAACCCAGCATTTCTTTTTCAAAAGAAAGCAATTGAGGTTCAGGCCATTCCCTTACCTGTGGTAAATCTATTGTCTTGTTATTAAAACCATTCTCTTTTAAAAAATCCCCATCAAAAAAAGAGAGTTGCCCTTTGGCGCGTTCTCTTTGTGTCCGGGAGGACGATTCTAAGATCTTATCGAGGCCGGCGACCATCTGCGCCCGAGGCAGAATAAAAGAATCTAATGCCCCGCATTTAATCAGGCTTTCTAACACTTTTCTATTCACTAGGCGTAGATCAATACCCTGACATAAATCTTCTAAAGATTTAAACGCGCCTTTGTCTTTTCTTGCTTGAATTATCGATTCAATAGCGCCTCGGCCTACATTCTTTATGGCCAGGAGCCCGAAACGAATAGTTATATTATCGATGACTTTAAATAAGGCATCGCTTTCATTGATATCGGGGGCAAGTATTTTAAGGCCCATATGCTCCGCTTCTTTAACGTATTCTACAATCTTATCCGTGTTATCGCGTTCTGAGGTTAAT
>Ga0315286_10005939_pt1 | contig 11834 bp, 10 predicted proteins | sample YL17G10_0_MG_FD_205038 | JGI IMG/M metagenome (GOLD analysis project Ga0315286, IMG submission 205038) | Sediment microbial communities from Yellowstone Lake, YNP, Wyoming, USA - YL17G10_0 | ecosystem: Environmental > Aquatic > Freshwater > Lake > Sediment | place: USA: Wyoming | collected... | reverse complement strand
AGCCCTCCCTGCGCAACTGGGCTATGGTCTTGTCCTTGCCCACCTCGAGACCGGTTTTCATCGTCACACCCATGCGCCGAATAAGCTGAATTTCGGCCTCGACCACTTCCCGGGGAAGACGATAGGATGGAATGCCTGTTGAGAGCATGCCTCCCAATACGAGGGCTTTTTCGAAAACCGTCACCGGATAGCCCTCCAGGGCCAGATAATAAGCACACGTCAAACCGGCAGGACCCGATCCAACGATGGCGACCTTCTCCTTTTTCTTCTCTTTTATCGCCGGTCTGAAACGGTTGTCTGACTTCAAATCCAGATCAGCCAGGAAACGCTCGACGGAATGGATGGCAACGGATTGATCAATCTGGTTCCGACTGCAGTCCGATTCGCATGGGTGAGGACAGACCCTGCCACAAATGGATGGGAAGGGGTTTGTTAGCTTGATGAGTTGGAGGGCTTCCTGAAATTTTCCTTTGACAGCGAGGTTCACATATCCCTGGACGTCGATGTGCGCTGGGCATCCCACCTTGCAGGGTGAGGTCTCCTGTTTTTCAGCGCCGGACTTCCCGAGCACTGCGTTACAGCCGTTACACTTCTCCCTGTCATGGAGAACGACCCCGGTCAATGGGTCCCTGGTGATCGCGTCCTCGGGGCAGGACAGTGCGCAGGGGGCATCTTCGCAATGGTGACAGAACAGGGGCCTGAAGAAAGGAGCCCTCTCAAGGACTCTGACCACTCTCGGGCCGACGCCAAGCCCATGCTCCTGTTTACAGGCCACTTCACACGCATGGCAACCCATGCATTCAATCTCGTTAAACATTAAGGATACTTTTCCCATTTCGTTCCTCCTCTTTAACTGTGTAGCTCTTTGAAAAAAGGACAAATTTGACCTGTAGTGTAGGGCTTTATGCCCGTAGACAAAACAAGGTCAAATTTCGTTTTCAGGTCTATAATATACGGCCACAAGGGCCTACACTACAATTATTTTTTAAAACGCTGAATTGTTACCCTCCTCTTGATTTATTCCGTTTCGCAGGGAGATATATTACACAAACAGACTCTGAGATTGGTAGACCCCATGGCGGGGTCCAGAGTCTCGAAGGCATTGTCGGTCAAGATATTGACATTGGAGACATCCCAACCGTGACCCGCATCCTTAATTTCCGGGAACCACCACCCGTGCTCTGCAACCACCACCCTTGGATCGATGTTGCTATTCAGCTTGGCCCGCTGCTTGATGCGTCCCCTCGGTGATGCGATATAGACCCATTGGCCGTCCTTGATCTGATGCTTTTTGGCTGTCTCAGGATGGATCTCCACGATAGGATCCGGTCTGATCTCCCTCAGCCAGGGGATCATCCGGTTCGCTGAATGGAAAAAGGTGGGGGTCCGCAGCCCCGCGTTGAGAATATAGGGGTAGTCTTTGGCGAGATCGGGTTTAGAAACCGGGCTCTCGGGCACCTCCACATATTTCGGCAAGGGATCGTATCCCCATTTGTCCAGAATGGTGGAATAGAGTTCGACCTTCTTGGTCGGCGTGGAGAACCCCCTCTGTTTGTACTTATAATAGACCATTTCACCCCGGAGATATCCCTTCTCTTTGAACTGCTCCCAGGTCAGTCCGGCAGGTTCGAGGAGGTAGTCGAGGGCATCCTCTACCGTGTTCGGCCACTGCTGGCCCATCCGTTTGCCCAATTCGAGGAAGATCTTGTGGTCCTGCCAGCATTCGCCGATTTCGACGCACTTCTGACGGGCCAGGACAAAGCCATGTCGTTTCCAGTTGTCGGCCACATGGTTCTGCTCCAGCCAGGTTCCCGATGGCAGGAAGATATCGGCCAGTTCCGCGGTCGGAGTCATGAAAAAATCGATTACCGCCAGGAACTCCAGCTTCTTCAGGGCCTCGTAGGCCTCCTTGGCGTTGGCCCTCGTTACGACGGGATTGGTGCCGCACAGGATACCTGCCTTCAGGGGATAGGGTTTGCCGGTCAGGATGGCATCCCATGCCTTCTTGGGGTTGATCAGGGCGACCCTGGCCCCAAGCTTGAACTGATCTCCTCCCAGCCTCTTCTTCTGCTGCTCCGGAGAAAGATCCCTGTGGCGGGAAAACTCGGCCACCGTGCGCGTGGGCGGGTTTACGAAAAGGGCGTTCCCTCCGGGAGCATCCAGATTCCCGGTGATGGCCATCAGTCCGGTTGTGGCGCGTGTGTAATTGACGCAGTTGTTGGTCTGTTCCGTGGGGACACCCCAGTGGATACAGGCCGGCTTGGTGGTGGCATACATCCTCGCTGCCTTCCGAATGAGGTCCTGATCAATCCAGGTGATCTCCTGCACCCGCTCGAGGGGATAATCCTTGAGGACTCTTTCCTTGAAGGCGTCCCAGCCGTGGATATAGTTTTCTGTAAACTCCTTTTCGTAGAGTTCCTCCTCGATGATGACCCGGTGAAAACCGAGAGAGAGGGCGGCATCCGTCCCCGGACGGATTTGAAGCCAGAGGTCCGCTTTATTCGCTATAAATCCTTTTCGAGGATCGATGCAGATCAGCTTAGCCCCTTTTTTAAAGGCCCTCCAGAAATTTTCTCCCTTGTATTCGTCCGGGTTTGTCCACTGCGGATTGCAGCCCCACATGACGATACATTTGGGTTCGCCCTCATAGTCGGCGATGGGAAGCGTGCCGCAGGTAATCAGGGTGGATCCAACCCTGGAGACATAACACATGTGTCCGGCAGTCAGGACATTGGGGGTTCCCAGGAGGTTGGCAAACCGGTAGAGGTGGCTCTCATAATCCCTCCCGGTCCCCTGACCGACAACGATCGATTCCGGTCCATATTCGGCAATGACCTTATTAAATCTTTCCTTTATCGTGTTCAGGGCCTCGTCCCAGGTGATTCGTTCCCAGCCGTTATCGGTCTTTTTCATGGGGTGGAGGACCCGATCCGGATGGTAGGCCAATTGCGTTATGGAAAGGCCCTTGGTGCACAAGGTTCCGTGGCTGATCGGGGAATCGGGATCCCCCTCCACCTTGATCACCCTGCCGTCTTTGACGTGGGCGATGACACCGCAGCCTCCATGACAACTGCGGCAAGCGGTTCGGATTTTTTTAACCTCTTCCATCAGTTCTCCTCCTTCTCTGTTTCGGGGGTGATAAACTTAAGAATGTAGATAAAGTTCAATAGGATCTCAGCATTCTTTCGAATGGCGGGATTGGCCTCTGCCAACCTTTTCAGCCTGTTGGCACTTTCCTCGATCGTTTCGATCTCATGCCTGATCTCTTCAATCATTTCTGGTCTCCCTCATGTCTTTAAATCGTTTGGCTTTGAGCGTGTATCGCGGAAGTGAACCCGGAGGTTCCATCTGCACGTGAAAGGACAGGTTGGTTTTGACTTTCAGGTTTTCGCGGAGCCTCGCCTTGACATGGTCGATCTCCTTTTCGCTCAAGCCCGGGGCCACTTCTGTCCGGATCGTAATTTCATCCATGATCCCTTTTCTCTCAACCACAATCTCAAACTCAACGACCTCGGGGAATTCATGCCGGATGGCCTCCTCCACCGTTTTGGGTGAGAAGAGGACCCCTCTGATCTTTCTCAGATCATCGGTTCTTCCCACCACCTCTTTGATCTTTCTTGAAGTCCTTCCGCAGAGACACGTCTCCTTACCTTTGATCACCAGGTCCTTCGTGTTAAACCGTATCAGAGGAAAAGACCTGCGCCCCAGGGGGGTCACTACAGCGACTCCGATCTCGCCTTCTTCGACTTCTTTCTGGAGCGTTTCCCGGTCAAGGATTTCCACGAGAAAGAAGGGCTCGATGATATGAAGGCCTTCTTTCACTTCGCACATTCCTGCCCAGGCACACGGCTCTGTTCCGCCGATGTGGTCGAATACGTGGCAACCAAAAAGGCCTTCCAGCCTTCTTCTCGTGGCCTCGGGCATGGGTTCCCCCGCACAGAGCATCCTTTCGATTCCAAGGGACGCGGGATCGATCCCCATATTTTTTGCCTCTTCAGCGATGTGAAGACCATACGTCGGCGTGTTCATCATCCCGTTGGCCCGGATTTCGATAATCTTGTGGATCCTCCCCTTTGTATCGAGGGCTCCCCCGGGCACGAGTTCACACCCGAGTTTTTCCGAAGCGTAATGGGCTTCCCAGAAGGCCACATAGACATTGTACCCAAATGGAAGAAAGACTCGGTGGTGGGGTCTAAATCCTGCCATGTAGAGGATATGACACCATGCCTCTATCCTCCATTGCCAGCTTTCATAGGTCTCAGGGACATAAACAGGTTTTCCCGTCGTTCCGCTTGTCTGCCGGAAGGTTGTGACCTCGTCGATACTTCTACCCAGTATCCCTCCATAGGGAAAGGGTTCCATCTCCTGATATTTTCTTAATTCTTCTTTATCGGTGAGCGGTATCTTCTTAATGTCGTCAGGGGTTTTGATGTCGCGGAGATCAATGCCTTTCATTTTCTCCTGGTACAGAATGGAGTATTCCTTTGCATAGGAGAAGATCTTTTTGAAATAGGAAAGCTCGATCTTGTCCAGTTCTTCTCTGGGCAGCGTCTCCAGATAGGGATTCCAATAGTTCATCTCAGAAGGCCTCCTCTCTTAGGCACATGGCCCGGCAGGATCGGGGGAAAATGCCTGCCAGGGGTGATGTTTCTCCTCTCAGGCCCGGTAACTCCTCTGGACATCCGCACCCAGTCGGTATGAAATTTGTCCGGCGACGTCAGCCACCTTCGGTCCGTAGGTGTCGATCAGGTTTTCAGAAAAGGTTCCGATGAGGATGAGGCATCCGATCATTTTCCCATGGTGGGCAAATAGGGGAGCGCTTATGACGTTGACTCCAGGAGTGACTTCCCCCCTATCCTGTGCGAATCCCAGTCGTTTGCATTTCGCGAAGTCCTCTCTCAACCGTTTCATGTCCAACGCTGCCCCATCCCCGTAGAAATAGAGTTTCCTCCCCGCGAAAAGCTTCTTCCTCTCTTCCTCTTCCATAAAAGCCACAATGGCTTTCCCATGAGCTCCCAGCGTGATATGGAACCGGTGTCCGAGCCGCAGGGTGAAGCCAATATTCAGATTTCCCTCGTTCTTGCCAACCACAAAGACATGATCCCCATGGATTAAACCAAAGACAGCCGTTCCATTTGTTTCTTGGGCGAGATTCTGGAGAAAAGGGGCCACGATATCCGGATAATACAAGTTGTCCAAAACATGGCGCGATAGAAAAATAAGACCGGGGCCCAAGAAGTAGGTTTTGGTCTGAGGATCCTTTTCCACCAGGCCAAACTGTTTCAACGTATTCAGAATGGAGTGTCCTTTGCTTTTGTAAATCTCAACCTTCTTGCAGATGTCCGTGAGCGCCATCTTATGCTGGGGATTTTCTGCCAGACAGAAGAGAATCCGGGAGGCCTGTTCAACGGCTGGCACCCAGGGTTTATAGGAAGATTTTTCTTTTCCTTCTTTCTTGGAGGCTTTTGCTCTTACGCTCACGGGACTCCACGCTCCAGGCAGAATGGCTGAACGACTCGCCCTGGAATAGAATCGCCCTTAAACGAGAATTCTGTACATAGAACACTGTTACAAATTTTCAGTTCATCCTAAGCGAGCGGCTACTATTTGTCAAGTGTTTTTTTGGAGGGGTTCGTAATGCCTAATGAGGTGTGAAATTATTGGAAGATGGCAGAACGGACAGGGGGTATCTCCAAAATTTTAGGATGCGGACATTGAAACTGTAAGGGTAACGAACCATCTTAACCTATTAATTTTCAAACTCTTTATGACCCTTATCGTTTTGCCTGAAAAAGGTAGCCGCCCTACAATTTTTCCGACACCCCCTGTCCGTTCTCTGGATTTTGGAATTTCTTCACACTTTCTGAGGGGTTTCAGGGGTTCTGAATGGGCTGGAAGAAATCGATGAGGAGGAGCTATCGGTGGCCTCTCTTTTTAAACTCCTTGGGCCACCAGGGTAGGAAATCTGGAGGAACGGAACGGCGAATCGGGTGAGGGACCGTTTCCCCCCGGGCCTGGGCCTCCATTCCAAAGAATAGAACGGCTTCCTGGAAATACCTCTTCGTCCTTATTCTCTTAGGGATAGCCCCGTAGTGCAACGATTTCCTGAGATTGGCCTGGGCAATCAGGATCTGAGCGGCTGCCTCTTTGGCTCCTTTCGGGAAAGAATAGGGGACAAAGGTTTGGTGGAGAACAGATCGAATCAATTCAGTCCGATAGATCCTTCGTTCCTTTTCTCCGACGAAGGGATGTTCGATCGTGACCGCCTGCAGGAATGGGGAGACGAGAAGGGCGAGGAGAATGGAATCCGGAACGGATTTCCCTGCTTTGACCAGTTGGTCCACGAGGTTAAAGAGGGCCAGAAGGAGGCGCCGGGCCTTCTCTTTCGATGGATTGCGGTCTCCAAGGGCCCTGATGAAGTCGGGGAAGATAGAGAAGAGGAGGCCCGTTTGGAGCATGAGGTCGAGCGAAGGGCAGGCCATCCCTTCTTTCAGATCTCTCAAGAATTCATCCCGAACACGGGAGGGAGAGCATTTCTTTAACTCCTCCCGGTGTCGAAGCAGGGCCTGATAGGTGGTGCCGTCAATGGTAAAGCCTGTCCGGGCCGAATGGCGGATCACCCGGATCATTCGAACGGGATCCTGTTTGAATCGTTCCTCAGGATTGCCGATCGTTCGGATCACCCCCTGTTTAAGATCCTCCATCCCTCCCACGAAGTCAATGATCGAAAAATCGGCAACATTGTAAAAAAGACCATTGATGGTAATGTCGCGGCGAAAGGCATCCTCACCGGGCGTTCCAAAACTGTCTGTCCGGATAATCGTCCCATCTTCGGTTTCAACTTCTTCGTACTCCGATCGACTTCGAAAAGTCGAAACCTCAACAATCTTTCGTCCTTTAAAGAAGACTTGAACGAGCCGAAACCGCCGCCCGATGATTCGGCTGTTCCTGAAGAGGGCGTTCACCTCATGGGGGTGGGCATTTGTGGCGACATCAAAATCCTTCGGGACTTTTCCCAGAAGGAGATCCCGGACGCTTCCTCCGACGAGAAAGGCCAGGAATCCGTGGTGATGGAGACGATAGAGAACTTTAAGGGCCTCTTCATCGATCCGCTTTCGTGAAACCGGGTGATTTGACCTTGGAATGACGGTGGGAGTGACCTCTCCATACCCATCCTTCTTGTCTTGATCCGAGTCCACCCTGTTTACTCCGTACCGCAAAAAAAAGATGCTTGACAAATAACTTAAATCGTAAAAGAATGTCAAATAGGAGGTTTCAAAGACCTTCAATTCAAACAGAGGAGGGGATCGATCATGGCAAAACCGAAGTGGGAGGCGTCCCTGACAACAGCCAAGGCAAAGGCAAAGAAGGAGAAGAAATTGATCCTGATGGATTTCTATAACAAACTCTGAATAGGGTGCCAACAGCTGGAGGCTGTTACCTATCCCGATCCCAATGTCTGTTTTTCCATGGAGAAGAGTTTTGTTCCCCTTCAGATCGATTTCAACAAGAACAAGGCTCTGGTCAATCGCTTCAGCGTCAAGTGGACCCCAACCATTATTGTCTTAGACGTCAATGGCGATGAACATCACCGTTTCGTTGGCTTTTTGCCTCCTGAAGACTTTATCGGTCAGATGGTCCTCGGAAATGGAAAAGCCGAGTTTAATCTCGAACATTTCGAACAGGCCATCCAGTGTTTTCAGGAGCTCCTGGTTCGCTACCCTAAGACCGACGCGGCCCCGGAGGCTCAGTACTACCTTGGCGTGGCGAAATACAAGGCGAGTCATGATCCCAAGGAGCTAAAATCGAACCTCGAAATCCTCCAGAGGGAATATCCCAGTAGCGAGTGGTCCAAGAAGGCTCAGGTCTATGCCTTGATTCCTGGCTAACTAAAAGGGTGGATCATTGGAAGGTTGGAATGCTGGAATGTTGGAATATTGAGGAAAAAAGCCTGTTCCGTCATTTTTTTTCAATTGTCTTGTGACCCCCATTATTCCAATATTCCATTGTTCCACTAATCCAGTATGTGACAGGGTTCTTGACTGGCGAGTTGAAACTTCCAGGCGCAGTAGCCGCCCTCTTGCAGAGGGTCAGGGGGACAAACGACACATTCTGTCTCGATTCGGGAATCGATTGCCCTGGCAAAGGTTCGATACTCCACCATGCCGCCTGATTTACAGGGGTAATCCTGAAGTCCCTTGAGCCTTCGCGCGGCCTGAACCCGGCATTCAACCATCCGGAAGACAAAGGAGTCTGCCGTTTCCTCCGTGATCTGCTGGAGGTTGATCCGGGAATAGAGGCGGAACTGGAGGGCCTTCTTGAGAGAGCCGAGACCTCCTCGTTCCGGGAGGCCCAGCAGGGTTTTGATGCGATAGGCCTCATAGGGAGAGAACCGGCTCCAACAGGTGTCGTTACATCGTTTTGCGTCGGACATCCCGATCTGGTTTTCAACGGTCTGAAACCAGATTCCGTCATTGGCAAGCCAGTTGAGACAGAGGAGCCTCAAGAGTTCTTCCAACTGGTCCACTTCCATCCGGTAGAGAACGGCCGGGAGACCTTCCTTCAATTCAATATTCAAAAATCGTGCGATTCGGTTCCACTGGATCCGAAAGCTGGAATCCCCTGCCTTTCCCTCCACCTCATGGGCTATCTCCGGTCCGAACTGATGCTCCACCTCTCTGAACCAGTACCCGTAATGGACAAGGGTGCGGCGGAACGTATCCACAATCCACTGGATGAGTAGACCTTTATCTGGCTGCTGTAAAGATTCCATCTTCGTCCTCCCAATCTCCCCCCCTTTCTAAATTTATATCAGTTTCGATTCTAATTGCCAATACTAAAGCGGGTTCAGGGTGATAGATTGGGATTAGGCGCGTGTTCATAATGGTTATAGATGGTGAAAAATTGTCAATAGGGAGAGGATACAGTGTTTATGGGTTATCATACCCCCAACCCTCTTACATAAATTAAGTTCTTGACATTACTAACGAATTTAAGTACCTTAAATTGAGACTGTGTGTTTGGTTCAAAAATTGCATAATAAAGGTATCTATTGACGAGGTAAGAGAAAAAATTTCGTTTAGAATTGGGAGTGGCCCCATGGAAAAAGAAAATTATTTCAAGAGAATGAGTGAGAAGGGTTCCACGGTCTCTTCTCTTGGCAGGAGCGAGACAAAGCCACCCGAGACGGATGAACGAGGCAACTTGGATGGAAATGGCAGTTCTCTGTTTTCTCCGCTTTTTATTGAGCTGGCCCATCGCATCAATAATACCCTCAGTTCGATCAGAAACATTACCCAACTTTCAAGGGGAAAATTTAAGGATCTCGAGTTTGAGGACTATTTTCATCGGTCCATCAGCGACGATATTGAGCAGATCGAATCTGTGATCAACGGCCTTATCAATTATATGAAGGTCTGTACCCCCATCGTCAAATCCAATACGGTCCATTCCCTTCTCGAAGAGATTGTTGAAAGGCATCGGGCCCAGATCGAAGAGAAAAAGGTCCGGCTTTTTAAGAAGTTCGAAAGGGAACTCCCCGAGACAGTGGTTCACGAGGAACAGTTGAGATATGTTTTAAATTCCATTCTTCATTATGCCATCGTATCGATTCCTCCTAATGGGAGCATAGCCCTCTTGACCAAGGTATACGACCATCAGAAAACGAGCGGGGACAAAAAGGGGGGGGTCCAGAAGGACGGGCGATACGTGGAGGTCATGATTGGTTTCACAGTCTACAAGAAGCCCCTGGTTTCCCCTGAGATGGGATTCAGAAATGTGGCCCTGCAAAGGGATGAGGCGATGGATCTCATCTTGCGGTTGGTTAAAAAAATCGTTCAGAAGAATAAGGGAATCATGCGGTTCGACATCGATGAGAGAAAACCCCAGACGTTTATCTCTCTCATCTTTCCCGTCGAGAGAAGAAAGATCGTCTCTTACCCCAAGGCCAATCTCGAATCCCCCGATTTTCTCAAGAAATGAAAGCGCCGTGTGACTGAGGCTCAATAACGGAAGAAATGAGACCTTCGGGAAGTAATGATTTTCACGCTTTGTCCTCGGACCGTGAGACGCCACGGTTAGAACGATAATGCGGAAGTGACGCCATGGCAGCGGCAGGCGGTGCTGATGAGGAAGGGGCGATTTAAGCCCCTTCTTTTTTTGATCGTTTCGATAAGGTTTATCACGACCTCCGCCTGAAACCCTCCGACGCCTGATCCTAACTGCTGACTTCGAATTACTTTCGAATCGAAGGGCCCTTCCAATTCTCTTAAAATTTCGAAAAGAGGTTTCTGTCTTTTCTCTCCTGTGACCGTGCAATATTGAGAAGGTTCGGGACAATCCTCGGGGCACAAGAAATCGGCAAGACTCGTATAGAGATCGCCCATCTTCCCCATCATTGGATTTGGAAGTCCCTGGAGGGAAGGGATTCTGACTCGTTTTGCCCCGAGGGTTTTTAGAGAAGCAAGGATGAATTCAAAGGCCAGAGGGTAGGGAACAGCCGGAATGATGTAATCCGGCCACTCCCCTTCAGAAAAAAGCCGGTCAAGATAGGCTTGGCCATTACCTACGATTGTTTTAATGGGTAATTGAGAAATCTCTTGCAAGGGGACCGGATCCCGATCGACGACAGTAATGTTCGGAAGGGGATCTTTTTGGAGAAGTCTCAGAACCGCCCGGCTTCCAAAATGTCCGCATCCAATGATGAGATAGTGGGTCATTGAAACTGATTTCGTAGAAGCTGCGATGCCCTACCTGTCCTTCGAAGTCCCGGGAGGCGGGACGCAGGAGGATGCCCTATGCACGTTGCCCTATGCCGGTAGTTCACGGATTAAGAATTTTGTCCGGCACGATGCCCTTCAGATGGGGAAAAGGGTCCGTCATATGAGGAATCTGCATGGCCTCCATAAAGGCCATCTGAAAATCAGCCTCAATCGTCAACTCGATGTATTCTACCTTTCGTGCAATCTCATTGGCCTCTTTCCGCTTATCCCGATTGAGAAGGGCAATCCTTGCCCCGTCCCCAGCCGCATTTCCCACCGCATATACCTTTTGGAGATCGCAATCAGGAAACATTCCGAGGACCATGGCTTTCTCCGGATCGATATAGCTTCCAAAGGCCCCTGCAAGAATCACCTTGTCTAACCGTTCAATGCCCAGCCGCTTCATCATCAGTTTTGCGCCTGTGTAGAGGGCCCCCTTCGCCAATTGGACGCTCCTCACATCCTGTTGGGTGATGGTGATCTCTTTACCGATAGAGGTCTCCTCCTTCCAGGCGATCACGAATTCAGGTTTTCCATCGGAGATCCGGAATCGGGGGGACGGGATATCTCTGTTGAAGCGCCCGCTCCGATCAATGATCCCGGCCCTGAAAAGCTCTGCCATGCCATCGATGATGCCTGAGCCGCAGATCCCCTTTGCTGTGGTGACCTTTTGCTCAAGATTCCACAGGTCCTGGCCGATGACCTTAAAATTCACATCGAGGGTCTGGGGGTTGACCTGAATCCGTTCAATTGCCCCGGGTGCGGCCCGCATCCCGAATTTGATATGGGCCCCTTCAAGGGCTGGCCCTGTGGCACAGGAGGAAGAGACGAGAAGGTTTCGGTTTCCCATCACCAGTTCCCCGTTCGTTCCAACATCGATGATCAAAACCATGTCATCCTGACGATCAGGTTCTTCTGCGATCAGGACACCCACATTGTCCGCTCCCACAAATCCAGCCTCTACCGGCAGGACATGGACATTGGCGGCAGGGTGGGCGTTGATTCCGAGGTCCCTTGCCTTGACATCGATGGATTGATGGATGGCAGGTGTAAAAGGAGAGACCCCGATGGATT
>Ga0315286_10005938_pt1 | contig 11835 bp, 9 predicted proteins | sample YL17G10_0_MG_FD_205038 | JGI IMG/M metagenome (GOLD analysis project Ga0315286, IMG submission 205038) | Sediment microbial communities from Yellowstone Lake, YNP, Wyoming, USA - YL17G10_0 | ecosystem: Environmental > Aquatic > Freshwater > Lake > Sediment | place: USA: Wyoming | collected... | reverse complement strand
GATGACAAGCTGGAGGCGAAGGTGGACTTCGCGTACCACAGCCGTTTCGGGTATCTGACGGCGTGCCCGACGAATGTTGGGACGGGGATCCGGGTGTCGGTCATGTTGCACTTGCCGGCGTTGAAGCTGACGGGGGAGATCGAGAAGGTGTTCCGCGCCGCCAAGGAGATGCGGCTGGCCGTGCGCGGGCTGTACGGAGAGGGGACGGAGGCGACGGGCGATTTCTACCAGATCAGCAACCAGACGACGCTGGGCAAGAGCGAAGGGGACATCATTTCCGAGTTCAAGCTGCAGGTGATACCCAAGATCATCGACTACGAGCACCACGCTCGGCGGACGCTGCTGAACGATCGGACGGTGGCGTTGGACGACAAGGTATGCCGGGCGTTGGGGCTGTTGCGCACGGCGCGATTGCTGGCGAGCGACGAGACGCTTTTCCTGCTGAGCCACCTGCGCATGGGCGTGAATCTGGGGCGTGTGAAGGACATTGACGTGCGGACGATCAATGAGCTGTTCCTGCTGACGCAGCCGGCGCATCTGCAGAAGCTTCAGGGGCGGAAGCTGGAAGGGGACCTGAGGCGGGCCGCCCGCGCGGACTACATACGTCAAAGGCTGAACAGCAACTAACAGTTATCTCGCGTCTCCGCTGTTGTCGTGTCGCGTTGGGCGGCAGGATGGAAGGTCCGCGTCATTCGCTTGGCCGGGCGGCGGGAAACGAAGGCGGAGGCGGGATCTTGCGATCCAGCCTCCGCCCGCCTCTTTTCCTGTGATCCCGATGGCAGATCAACGGGATCTCACCAGCGTCACGTCAGATCAGGTCGTCAGGGCGCCCATGCTTCTTTCCGTTGTTCATGGCCCGATTGTGGCCCTGGTCCTCGCCGCAATTGTCCTCGATTTCCGTTGCGTCGTCGTCGTTGCCGCCGACGAAGTCGTCATTGCCGTTGCCGCCGCGGATCTGGTCTTCATCGAGTCCGCCGTCGAGGTCGTCGTCGCCGTCGCAGCCGTCGAGGTCATCGTCGCCTTGGCCGCCGAGGAGGGTGTCATTGCCGGCTGCCCCGACCAACAGATCATCGCCATCTTGGCCGTCGAGGGAGTCGTTGCCGGCGCCGCCGTGGAGCTGATCCTTGCCGGAGCAGCCGATCAGCGTGTCATCACCGGCGCCGCCGATGAACACCGTCTTCGCGAAGATCTGCCCATTGGTCTGGTCGATCGCGATGTTGTCGTTTCCGGCCCTGGCATTGACGGAGATTCTCTTGACTCGATTGGCGCTGATATTATCGACCAGGACGCCATTGAGCGTGACGTTCAGTTTCTTGGGGTCGTTGGCGTCCACGTTTATCGCGATGGTGTCATCGCCGCGGGTGCCTTTGATCATGAGGTTCCTGCCGTGCAGCGCCACGGGCGCGGCCGACAACAACTGCCTCGATTCCAGTTTCTCGAGGGTGGGGAACAAGCCAGAGTCCGATTTGGTTGCCATAACAGCACCTCCGCGAATATAGCTACGACGCGTCCATATGAGGAGGTACGATATGGGCGAGTTGCCGCCAAGGGGCTTGTGTGCGATTGGGACGGTTGCCTCCGGGATTGACGTGGGCGGCCTTGCCTGGTCGTTACAGACGCCACAGTTTGCCGGTCAGAGAGACTTTTGCGGGCCCGGCCCCGGCCCCTTGATCGCCAGCATCCGCTCCAGCGCCACCACCGCCCACTTGCGCGTGTCCGAATCGACCTTGATCTGGTTCACGACGTTGCCCGCCAGAAGGTTCTCCAGCACCCAGCACAGGTGCGGCAGATCGATGCGGAACATGGTGGTGCAGAGGCATTGGCACTCGCTGAGCACGATGATGGTCTGCTCGGGATGCGTGTGGCGCAGGCGGTTGACGAGGTGGACCTCGGTGCCGACGGCCCACTGGCTGCCGGGGGGCGCGGCCTCGATGGTCTTGAGGATGAGGGAAGTGCTGCCGGAAAGGTCGGCCTTCTGAACCACCTCCCACTTGCACTCGGGATGCACGATGACCTTCATCTTCGGGTACTTGGCGCGAACCTGGTCAACGTGTTCGGGGCGGAAGAGAGCGTGGACCGAGCAGTGTCCCTTCCAGAGGATGAAATCCGCCGCCGCGAGCTGCTGCGGCGCGTTACCGCCAAGCTCATGCTGGGGGTCCCAGACGGCCATGCGGTCAAGGGGATAGCCCATGGCGTAGGCCGTGTTGCGTCCGAGGTGCTGATCGGGGAGGAAGAGGATCTTGACCTTCTTGCCGACTCCCTGGTTCAGCGCCCATTGCAGGACGCTGCGGCAGTTGCTGCTGGTACACACGGCGCCGCCGTGCTGGCCGACAAACGCCTTGATGGCGGCTGAGCTGTTCACATACGTGATGGGCACGACCGTCTGGTCGGGGCAGAGCTTCTGGACCTGCTCCCAGCATTCTTCTGTCTGGTCGAGGTTGGCCATGTCGGCCATCGAACACCCGGCGCCGAGGTCCGGCAGGATCACTTTCACGTGCTCGTCGGTCAGGATATCCGCCGACTCAGCCATAAAGTGTACGCCGCAGAACACGACGTACTCGATGTTTTTCTGCTCGGAGGCCCGCCGCGACAGCTCGAAGCTATCTCCGCGGAAATCGGCGAACTCGATGATTGCATCCTGCTGATAGTGATGGCCGAGGATCACGAGGCTGCCTTTGAGCGCAGCCTTAGCCGCGGCGATGCGTTCGCGGAGCTTCTCGTCGGAGAGCTGGGTGTAGAGGTTCGGCAATGGCTGCTGCCAGACGTTCAACATCGCGGTCCTCTTTCGATCTCATCTCCGTCCATACGCAATAGTACCCCTCTCAATCCATGTTGTCCCGCGATCGCGGGCACACGGGTCGCTGTCAGCTCGGGCTGTCCGGCATCCGCCGGGCATGAACACGTGCTGTGCCAGAGGACGGCCGGTTGTGCCGGGTGCTGTTGTTCGTGTCGGGAAGTGCGTCACGCCCCGCATTGGCGGCGGCCTTCGCTTCTTCTCTAATCAGTGACGGCCTCGAGAACGTGCTCGGCGACGAAGATCGGGACCATCGTGGCGATCCCGAGGGCAATCGCGTCGCTCGGCCGGCTGTCGATTTCCAGCAGGCGGTCGTTCTGCCGGATGTAAATCTTCGCGAAGAAGGTGCTCGTCTGAAGATCGTTGATCTCGATCTTCTCGATAACCCCGCCCATTTCTTCGATGACGTTTGCGAGAAGGTCGTGCGTCAGCGGTCGCGGCGTGGGGCTGCACTTGAGTCGCCGGTCGATGGCCATCGCCTCCGAACTGCCGATCACGATGGTGAACTTCCGCTCGCCATCGACTTCCTTAAGGCCGATCAACTGCTTGTCCTGCATCTCGCTGATGATGATCTTGTGCAGTTCCATCTGAACCGGCATGGGCACAGCTCCCTCGTGGTTCGTTACAAGAGACATTAGATGTTGCTGACAGCAGTGTCAAGACAGGGTCTGGGCGACTTCGCCGCATGCTGCAGCTCTGTCTCGGAGGGCGTTGGTCCTCTTTCGCCCTTCCTGATGGTTCAGTACGATAAGCATTGCTGGCCGGGGCAACTGGGCTGCGTGCGGAGAGAATGGAATGCGCCGACTGCTGATTGCGTTGCTTGTTGCGCCACTGTGCGGTTGTGGCAGTGTCTTCGGGCCGAAGGACGAGGGGGGAACCATCCCCCTGGCGAACGACGCGCGCCCAATCAACGGCCCGGTCATCCGAGAATGGAAGATGCGTCCGCTTCCGAGGGATCAGGCCAACTTTCTCATCCTCGGCGACTGGGGGTGCAGCAACAAGGACCAGAGGATGGTCGCCCGAGCGGCGGCCGAGTATGTCGCCGGAACCGGCCTGCAGTTCAACGGGGTGCTCACGACGGGGGACAACATGTACGAGAAGCTGCCGGGCGGCGTGCGGGACAAACTGTTTCAGACCATTTTCGAGGACGCCTATGACGCGGAGCGTCTGAATTTCCCGTTCTACATGACGCTGGGCAACCACGACTACGACTTCGACACGATCAAGCACGTGCTGCAGTACCCGCGGGAATATCCGCAGTCGCGATGGAAGCTTCCGGCGAAGTGGTATCGGCTGGATCTTCCCGAGGGCAACCCCCTGGTGACCGCGCTCATGCTGGAGAGCGATCGCAACAAGGTGACGAGGGGCGAGTGGGCCAAGGAGACCGCGTGGCTGGAGGAGGAACTCTCCAGGCCTCGCAAGGCGCCGTGGCTGCTGTGCGTTGCTCATCACAGCCTCTTCAGCAACGGCCCGCATGAAGACAATGCGGTGTTGCAGATCGAGTGGGGCCCGATGGTGAAGGAGGCCGACGTGGACTTCTACATTGGCGCCCATGATCACGATCTTCAGCACCTTCAGATCAACGGGTGGCGGACGACTTTCGTGCTATCGGGGGGGGGTGGTCGCGAGCAGAAACCCGAACACCGTGACGACCGGGGCCCGTTTTCCCGCGTGTTGTTCGGATTTGCGCACATGCAGTTTTTCGCCGATCGCGTTGTGGCACGGTACATCAGCGCGAAGGATGGGCAGATCGTGCATGAGTTCATCCGCTGGCGCGACGGCCGGGTCGAGGTTGTCTCGACCACGCCCAGCGACAAACCCAGCAGGAAGCAGCTTTACACCGGTGTGTTTGACGAGAGCGAGAAGGAGACTCCGCACCTGCCGAGCGCAAGCCCGGACCCTGCGCCTCACGAGAAGTGATGGCGGCGTCTGGTCAGTAGGTGGGGGAGTGCGATGAGCCAACTCAGGGCGCCGGGTTCGGGGATGTGCACGGGCGGATCGACGTCAGGCGGGCGGGGGGGCTCGGGTCCACCGCCGGGGTTACTGTCGTGGAAACCGTCATCATTGTGCCAGGGCGCCAAGGGACGCACGGCATCGATCTCGCTGTCTTCAGGGCGGAGGTAGCGCCCTGGCGGGACCCAGAGGTCGTGTCTGTCCGGGAGAACGACTTCGTTTGGCCCGAATCGCTGAACGATCAGCGGATTATCGGGGATGAATCGCTGCCAGCCGATCGTGTGAAGCTGCGTCAGAATACTGTCGAGATTGTGGTCGATGCCGCCCGGCATGCCCAGTTGGATGGCGAACGGTTCGGCGGGCAAAGTGGCTTCGGTCTCGACGGGCAGGAGGAGGGGGTGCGTCTCTGGGAGCCGGACGGGCCTGACGGGGGCAGGCTCGTACAGCGTGGGCGGCTGGGCGAACATCTGGGCCGAGAAAAAAACCGTCAGCGACAGGACCGACCCCGCGGCGATGAAGCCGGCCTGGCGCATGGAACGGCGGGAGTACCTGCTCATGAGAGCTCTTCCGGCAATGGACGACGGCTGCGTCCGCCGGCCATCGCCTGAGATACAAGGCGCGGCAACGGCGGGCGCATCGGGATTATCGGATTTCCGGGCGCGTTCTCATGACGGCCCTGCGAGTGCCGATAATCGCGGGTTTGGCGGCATCGCCTTGCGTATCGGTCACCGGTCGATACACTTCTGGCCGGCTTGTCTATCAGGAGGACATTCATGGCCAAGAAGGGATCGCAGTACCGGTTTTCGTTCGGCCCGTGGAACATTCACGAAGGCGCCGATCCGTTCGGTCCGTCTGTGCGTCAGCCGCTGAAGTTTTCGGAGAAGCTGAAGGTATACAAGAAGCTGGGATTTGACGGCGTGCAGTTCCATGATGACGACGCGGTACCGGATCTGAACAAGCAGGCGAGCGCCGTGACTGTGAAGCAGGCGAGCGAGCTGGGTAAGCTGTTGCGGGAAGAGGGCCTGGCGCCGGAGTTCGTGGCGCCTCGGCTGTGGGAGGATCCGCGGACGATCGACGGCGCCTACACGGCGAACGACCCGGCGTGCCGGCAGTATGCGATCGATCGGTCGCTGCTGGCGGTCGACATCGCCGCGGCGATGGGGTGCGACCTGATGGTTCTGTGGCTTGCGCGTGAGGGGACGTACATCCGCGAGTCGAAGAACGCCCGGCAGGCGCATGAGTGGCTGATGACGGCGATCAACAAGATGCTGGGGCATAACAAGAAGATCCGGATCGCGATCGAGCCGAAGCCGAACGAGCCGATGGATCATGCGTATGTGCCGACGATCGGGCACGCGATATCGATGGCGTATGCGTCGGACGATCCGAAGCGTGTCGGCGGCCTGATTGAGACGGCCCATGCGAAGCTGGCGGGTCTTGATCCGTCGGACGAGATGGCGTTTGCGCTCTATCACAAGAAACTGTGGAGCGTGCACCTGAACGATCAGAATGGCCTGAAGTTCGACGAGGACAAGAATTTCGCGGCGGCCAACCTGCGCGAGGCGTTCAATCAGGTTCGCGTGCTGGAGGAGGCTGGCTATCCCGACACCGGCGCGTTCATCGGCCTGGACGTCAAGACGATGCGCACACAGAAGCAGGAGAGGAACACGGCGCACCTGGCCAACAGCAAGCGGTTCTTCGAGCTGCTGCTTGAGAAGGTGCGGACGTTTGACAAGGCGGCCGAGGCCGAGCTGATCAAGAGCCGGGATTATGAAGGGCTGGAACGGATGGTGATCGAGCATCTGCTCGGGGTGAAGTAGGGGTTCATTGCGGAGGCGCAGAGGGCGCAGAGAATACGAACGGCAGTTTCGGCCGGCAGATACCGTTTGCTGGCTGAAGCGGCTGCTTCATTGTTGGGCTGGTCTGTGCATGCGCGCCTTGATGGCCGCTTGTAGAAAGCGTAGAGTGGATGTTTGCAGATCCGTGTTCTCTTGAATGTGGCACTTTCTCGGGCTATTGGAGCTTCGTATGGTGCTGGCGGATGTGTCTACGTGGCTCGGGTTTGTTTCCACGCTGATTTGGCAAGCGATTCTTGTGGGGGTGTTGCTTCTCTTTCGGAAACAGATCACGGAGCTTGTTGGGCGGATCGCGCGATTCAAACTCGGCAAGACCGAAGTCTCGTTTCAGGCAAAGTCGCCAGACGCAAAGCAACCCGGGGGTAAGGCCCAGCAGGACATCAATCGCGTTGGCCCGGACGGTTTTTTCACGCCGGAGGGCATTAGGCACTTGGTTGATCATTCGCAGTTTGTGGAAGCCGGAGAACGATCGGCAGCTGATCTCTTGCTCTTTCGCACACGGAACCAGCATACGTGGTTGGTTGCGACGGATCGGAAACTCTTCTGTCTCTTGGACGATACCCCGACACGAGTTGATGGCGAGCTGATCCAATGGACGCAGGAGAGCGGCAAGATCAAAGAGGTTCGGGCAGGCCCGTATCGGGCGCGAACGGGGCTTGTGGATATTGGAGAGCGACGACGCTGGCTGTACAGTGTAGCCCTTCACCCGGACCCCTCTCAATTGGAGGCTCAGATCTGGGCAATGATCCGCCAGCAGACATAGAGTCTGCAAGAAAGCGTTCGGCATCTATCGGTCGTTGAAGCCTGTGTTATGCGCAATGAAGAACGCAGGGTTGTGCTCCTGGGTTCTCGGGTGTCGCGGTGTCAGGATTACTTCACATCCGAAATCTTCACCGGTGTTTGGTCGTGGGCGGAGATGAGGGCGCTGACGGCGATAAGGCCTGCGAGGAGTGTTTTCGGGCGGCCGGTGAGGCGGGTGAGGCATCGGCCGGCCGAGGAGTAGAAGCCGGCGACGCGGAGTTGAGCGGAGAAGATCATGAGGCCGAAGAGGAGGAGCATGGTCTGGTAGTCGACGTGAGCGGCGGCCTGCTGGATGGTGAGGCCATGGACGACGAGCATGGCGATGCCGCCGAGGATCGCGATGCCGGTGCGATCGAGAACGAGCTTGGGGAACCGGCCCAGCGCGATGCCGACGTAGGTGACGGCGAAGATGGCCCACATGCCGACGTGTTGCGGCTGTTCCGTCAGATGCATGGGGGCATTATGCGGCAGCGAGGGGGTTGAGTAAAAAAAGAGGCAGAGCCGCCCGAGGGGAGCGACCCTGCCCGCGGTTGAGGGCTGAGTTGTCAGTCACAACGCACATCACACACCCGGATCGCGCAGCCGCGACGAAAGCAGAAGACGTATTCAGTTGGCTACACAGTCCCAGGCACTCAAAACGTGAACGCTCGCGATATGACCATGTTGAATATACCGTCATGGGGCCGATTCGCAAGGTGAAAAGCGGGAATTCGCAGTACGCCCGGAGGCTCGTGGCACAGTGCGGGGGGAGGCGTGAGTCGCTTGACGAAGGGCCCAGGGATTCATCCCTGGGCCTGCACGGGGGCGGGTACCCGGCGCGGACTCTCCGAGTAGAAAAGAGGGTCTACTTGCGGCGGCGCCAGGCGATGGTTGTGAGGTGGCATCCAGCGAGGACGACCACGGCCAGAGTTGTTGCCGGTTCGGGGATGGAGGTGATGGTGAAGGTGGCTTGGCCGACGTCGCTGTCGAGGACGATGCCGGGGTTGAGGGGGTCGTCGCTGCCGCTGATGGTGACGATGTTATCGGTGTCGATATCGAAGTCAGAGGCGATGAAGGTGGTGGTCTGGTTCGCTTCGAGGCCGGCGGTGATGGTGAAGGCGCCGAGGTAGACGCGGCCCTCGCTCTCTGAGGGGTCCGGCAGCGTGGCCATGACGCCGTTGTCGTGAATGTCCTGGAAGAGCCAGAGGCCGGCGTCGCCGGGGCTGAGCCAGTCGATAATGGGTTTAGCGGGGTCGGGATCTGAGGCGAGCATGTCGAAGTCAGCGGTGTTGGGGGCGATGTCGGCGGGGCCAGCGATTTGGGCGGGCTGCGCGGACAAGGGATCGGCCCACTGGAGTCGCACTCCGGCGGAGGCCAGACCATTCCATGCGGTGTGGCTGTTGAGGCGCGCGAGGTCTTCGCCGGTGAGCCAGAGGTATAGCGGGACGGACACGGTCGCGCCGAGGTCGAGCGTGTAGGAGTCCTGCCCGAAACCGTAATTGATATCGGCTCCGGCGGGGCACACAACCGCCAGGGCGATGATCGACACGGCCAATACTGTGGTTTTCACTCTCCTCATTTTATCCTCTCCATCACTCCCCCGAGTCAGCTTACCGAAGTTCCATGCGGATTGCCTGGCACACGTGTCACTTTCTGCGGATCAGAGGTCGCCTGGGCCATTGCCGATCTCCCAGACGGAGAATTCGAACCTCGTTCCGAGGCGTCGCTTGAACTGACCGTAATCCGTGGCGTTGACCTTGCCGTCCTGATCGAAGTCGAAAAACCAGCGTTCGGGCTGGAGGGGCTTGTTGTAGACGGAACGGAAAGCGGCGAGGTCGGTGCCGTCGACGTCATGGTCGCCGTCGAAGTCGCCGTAGAGGCGATGGCAGGTGAAGACGGCGTTGTCCGTCAGGGGGTTGTTGTTCTGGTCGCGGAGGTGATTGCCGACGACCTGGAAGTCGTAGACGCCGTCGACGAGAGAGCCGTTCGCGAAGCTGCTTCCTGCAAAGTCGAAGGTGAAGGTGCGGCCGTCGGGGGAGCGGGAAGCGGTCAGGTCGACGTTGTTGCCGTCGCGGCGGGTCAGGAGGAACGCGCCGGGCTGGGCTGTGACGGGACCATCGAAGGCGAGGCTGAGGGTGTTGACCATGGATCGCTGGACGTCGCCATTGTTCACGGCGAAGCCGCTGATCTGTGTGCCGCCGACGGTCACGTAGAAACGTGAGCCTGCCCTGGCACGGTGTTCATCGGTGACGGTGACATAGACGAGGTAAGTGCCGGGCTTGGCGTAGGTGTGGTTAAGGACGAAGGACTTGCCGGCGAGCGCGAGGGTCTGCCGCGGGGTCCTGTCGCCGAAGGTGGCCGAGGCGGTGTAGGTTTCGTTGCCGGGGTCGCTGAACGAGCCGTTGACGATGAGGGGTTGGTTGACCTTGCCGGAACGGTTGGGCATGCGGGCGATGCGTGGGGGGAGGTTGTTGACGCGAATGCTTGCGGTGTAGTCGGTGCAGGCGCCGTCCTGATCGGCGATTCGTCCGCGGACGGTGCGGGTCTGATAAGCGTGGTCGAGGTAGATGGCGGGGACGATGGCGGAGGATGAGGCACGGTCGGCGATCTCGAAGAGGCCGTCGTTGTTGAAGTCGAAGCTGTAGCGGAAGCCTGCGGCGGTATCGGCGGCCGAGGGATCCTTGGCGCGGGAGAACTTCACCACAGCGGTCGAGCCTTCGGAGACGAACCTTGGGGCGGTGAAAGTGGCCGTGGGGGCGAGGCTGCGGATATCGACGGTCTGGGTGATGGTGGCGGAGTCTTCGAGTGAATCGTCGGTGACGGTGAGCGAGACGATATAGGAGCCATCATCGGCGAAGGCGTGATCGACGAGGCGAGTGGCGGCGGTGGCGGAGCTGTCGCCGAAGTCCCAGGTGTAGTTCAGGGCCGGGTCATCGGGCTGGGCGGTGAAGTGAACGAGGGCGCCCTCGCCGGCGGGAGCGTTGGAGGCAGCGGAGACAGCCAGGAATTGCCTGGCGAAGGTGTTGGGGTTGTGCTGGCCGGCGAAGAGGCGGACGGCGCCGTCGGCTGAGCCGACGAGGATGTCGGGCGTGCCGTCGTTGTTGTAGTCAGCGATGAACGGGCGAGAGCGCGAGGCGTTGGGCAGGTCGATGGGTTGGCCGGCGGCCCTGATGCCGATGACGCCGTTGAAGAGCGGAGCCGCGTCGGAGCCACGGTTCTCGTAGCAGAGGACTTGGCCTTCGGTGTTGCCGAGGATCAGGTCTTTGCGGCCGTCCCGGTTGAGGTCGAAGACGGCGACGCTGGAGCGGCCGGTCGGGACGACGAGATCGACGGCGCCGTTGCGGACGACGACGGGGCTGGCCAGGTCAGGCGAGCCGGGGGCGCCGTGGTTGAGGAACACGCGGACCTTGCCGTCGAGGGCGCCGGCGACGAGATCAGGCGAGCCGTCGTTGTTCCAGTCGACGATGTCGAAGGTGGCACGAGCGCCGACGTTGATGCTGGTCTTGGCGCCGGAGGGACCGGCCTGGAGGAAGGAGCCGGCGTCGAACCGCGGGTCGGCATCGGTGTTGGTGTTGAGGAACAGGCTGATGGAGCCGTTGGCCTGGCCGACGAGGAGGTCTTTGCGGCCGTCGTTGTTCCAGTCGAACGGCCGCGGGAATGCGCCCAGGCAGCCCACGGCCGGGACAACCAAGTCGGACCCTTGGGATGGGGCGTAGAAGAACGTTGTGTACGCGGGGTTGGCGGCGTCGCCGGTGTTCAGATAGACGCGAACCTTGCCGCCGTCGACGGTCTTTTCACCGACGATGAGATCGACCAGGCCGTCGGAGTTCCAGTCGGCGACGGCGGGGACCGAGTAGCTGTCGACGGAAATGTCGGAGCCAGCGGCCTCGATGTTCTGCGCGGCGTCGAACAGAGGCAGGCCGAAGGGGAGAGTGGCGCGGCCGTTGCCAGAGAGTGTGTTGCCGGCCAGGTCGGCGAATCTCGCCGGGTCGAGCAGGAATTCATATCGACCGGCCGGGAGACCCTCGACGCCACCGGGGCTCAGCGACCAGGTCAGAGTGCAGGTGGTGTTGTCGTAGGCGAACTGGGAGGCGGCCAGCGGGATGATCTGAGGGGCGTATCCGGTGCGGAGCCGGGCGAGGGAGACGGCCTGAGCGATGGAGCCGTCGACGATCGTGGGTGTGAGGCTCAGGGGCTCGGAGAAACGTATCTGAATCCGGCCGACATGCGAGCGATCGGGGAGGATGGTCTCGACGACGGTGGGGGGGGTATGATCGGGCTGGAGGGCTTTCCACGAAGCGCGGCCGGGTACGGACCCGGGGTTGCCGGCCAGGTCGACGATCTTGCTGGGGTCGACGGTCAGAACGTAGTCGCCGGCAAAGTCGGCCAACTGCGGGAGGCCGGCGATGTGGTAGGTCAAGGAGGTCAGGGGGGAGATCACCACGTTGGTGA
>Ga0315286_10005937_pt1 | contig 11836 bp, 12 predicted proteins | sample YL17G10_0_MG_FD_205038 | JGI IMG/M metagenome (GOLD analysis project Ga0315286, IMG submission 205038) | Sediment microbial communities from Yellowstone Lake, YNP, Wyoming, USA - YL17G10_0 | ecosystem: Environmental > Aquatic > Freshwater > Lake > Sediment | place: USA: Wyoming | collected... | reverse complement strand
TTTTGTATTTCTCTTGGCCAGCACTCTTGCACTGTTGTGGCGCGCTTCCGCGCCACCACAGCGTCGCAGCGTTCAACTCTGCGCAAAGACCGACTTTCTCTTCGGTGTCTCTAAGAATCAGAATTCCTTTACCAAAACGCCTACTTTTCGGCTGTGCTTCTAGTGACAATTCTGGGTTGAATATAACTGCACAAAAAGGGGATGTCAGTTTGCAAGAACGAGAGCAAAACAATGACGCCCAACTAGTGGATTAAGAAACTCCCACGGCATCTATCCCCTTTTTGGGCCTAAGCACTGAATCCAGCGGGTTCACGATCTTGCCCAGCGTTTTTTTACTGACGTTGGCATAGAATTCCGCTTGTCTTCAAGCCTGAGTGCCCCCGGTAAAGGCCTGAAATGATGGAAGGGCGCGCGCAGAAGGCGCGCATTCTTGTGCTGCGTTCGGTGGATTCCCGTTGTATTGCCTCAGTTCCCCAAAGGGCTCCTGTGTTTACCGCCCGGCCTCCCCGTCGGGGTTTGAGTTTGCGAGTTCTCCCTTCGTTTCTGCGAGAAACTACGAAATCGAGAGGGAAAAGTCAATCAAACACGTTGCCTCGTTAGAGTTTTGCGCCGTGAACTTTTCCCGAATTTTTGACTCTGAGTGCCGGCATGAGTATATTTTTGTGATTCTATGGCGCGACGTGAAGAGAAACTCGAACTGGGCGAGCGCGGCACGCTGAGCGCCCGCAACAAGCTCAACGACCTCACGGGGAGGGAGTGGATCAAATTCACAAAGTCGTGGTTCATCCACCGCCCGCCGCGCCGCAAGGAAGACGAGATCCTCCATCCGGCAAAGTTCCCCGAAACCCTCGTCGAAGAATTCATCCGCTTTTTCACAAAGGAAGGGGGGTGGGTCATCGATCCGTTCCTCGGAACCGGCAGCGCGTTGGTGGCCTGCTGTAACGCGGGACGCAGCGGCTTCGGTATCGAGTTGAACAAGAAGTACTGGTCCATCGCACAACGGCGAGTCGAGAAACTTCGCGCACGAACTACGAGGAGCACCGCTCCGCATCACTTCTGTCACCACGGCGACTCGAACGATCTGCCCGCGATCATCGCCGATTATCTGGAGCTTCGCGGAGTGAAGTTCGACTACTGCATCACCTCGCCGCCGTACTGGAACCAGCTCAAGCGCAACTCCATCCGCCAGAAAGAACGGACGGAGAAAGGACTGGACACGCGCTACAGCGAAGCGGCATCCGATATCGGCAACATCGACGACTACCAGCGCTTCATCGATGCGCAAGCGGTAATCTTCGACCGCGTGTACGACGTCATGAAAGTCGGCGCGTATCTTACGATCATCACAAACAACGTATACGCGGACGGCAGGTTGTATCCGCTCGCCTTCGACACCGCCGTTTCGCTCACCAAACGAGACAGCCGCAGTTGGGTCCTCAAAGACGAGCGCATCTGGCTCCAGGACGATAAGCGGCTCATTGCGCTTGGCGTGAATTCGGCGTGGGTCGGCAACCGGCACCACCAATACTGTTTGATCTTTCGGAAGGAATCCTGATGTCGAGCGGAGAGCGCATCCTCACAGTCTCGGAAATAACCCGAAGCATCAAGCGCGTGCTGGAGGAAGGCTTCGCCGATGTGTCTGTGCAGGGCGAGATCTCGAATTTCAAGCAGCATTCCTCCGGCCATCTCTACTTCACGCTCAAGGATGAGGGAGCGCAGCTTCAAGCCGTGATGTGGCGCGGTCGTGCAATGAGTCTGTTCTTCACTCCACAAGACGGCATGAAGGTCGTCACACGAGGAAGCATTACGGTATATGAAGTCCGAGGCGTGTACCAGATCAGCGTCGTTGACCTTCGACCGCTCGGCGTGGGCGAGCTGCAGCTTGCATTCGAGAAGCTCAAGCAGAAGCTCGCCGACGAAGGGCTGTTCGATGAGGCGCACAAGAAACCGATACCGGAATTCCCGGAGCGGATCGGACTTGTCACATCTCCCACCGGTGCGGCCATTCGCGACATTCTCACCGTCATCTCGCGGAGATTTCCAGCGATCGAACTTATTCTCGCGCCCGTGAGAGTACAAGGAGCCGAGGCGGCGCAGGAAATCGCCGGTGCGATTCAAGATTTTAACGACTACGGTTACGTCGATGTGCTCATAGTCGGTAGAGGTGGAGGATCTTTGGAAGACCTGTGGGCGTTCAACGAAGAAGTCGTGGCTCGCGCCATCTATGCGTCCGAGATTCCGATCATCAGCGCTGTGGGTCACGAGATCGATTTCACGATTGCCGATTTCGTCGCCGACCTACGCGCTCCGACGCCTTCCGCCGCCGCTGAGATGGCGGTGCGGGATCAAGTTGAATTGGTTGAAATTGTACGTAACTTTTCATATACTTCGCGAGAGCATCTGGCCGATCTCATCCAATCATTGAGAGATACGGTAAGAAATCTGCTTGGCAGCTATGCGTTCCACACGCCAATCGACCGTGTTCGTCAGTATTCCCAGAGAGTCGACGAGCTGGGGAGGGGGCTTCCCGTGCGAATGTCTCACTATCTCACGTTCCTGCATAAACACATAGACTCGCTGGAAAGGAGACTCCACACGCTCAGCCCCGATGCCGTCTTGAAACGCGGTTATTCGTTGGTTTCGCACAAGGGAGAACTCGTAGCGAGGGCCGGGGAGCTCGATTCGGGCGATGAGATTGCAGTCAGATTCCACGACGGCAGCGTGCCGGCAACAGTAGACTAACCACGTCGTCCAAGAGGCTTGCACAACATGCCGAAGAACCCATCCAAGAAGCAAGGCGCATTCGAAAGTTCACTCAAACGCCTCGAGGCGATCGTGGAGGAACTGGAGAAGGGGAACATCCCGCTCGAAGACTGTCTCAAGCTCTACGAGGAGGGAATTCAGCTCTCGAAGCAGTGCCTCGAGACCTTGAATAAGGCCGAGATCAGACTCAAGCGACTTTCGAAGGATATGGAAGGGAAATTCAAGCTGTTCGATGAGGAAGAAGAAGCATAGAAGTCTTCCGCATTGACGAAAGGATTCTTCATTGGAATACAAATACATCAACTCGATTGACTCTCCGTCGGACTTGAAGAAGATTCCGGTTGCGGAGCTTAAGGCCGTCTGTGCAGAGGTGCGCGACTACCTTGTGGACGTTGTGTCCAAGGTGGGAGGCCATCTGGGTGCAGGTCTCGGTGCAGTTGAGTTGACAGTCGCACTGCACTATGTCTTCGACACACCGGAAGACAAGTTGGTTTGGGACGTCGGACATCAGGCCTATCCTCACAAGATTCTGACGGGACGCCGAGATGCGTTCCCGACGATTCGCCAGCTTGGCGGCATCAGCGGCTTCCTCAGACGCGACGAGAGTGAGTACGACGCGTTTGGCGCCGGCCACGCAAGCACGGCGATTTCGGCGGCTCTGGGAATCGCCACAGCGCGGGACCTGGCAGGAGAGAAGTACCGGGTCGTCGCTATCGTGGGTGACGGTGGAATGACGGGTGGCATGGCCTACGAGGCCATGAACAACGCGGGGTTGCTCAAGAAGAACCTCATCGTGGTTCTCAACGACAACCAGATGGTCTCGCTTTCATCGATCAACCCGAAGCTCTGGTCGTTCCACAACTACTTCTCCGAAGTTCTCACACATCCGACGTACAACAAATTCAAGGCGAGCGTTTGGGACCTCACCGGAAAGCTCGATGGGTTCGGCGATAGACTGCGTGCCGCTGCTCGACAAGTCGAAAAAGGTGTCAAAGCCGTCGTAACACCGGGAATGCTCTTCGAGGCGCTGGGTTTTCGTTACTTCGGACCGTTCAACGGCCACAAGGTTACGAAGCTCGTGGAGATTTTCGAACATGTCAAGGATTTCACCGGCCCAATTATCATTCATGTCGTTACGAAAAAGGGAAGGGGATACGGACCTGCCGAGAAAGACGTGACGCGCTTGCACGGGGTGACCCCGTTCGACAAGGTCACCGGATTGTCCCCCAAGAAGGCGGCTGAGCCTCCCTCGTTCACGTCGATCTTCGGGAAGGCGCTTGTAGACATCTGCAAGCAGGAGGATAAGGTCGTCGGCATCACTGCAGCGATGCCCGATGGAACAGGTTTAACGATGCTGCATGAGACAATGCCCGACCGATTCTTCGATGTCGGCATTGCAGAGCAGCATGCGGTCACCTTCGCGGCGGGAATGGCTGCTGAAGGATACGTGCCCGTAGTGGCTGTCTACTCGACATTTCTGCAACGTGCATTCGATCAAATTGCGCACGACGTCTGCCTCCAGAACCTTCACGTTGTTTTTGTGATGGATCGCGGCGGGTTGGTGGGAGCCGATGGTCCGACGCACCACGGCGTGTTCGATCTCGCATACATGCGATGTCTCCCGAATATCGTCGTGATGGCTCCAAAAGACGAGAACGAGCTGCGCGATATGCTCTACACTGCAATCCAACACAAGTCGGGCCCTATTGCGCTTCGGTATCCGCGTGCAAATGCCCTGGGCGTCCCGGTGAAGTATGGATACGATCTCCTTCCAATTGGAAAAGGGGAGACGCTCCGGCGCGGCCGGGATGTGGCAATTCTTGCGGTCGGCAACATGGTGGGTTACTCGCTCGCTGCTGCCGAAGAATTGTCGAAGGACGAGATCAGCGCAGAGATCGTAAACATGCGCTTCATCAAGCCGGTGGATGAAGAACTCCTCCACGACGTGCTTGGAAGAACCGGAAAGATCGTGACTGTTGAGGATGGCACGGTTGTGGGTGGATTCGGAAGCGCGGTTGTCGAGACAATTGCACGGCTGCAGATTCCGAACGTGCGGGTCAAGGTTCACGGCATCCCCGATCGGTACATCGAACACGGGACACTTGAGGAACTGTACCGCGCATTGCGGCTGGACGGTTCCGGGATTGCGGCTGTCGTCAAGGATTTTCTGCTGGAGGAAGAACTAGCCCGTCGACCGGCTCCGACAACCACGCAGTAATCAAGACACCACGGATCGAGACACATGGACAAGGTACGAATTGGAGTTGTAGGTTTGGGATGGGTGGCTCAGGTTTTTCATCTACCGATCCTGAAGAAACTACCCGATGCCGAGATTGTGGCCGTCTGCGACAAGGACCGCAGCCGGGCCGAGATGATCGGCCAGCGCTTCGGCGTTCCGCGGTACTACGCGGACTATCGGCAAATGCTCGAAAAGGAAGACATCCATCTCGTGGACATTTGCACACCGACGGATCTGCACAAACAGATCGCCATCGAGTCGCTCGAAGCCGGAAAGGATGTGTTCGTCGAGAAACCGATTGCACGTCACTATGAGGAAGCCGTTGCCGTTGCCGAGGCAGCGAAGAAGACGAAGCACAAACTAATGGTTGGGATGAACAATCGGTTCAGACCGGACACGATGGTGCTCAAAAGCTTCGTCGAGAAGGGGGAACTGGGGAAGGTTTTCTATGTCAAGACGGGCTGGCTGAAGAAGCTTGCCGACAGCAGTCCATGGATGACGCGAAAGGAAAAATCGGGCGGAGGCGTCATACTCGATCTGGGGATCGTACTGCTGGACCTTGTGCTGTGGATGGCGGGGTTCCCGGTGATCCACCGAGTGAATGCCCACGCGTATCGACACAAGACCAAGGCCGTGGAGGACACCTGCATCGCATTCCTCGAATCGAAGAACGGCGTCAGCGTTTCACTTGAGATGAGTTGGTCGTTCCCGGCGCGGAGCGATTTCTTCTACTGCAATCTTTTCGGCACGGAAGGTAGCGCAGAAATCAATCCGCTGCGGATCATGAAGGAACTTCACGGGAACATCGTTAACGTGACACCGGTGAAGATAGAGACTCCTCAGAACCTCTCTAAAAAGAGCTACGAGAACGAATTGAAACATTTCATCGGCGCGGCCCGCGACCTGCACATGGTCATCTCCACTGCAGACGAGGCGGTTCACAGGATGCGTGTCGTGGATGCGATATACAAGTCGGCTCAGAAGGGGAAAGAGGTACTTTTCGCCTGAGGTCGTTGATCACAAGAGGTCCTGACTTTTGTTGGCTCGGAGTCCTCTGCGACGTCTGCTTGACAATGCACACCTATCATACTATTGCTCTCCTCACGGATTTCGGTCTCGCGGATGCTTACGTCGGTGCGATAAAGGGAGTGATTTACTCGATCGCGCCCCGTGTGTGCATCGTTGACATTTCCCATGACATCCCCCCGCAAGATGTGCAGGCTGCTGCCTACGTGCTGTGGTCTGCATACAGATATTTCCCGAGGAAATCGGTCTTTGTCGCAGTCGTAGATCCGGGCGAAGGCACGGACCGACCGATCGTCTGCGTGAAGTCGGCGGACTATCTATTCCTTGCTCCGGATAATGGTCTGCTTAAGTTTGTTCTCGCCGATCAAAGGCCGTACACTGCGTTTGCAGTGACCAATGCGCGGTTGTGGCTTCCGGAAGTAAGTTCCTCGTTTCACGGGCGCGACATTCTCGCGCCGGTGAGCACCCATCTCGCGTCAGGCGTGTCTTTGTCGCAGGTTGGCAAACGCACTCGGCTAATGACGCAGGCAGAGCCCTTCGTCAACGTGCGTGGAAACCAGACTGGATCGCACAAGAGTTGTGTGATTCATGTAGACCGATTCGGAAATCTGATTACGAACCTGCGCCTGATGGAGATTCCGAAGAAGCGTTCGAGAAAGGCCATGCGGATAGGGAATCGGTGGGATTTCTCGCTCGCGGGTTCACAAAAGCATCATCAAGCGATTCCATCGTACCTACGCAGAGGCTCCGCTGCGTGAGCCGTTCGCGATGATAGGGAATTCCGGGCTTCTGGAGAACGCAGTGAAACAAGGAAGTGCCGCGGCGATGCTCGGTGCGAAGGCAGAGACAGCAATTACACTGGAAATCATCTATGACGCCAAATAGAGACCGTGCCTTCGACCAATTGCGAATGCTCGAGTGCCTGCACCTTGCGGCGAAAGGAGCCGGGTACGTTAGCCCGAATCCGATGGTTGGTGCCGTGGTGGTTAAGGACGGGAAAGTGGTGGGGATTGGCTATCATCGTCGATTTGGCGGACCGCACGCTGAAGTGTACGCATTGCGACAGGCCAAGCGGCGCGCGAAAGATTCGACGCTGTATGTCAATCTGGAGCCGTGCTGCTACGCGGGCAAGACTCCGCCGTGCACCGATTTGATAATACAATCGAAGGTTGGGCGCGTGATTGTAGGGATGAAAGACCCGAATCCGAGAGTGATGGGGAGGGGGATACGGAGACTCACTGCTGCGGGAATCGATGTCGAGACCGGTGTTCTTGGCGATGAGTGTCGCAAGCTCAATGAGGTCTTTTCGAAGTACATACGAACCGGGATGCCGTTCGTTGCGCTCAAGATTGCGCAAACTCTGGACGGCAACATTGCAGAAAGTTCAGCGCATTCGAAGTGGATTACCAGCATGAAATCGCGCAAGCTGGTTCACGCTCTCCGTGCCCGGTTCGACGCAGTTCTCGTGGGCGCCCGCACGATTGCTGCCGACGATCCGCGATTGACTGTGCACTCGGTGCATGAAAGGAACCCGTGGCGGATCGTGCTAGACGGAGAATTTACCGCCCCGCGTCATGCACGTGTATTCACGGACCGGAATCGGAATCGGACGATTCTATTCGTAAGCGAGGCTACGCTGGCGAAGCGCGGAAAGGCGCTCGCAGCGATGGCACACAGAGGCGTCCAAGTGTTCGCTTCGGCGTCTGAAACCGGTCGGTTGGATCCGCACCTCGTCATGAAGGTTTTGGCAGAGCAAGACATCGCCTCGGTCCTCGTTGAAGGTGGTGCCGAGACGTTCTCTGAGTTCGTCGAGGCCGGGCTTGCGGACAAGGTGTTCTTGTTCCTCGCGCCAAAGATCCTTGGCGATGGGCTGGCACCTTTCGCGCACATTGGTCGGAGATCTCTCAGATCACCGGTCGCATTGTCGAGGGTCAGTTCTTGGAACCTCGGACCAGATATCCTCATTGAAGGATACTTCAAGAAATTCTAATCCACGTCGAGTGAGTCCATGTTCACAGGCATCATCCAGGAAATCGGAAAGATTGAAAAGCTGACTTCTTTCGGGGGCGGATTGAAGATTCGCGTCTTGGCTCCGCGTTGCAGCGCTGAGTTGAAGATCAACGACAGCGTTGCCATCAACGGGGTGTGTCAGACGGTCGTTCGGCGTTCCGAGAGAAACTTCGAGGTTGAGGTAGTCGAGGAGACGTTGAAGAAAACCACCCTCGGTCAACTGAAGGTGGGGGATAGGATCAACCTGGAACTCCCTCTCAGGCTTGGCGAAAGATTGGGTGGACATCTTGTGCTTGGGCATGTCGATGCGGTTGGCACGGTTTGCGGCATTAAGAAGCAGGAGAGCAGCTGGATTTTCTCAGTCCGAGTTCCGAGTCAATACCTCAGATACATCGTGGATCGAGGATCGATCACCGTAGATGGAGTCAGTCTGACGATTGCTCGCAGTGAGGGCGACACCATCTTCCTGTCGATCATCCCGCACACGTGGGACAATACGACTTTTCAGAACCTAAGACCTGGCAGCACTGTCAATCTCGAATTCGACGTGTTGGCCAAATTCGTCGAGAAGCTAATGAACAGATCCCCCAACGAAGTGAGTGGCAAGATATTTCCTGACGAAGCCCAACTCCGGAATATGAGATACTAGATGGCGCGAAGAATTCACTACCGAATCCCCGACAACAGCGAGTACGCAATTAGCGATGCGCAGTGGGAGGAGGTTCTGCGTCTTCAACATTGGTACAATTCTGAATTCGTATGGACAGCGGGACGGCTTGGGCTTAGGATGTACGCCGTCTTTCCCAATTGGGATGCGCAGAAAGGCGACGAGCGCAAGTTCTTCATGCGGATTGTGGAACGACGGCGCCAGCTGCGTTCACTCGGCTACTCTGAGAACCAGATCATCCACGAACTGGACTCAGAGGGTCTGGTGTTTGCGAAGAAAGGCGGCTACATCGACAACTGCCTGGCCAGCGGATTCACCAGAGTAGCTGCCAACGAATTCAACGCTTACCTGGTGTGCGAATTCCTCCTCAAAGCATCGCTCATCCTGAAGCAAGCACCAATTTTGGTTTTCGATGAAGGCCGGTTCATAAAGACGAGGTCCGTGACCTTCCACGAAGGGGTTGGAGAAGTGATGTCCGAGGGCGGCGAAGGCTCGTATGGCCGACAACTTGTTGAGCATTGCCGGGTGCTCTCGCTAGTGAATCCGCGGAAGTACGATAATTTCCCTAGGTATCGGACATCCGTGTCGGGCTACAACAAGCTGGATGAACCTGAGCGAAACGAAATACTCCACGACTGGAATTGGCTCGGCTTCGGCGACAATTTCGATCACGACGGCGACGACTTTGAAGGATATGACTTGAATCAGAAAGTCTTCGGTTTTCGTGTGATCGAATCCAAGTGAGTCGGGGGCTGGCGTGGTTCGGTTGCTTTTGGGGCAGAGTTTTCGTAAGTTGAGACCAGAAATCATGTGGAAAATGTTCTAAGGGCGTAATCTATGTTCGGTTTCTTGGTGGGAGTTGAGATTCTAGTCAGCATCTTGCTGATGATTATCGTTCTGATGCAGGCGAGCAAAGGTGGCGGCCTGGCCGGCACGTTCGGGGGTGGAACGGTGGGAACCATGTTTGGCGTCCGCCGCACGGCTGATTTCTTGAGTCGGGCAACATGGATGTTGGGTGGACTGTTCATCTTGCTCTCGCTTGTCATCAACCTTGCTTTCTTGCCGTCCAAAGGCACGAAGGGTGAGAGTGTGATTCAACGGAGCACGACTCAAGGTGTCCCCCCGCCTGCTCTCCCACAGAGCGCACCCGCAGCAATCCCCGACCAGGCAAAATAGGCTTGCTTGGATGCGGTTTTCTGCGTCCATGGCTCAATTTGGTAGAGCAGCTGACTCTTAATCAGCGGGTTCCAGGTTCGAGTCCTGGTGGACGCACGAGGCTCGACGGCCATTCTGAGAACGGCCTGGGTGGATGCCCAGGCTTTTCGTTTTTCGGGCACATGGGAACCATCGTCTCGGCCTTAGCCATAGCAGGCCGATGTAACAGGGATCTCAAGACTTGCGTCCAGAACCGGTCTCAGGATGGCATTCATGCTTATCATTATCGTTGTAACGCTTCTGCCGAATGTCACGCGTTGGTACTGAATCAGGAGACTCGTCGTCGCTGGAGTCGATTCGTGAACAGGCACGGGTGATGTCTCGCAAGATAGTCGACAGTCCGGAGTGCGCCGGTCCGTGTTTCGGAGAAGATTTGCTTACTTTTCTTCATCATTTGCAGGACAATTTCCTCCCTTGTGAATCAACCGGTAGGACTTCTTCGCACGGTAGCTGGGCTTCGCTACGCGATCTCATTCACGCACTGGAGGTCAATCCTGAAAAGGCACTGCGCAAAGAGGACCACGCCGCGACTGCCGTGCATTTTCTGACGGCCATTGCTGAAGGGGTTCTAGTTCTTCGCCGGGTGCACTGAGTGCGCATGAAAAAGCGAGTGAATTCTAAACGTGAAGTCGTGGTAGTTACAGGGGGAGCAGTTCGCCTCGGACGGCAGATCGCTCTTGCCTTTGCCGAGAAGGGATTTGATGTTGTCATAGCTTTCAATACATCGCAGGCTTCAGCGGCGAAGACTGTCGGGGAAATCCGTCAAAGAGGCGTGAGAGCAATAGCTGTGCACGCGGATGTCACGAAGCGTTGGCAGGTCAAAGCCATGGTGGCCAGAGTGATCCGTGAGTTCGGCAGGATTGATGTGCTGGTCAACAACGCCGCGATCTTCTTAAGGAGCCCCTTTCGCAAGACGAGCGAACAAACATGGGACAGAGTCGTCGACACAAATTTAAAGGGAGTATTCACAACGTCGCAATGTGTCTCGGATGTGATGCTCCGGAGAAAGAATGGTGGACGGATCATCAACATAGCCTCTTTGGGTGGTCTGCAGGCGTGGTCCGAGCACATGCCGTACAGCGTGTCGAAAGCAGGTGTTCTGATGCTGACGCGGTGTATGGCAAAGGCCTTGGCTCCGCGCATCACTGTGAACGCCGTGGCTCCCGGCACAATCGTCATGACCGGTGAGGAAAGGGGAGAGGTCGAACACATTGCACGTCGAAGAATCTTGTTGGGCAAATATGGTAAGCCTTCGGATGTTACAGACTTAGTTATCTTTCTTGCAACTACTTCGCAATATATCACTGGCCAAACCATCGTTGTTGATGGCGGCCGCTACGTGTAGCTAATCATGGGTAGACGAAAGAAGAAAGCGGAACGCGCCTACACAAGCATCGAGTTTCTGCGCAGTCCTGATGCTCGCACACTCCGAATCTTGGCGGAGTTCCTAGAACCCCAACGGAGGTTCCGTCAACACGGGATCAAGAGCACGATAGTGTTTTTCGGGTCCGCCCGTGTGAAGTCGCGAAAGGAGTCTCTCAAGCGATATCGCCAAGTCCGCGAACAGATTCAGCGTAAACGCGTTGCCTCTAAGAAACTATTGCAAGCGTATGAGCAGACAAAAAATGATTATGAGATGTCCCGATACTACGAGGATGCTCGAAAGCTCTCAGCCATGGTAACAAAGTGGGCCATGTCGCTTGATGATGACCACAAATTCGTTGTCTGCTCGGGAGGCGGGCCTGGCATCATGGAAGCTGCGAATCGTGGAGCGTTTACCGCAGGTGGGAAATCAATCGGTCTCAACATCACACTGCCCGCGGAGCAGTTTTCGAATCCATATATCACAGAGGGCCTCGATTTCCAATTTCACTATTTCTTCATGAGGAAACTCTGGTTCGTATATCTCGCGAAGG
>Ga0315286_10005935_pt1 | contig 11837 bp, 9 predicted proteins | sample YL17G10_0_MG_FD_205038 | JGI IMG/M metagenome (GOLD analysis project Ga0315286, IMG submission 205038) | Sediment microbial communities from Yellowstone Lake, YNP, Wyoming, USA - YL17G10_0 | ecosystem: Environmental > Aquatic > Freshwater > Lake > Sediment | place: USA: Wyoming | collected... | reverse complement strand
CACGGCCAAGAGCCAGTTTCTGGCGAACATGAGCCACGAGCTGCGCACCCCCCTCACCGCGATCATCGGCTTCAGCGAAGTCCTCCACGAAGAGGCCGAAGCCGACAACCGGACCGAGCAGGCCGAGGATTTGAACCGGATCAACGACTCCGCCAAGCATCTCCTCGGCCTGATCAACGACATTCTCGACCTGTCCAAGATCGAAGCCGGCAAAATGACGCTGTATTTGGAGGACTTTGAAGTCGCCCTGCTGGTGCACGAGGTGGCGAAGCTGGTGCAGCCGTTGGTAGCCCGGAAAGGGAACCGACTGGAGGTGGACTGTCCGGCGGACGTCGGGTCGATGCGGTCGGATCAGACCAAGGTGCGGCAGGTGTTGTTCAACCTGCTGAGCAACGCGGCGAAGTTTACGGAGCAAGGCACGATCAAGTTGGCGGTAGCTGCAGACGTGAGTCCGCGGCCAACATCCGCTGAGTCAGCCGCGCTCTCCCGAGCGCAGCTACGGTTCATCGTCTCCGACACGGGCATCGGGATGACACCGGAGCAGGTGGGCCGGTTGTTCGAGGCATTCAGCCAGGCGGAGGCGGACACGTCGCGGAAGTATGGCGGCACGGGCCTGGGGTTGGCCATCAGCCGGAAGTTCTGCCAGATGCTGGGCGGGGACATTGCGGTGCACAGCGAGGCTGGCCAGGGTTCGACCTTCACGGTAACCTTGCCGCAGGTCGCGCAACACGGGACACTGTCGTAGCTATGCCAACCGAGACGGCCCCACTCAAATCTGAGGCAACCGCCCTGCCGGCCATCCCGGAACTGCTGGGGATTGCACGTCGGGTGTGTTGGTGGAAAACGCCGGAAGAAACCTTGGCCGAGCCGGTTTCTTTCGTCGCGCGCGTGATGACGCTGGGGAGTTGGGATGAGGTCCGGGCAGTGCGAACCTGCGTCGGGGACTTGGCCTTCCGGCGCGTCCTGCAGCCGCCGCCGGTTGGCATCTTCGACCCGCGATCCTGGCACTACTGGCATCACGCGCTCGGTTCCACCGTCGTGCCTCCCTTGCCGCAACGGCGATTCCCATGAACACCTTCGCGCCTCACGTGCAGATGCTGCCGTCGGCTCAGCGTTGTCTGTGGGCGGAACTGCCGCAGGTGCCCAAAGGCTTTGTGCTGTATGGCGGCACTGCGGTTGGCCTCTGGCTGGGTCATCGCCCGTCGGAGGACTTCGACCTGCTCTCCACGGATCCCTTCGTGCCGGCCGAGCTGTTGGCTCGGATTCCTTTCCTGGCCGGCGGGCTCTTGCGGCAGTCCGAACCGAACACTCTGACCTTCACCGTGGACCGGGCAGGCTCCGTGAAGGTGCCCTTCTTCGGCGGACTGCGGCTGGGCCGCGTCGGTGAACCGGAACGGGCTTCGGACACGGGGCTCTTCGTGGCCAGCCGGCTGGACCTGGCGGCCAGCAAGGTGGCGGTTATCCAGCAACGCGCGGAGCGGAAAGACTACCTGGACCTCGCTGCGCTGTTGCGCGCGGGCCTCGGGCTGGCCGACATGCTGGGTGCGGCGGTTGCGCTCTATGGCAAGCAGTTCAACCCGCTGATCAGCCTCAAGGCGCTGTGCTACTTCCAGGACGGCGACCTGCCCTCGCTGCCGCCGGCCATTCAGGACTTTCTGGCTGAGCAGGCCGGGGCCGTTCGCGACATCCCCACCGTGGTCCGAGTGTCGGATCGGATTGCTGGTCCGGAGTGAGACCACCAAAGCGCCGACGGGTGGCGAAGCTCAAAGCTCAAATGACGGAAGAACCGCCAACGCGAAAGTTCCCCGCCCAGCCTGGACGGCACGCAACTTTGGACCTTCTTGGGAACCTACCCCCGCTTCGCCGAAACCTCGGCGAGGTTCAGCAGCTCCATCGTCCGGTCACCCAACGCCATCGCGTAGATCTTGTGCCGCGTGAGCCGCCGCACAAAGTCTGGACTCAACGCCATGCTCGCGAAGATCGGAATGACGGCGCAGCCCTTGTGTTCGGGGAAGTACTCGAACAAGTCCTTCAGCCCGTCGGCGAACTCGTCAAGGTATTTCACCCGCGCCGTGGCTTTGGTTTCCACGACGATGAACCTGCCCTGGCCCGCCAGGATCATGTCGAATTCGCGGAAGTGCGACGGATTGGTGTCGTGGCGCTTCTCGACCCGTTGAGCGCAGAACTGGACCGTGGTGATGCCGAAGACTTCGCGGGCGATGCGCGGGATGTTGGGCGCGACGATGTCCTCGGCGAAGCGACCGACCCGCTCGGCGATCTGCGCCATCTGCAGCGTGTGCTCGCGCGCTTCACGTTTCATTTCTTCCAGGCCTCGATCCAGCCGCTCAATCATGGCTTTCGACCAGGCCCGGAACTCCGCGACTTCGCTCCCGAGCGAATCCACTCGTGCGGCCACCGTTTCCATGCGCGATACCGTAGCGGCCTCGAATGGTTTTGTAAACCCCCGGCGGTGACGATCCAAAGCGACGGTCGAGGGGTGGGGCAGGCCACGCGCACCTGCGAGAAACGGGGAATTGGACTTACGCCCACGTCGTTTGGCGGATTTACAGGCGGCCCCCGTTTGGCTAGCTTAAGCGCCATGAGCACCGCTGAGTTGATCTACGAGAAGGCAAACGGGTTGTCCCGTCCATTGCAGGCCGAAGCCCTGCGCTTCGTCGATTACCTCTTGACCCGAGAAGCGACTGAAGCCGAAGCCAGAGACTGGGCGCAGTTTTCGAGCAGACAACTGGCCCAGCACTATTCCAGCGCCGACTCCGTCTGCGACGAAGACGAGGGCGGAACGTGAGCCCTGCTCAAAGGAACATTCCTTGGTGAAAGTTGAGAAGAACCGATTCCGAACGGTAAAGGCGTGTTGCATCGTCGGCATGGCCGTTTTCCTCTCTCAGCCTTCAACCCTCCGCGCTCAACCCGCCGTCCCCAACCGCGTCCTCGATCTCGACGGCACGAACAGTTTCGTCGAGCTGCCGGGCAAGTTGATCACGAACGAGGTGGTGACCGTGGAGGGTTGGGTGAAGTGGCGAAAGTTGGGGATCTACTCTCGATTCTTCGATTTTGCGGATGGGCCGCTCCAGCTTTCGCTGGGTAGCTTCCGCAACACGGCGGGTCTGCTGCTGTACAGGTGCAGAGGCCCAGAGTTCGACGATAGGAGAATTATTCTTGTTCCGGATCTTCTCCCTACGAACCAGTGGTTGCACCTCGCGGCTGTGGTGGCGGGCCCCGGTGGCTCCAGGCTCTACCTCAACGGGATGCTGCTCTCCAGCAACGAGGTCGCTGCCCCTTGGAAGCCGAGCCGGCTGCCGCCCCTCAAGAACTACCTTGGCCGGAGGGTCGTAAAGGGCGTCCCGAACGCCGGTCCGTCCACTGAACTTGACGGGCAGATGGACGAGGTTCGCGTGTGGAATGTGGCCCGCAGCGAAGAGCAAATCCGGCAGACCATGTTCCAGCGGTTGACCGGTCGCGAGGAAGGGCTGGTGGGCCTGTGGAACTTCGACGATGGCAAGGCCGATGACGCTTCGCCCGCCGGCCGCCATGGCAAGTTCGTTGGGCAAGCGCGCACTGTGATCACGGAACTACCCACTCCGGACGAACTGCCGCTCTGGGCCTTCCGCCGGCTGGGTCTGCCCCAGGCTTCGAGTCGGGAGTTCCTGCAGAGGCGTTTGGCTTCGGCGCTCCTGTTCGCCGCGCTCACACTGCCTTTCGCCATCTTGCATCTCCTCTTGTTCGCCTTCCATCCACGCCAGCGGAGTAACCTCCACTACGCGATCTTTGCCGCCTGTGCCGGGTTCAGCGGGGCGTCCTACTCGCTGGCACTTGGGTCGCCCAGCCAAGTGCCCGACTCCATAGGCTTCGCCCTTGCGTTCCTGACGACCATCCTTGGGCTGCGCCTGCTCTATTCGCTTTTCCTTGAAGCCGTGCCGCGACGGTGGTTTGCCTACCTGGGCGCTTGGGCGGTGACCGTCGCGCTGTGGGTGTCGGGTGCCCTGGGTTTGCTCCCCTTCGGTGGTCCTACATATTGGGCAGGTGGCTCGCCGGCGAACGTCATCGCGCTCGTCTTTTGGGGTGTGTTGCTTGGCGAAACGATGGGGGCCTTGACCTCCGCCGTATGGCAGCGACGACGCGGTGCACGTTTAGTGGCTGCCGGCTTCGCGATGTTGCTCTCTGGCCAAGCTCTGTGCCTGACCCAGGTTTTCTCCGACACGTTTCTGCCCGGTCTCCTCGGGGACACCCTCACGCCGTACGTTTACCACATCGGCGTCTTCGGCCTGATTGCGTGCGGTTCGGTGCACCTAGCCAGGACTTTTGCCCGAACTAATCTCGATCTTGAGCAACGCACCAAGGAGCTGGCCGCCGCGAAGCAGAGCGCCGACGCTGCCAAAGACGAGGCGGTGGCCGCCAACACGGCCAAGAGCCAGTTTCTGGCGAACATGAGCCACGAGCTGCGCACCCCGCTCACCGCCATCATCGGGTTCAGCGAGATGCTGCTGAACGAGGTCCGGTCGGAAGGCCGCGCCGAGCAGGCCGAGGACCTCACCCGCATTAACGATTCCGCCAACCATCTGCTCGGGTTGATCAACGGGATCCTCGACCTCTCGAAGATCGAGGCCCGCAAGATGGAGCTGCACCTGGAGACCTTCGAGATCGCCCCGTTGGTGCGCGAAGTGGCCAAGACCATCGCCTCGCTCCTCGAGAAGCGCGGTAACCAGTTGGCAGTCGATTGCCCGGACGACCTCGGGTCGATGCACGCCGACCTCGTGAAGGTGAAGCAGAGTCTTTTCAACCTCCTGGGCAACGCCAACAAGTTCACCGAGCATGGGGTGATTCGACTGGAAGTGAAGAGAGTAAACAGTGATCAGTCTTCAGTGATCAGTACGGAGAATCCTGAACGCACGAAAGCTGCACTGACTACTGATCACTGTTCACTGATCACTTTCAAGATCAGCGACACCGGCATCGGCATAACGCCGGAGCAGATCGACAAACTGTTCCAGGCTTTTTCGCAGGCGGACAGCGCCACGGCCCGCAAGTACGGCGGCACCGGGCTGGGGTTGACCATCACCAAACACTTCTGCGAGATGATGGGCGGCCGTATTCAGGTCGAGAGCGAGCCCGGCCAGGGTTCGACCTTCACGATGGAACTGCCGGCCGAGGTCAAGACCGGGAAGCCCGCCACTCCCGCGCACGCGCCGAGCACTGCCACGGGAGGTCCGGCGCCCACGGGGCCATGCGTCCTGGTCATCGACGATGATCCCGACGTCCATCGTCTGATTGAACGAACCTTGAAGGACGAAGGCTTTGCTCTGCGCTTTGCCTCGAGCGGCGACGAGGGTCTGAAACTTGCCCGCGAACTGAAGCCGGCGGTCATCACGCTCGACGTCATGATGCCGCAGCGGGATGGGTGGTCGGTGCTCTCGGCCCTCAAAGCCGACCCCGAGCTGGCCCGCATTCCGGTCGTCATGCTGACGATCATCAGCGACCAGGAACTGGGTTTTGCGCTCGGCGCGGCCGACTACCTGGTCAAACCGATCGACCGGAACCGGCTGCTCCCGGTGCTGCGCAAGTACGTGCGCGAGGGGGTGGAAAGCCAGGTGCTGATCGTCGAGGACGACGCCTCGTTGCGGGAGCTGTTGCGACGGATGCTGGAAACGGAAAAATGGTCGGTGGCCGAGGCGGAGAACGGCGCGGCGGCGCTGGAGCAGATCCGCGGGGCGATTCCCTCGGTCATTTTGTTGGACCTGATGATGCCGGTGATGGACGGTTTCCAGGTGCTGGCCGAACTCCAGAAGGAGGAGCGCTGGCGGCGGATTCCGGTCGTGGTCATCACGGCGCTGGATCTGAGCGAGACCGACCGTCTGCGGTTGAGCAACCAGACCGAAAGGGTGTTCGAGAAGGGGGCGCAGTTGCAGCAGGATCTCGTGCGCGAGATCCGCCGGTACCTCGACCATTTCCGAAGGGAAACCTGACGGAGGAAACCGGACATGGCCAAGATTCTGATTATCGAAGACACCGAGAACAACCGGGTGCTGTTGGCGCGCCGGCTCAAACCCAAGGGCCACGAGGTCGTCACCGCCGAGAGCGCCGAGAAGGGGCTGCCGCTGGTGACTTCCGAGCAACCCGATCTAGTTCTCATGGACGTGGGATTGCCCGGTATCGACGGCTGGGAGGCGACCCGACGTTTGAAGGCTGACCCCGCAACGCGCCAAGTCCCGGTGATCGCGCTGACGGCCCACGCGATGGAGGGCGACCGCGAGCGAGCGCTGGCCGCCGGCTGCGATGATTACGAAATCAAGCCGATCGATTTCAACCAGTTGTTTCAGAAGATCGAGACGCTGCTGGCGCGGAACCGGCCGACCGCGGGCTGAGGGTGCCGCCACCGGGTCCGGGTTCCGCGACGACCTTTGAATATCAGCCCCGGTTGGGGAAAACTAGAGATTGCGCATGACCACCTCAAGCTCCAGCGCCCGACTGAGCAAGGCGCGGCATGACCTGCGGAACCCGCTCAGCGAAATCCTCGGCTTCTGCGAGATCCTCGAGGAGGAAGCCGGCGAGCGCCATCTGGACCAACTGACGGCCGGCCTGCGCGCCATTCACCAGGCGGCCACCCGCATCTTCGCCGAAGTCAACCACAGCCTGACATGGGACACGCTGCAGGCGGATCGCAACTGCCTCCGGGAGTTGGCCACGACGGTGCAGACGCTGTCCGATCAGATCACCGTTTTGGCCGAGGGGCTCTCGGTCAAGTGCGACGAGCTGGAGAACAGCTCCTTTGCGGACGACTTGATGCGGATCACCGGCTCGGCACGAAGCCTGAAGGAGCGGGCGCCGTCACTCTTCGCTGAGCTGGGGACCTGGTTGGCCGAGTTGAGCCCCACCAGTCCATCCGCAGCGACCTCGCCGTCGTTGGCGATCTCCGGGTACGACACGGAAACGGTTCCCGTCGAAGAGCTGCCGGCGCGGGACTCCGGCAACCTGCTCGTGGTGGACGACAACGAAGCCAACCGTGCCTTGTTAGTGCGTCGACTCCGACGCCAGGGCTACACCGTCGCCTTGGCCGAGAACGGGCGGCTGGCCCTGGAGAAGCTCCGGGCGCACGAGTTCGACCTGGTGATGCTCGACGTGATCATGCCGGAGATGGGCGGCTACCAGGTCCTGGAGAAAATGAAGTCGGACGCCCAACTCCGTCATATCCCCGTGATTATGATCTCGGCGTTGGATGATCTGGAGATGCTCACCCGCTGCATCCAGTGCGGGGCCGAGGATTACCTGGCCAAACCGTTCGACCCCGTGCTGCTGCGGGCGCGGGTGGGCAGTTGTCTCGAAAGGAAGCGGCTGCATGACCAGGAGCAACGCACGTATCAGGCGCTGCTCGAGAGTCAGCAGCACCTGGCGACTGAGCTCGCCGAAGCTGCCCGTTATGTCCGCTCCCTCCTGCCGATGCCGCTGGAGGGCGCGGTGTGCGCCGACTGGCGGTTCCTGCCTTCGCGAGCGCTCGGCGGCGATGCCTTTGGCTATTCATGGTTGGATTCCGAGCATTTCGCCGTTTACCTGCTGGATGTCTGCTCCCACGGGATCGGCGCCGCGTTGTTCTCCATCTCGGTGATGAACGCGCTGCGGGCGCGGACGTTGCCGGGGATTGACTTCCGGAAGCCGGGTGAGGTCTTGCGCGCGCTGAACCGGACCTTTCCCATGGAGAAGCAGAACCACATGTATTTCACGATGTGGTATGGCGTTTACCACGGCCCGAGCCGGGAACTGACCTACGCTTGCGGCGGACACCCACCCGCCGTCCTGGTCACGGGACCCACGCCAGACCGCGCCGAGCTGGCGCGGTTGAAGGCTCCCGGTCCCGGGGTCGGAGCACTGCCCGACGCGACCTTCCCCAGTCGGTGTGTCAACATCGGCCGGTTCAACCGACTGTTCCTTTTTAGCGATGGCGCCTTCGAAATCGTGAAGAACGATGGCTCGCTGCTGACGCTTGAGGAGTTCGTGGCGCAGCTCGGCCAGTCTGCCCGGCGCGGTTCGGGAAGCCTGGATGCGATCCTGGACTTCCTGCGGCGGCTGCATGGCACCGAGCCTTACGAGGACGACCTCTCGCTGGTGGAAATCACGTTTGGCGCGTGACCCGGTGCCGGGCAGGTGGCCGCCCAGGCGCCGAGGGGCGCTTCAGCATGAAGACGGGCACTCCGCCGTGTCAGGCAGTGCCCCGTTGTCCGTGAGGGATTCTGTCGTGCCGGGTTTCCTGCGGCGTGTGGGGGTGGCTGGCGAGGCGCAGCACCGGTTGGAGAGCAGGATGTTGGCGATGCGGTGGTGGCAGAACTGCTGCACGAAGTCGATGCCAGCGCGCTGGGTGACATCCTCGAACCAGTCGTTTGCACCCGCCGCAACAGGCGGGGTGGGCGGGCGCGGGTTGGCGGGCGCCGCCGCTAGAAACATCCCTGTCCTGCCAATGAGCGCCGCCAGGACGAACAACGTGAACAGGCTTCGAGATCGGTTCGTGCGCATAGGCTGGCATTCGATACCCAATCCGGCAGCCGGAGGGAAGCCCGAAAGCCGACGGAATGCAGACGGTCAACGGCTCCGCGACGCTCCCGCGATCCGTTCCGCTCTTTCGCAGGAGCCGAGGTTGAACACATTCCGGTAGCCCATCCGTTTCGCCGGTTGTTGGACGATGCCGCTGCGCCCCCCGCTCAGACAGTGCAGGAGCAACACCTGTCGCTTGTCCTTCACGCGGCGCGGCAAGCTTTCGCGCAATTCACCCAGCGGAATGTTCACCACGTTTGGCACATGCCCGCTCCGGAATTCCTCCGGTGAGCGCACGTCGATGACCAACGCGCCTTCGCGCAAGTGCTGCGGGCGACTTCGGCCGACACAAGAGACATGCGCTTCAAGGCCATGAAGACCACGAAAACGAGTCCGGCGACCACGGCAAGAGTCCCGTTTATCATTCGCTCCAGTTTCGTCTCAGATCGGCGGTGGTTTTCATCTGTCCGCTCCTCTCCGAGCCGTGAACACCGGATAGGTTACACGAAACCCGCTCCAAGCCCGCGGGCGACCGGGGTGCTAAGGATGAACAAACTGTAATCCGAACGTGCGTCTCCCATTCATCTCGCCGGAGTCTCATTTGCCGAAGCGGGCGCGCTGGGTGCGTCCGGAAGCAACAGACAACCCTGGTGGAACGAGAAGAAAGTCATGAAACGCAACGCACCGATTGGTTTCGTGGTGGCGGGTTGGTGGATGAGCGGCACCGCCATGACCCTGTAGTAGCCATCCCCGGAACCGCCAGTCTGGGTCATGCGGGTCACCGCCCGAATTCCTCGCTGGCGACGAGATGCTCGTCGCGATAGCCTTCGCCCCGATAGAAACAAGCGCGGAGTGGTGGTTTCCGTATTCCTCCATCTCGCGTGAATGGTGGTTGAACTTGACGCTGAGTCAAACATGTCAGAACTGAACCTCTCCGGTCTGGACATCCTCCTGGTGGAAGACGATCCGATGCTGCGCAAGCGCGAAGCGGCGTTGCTGCAACGGTTGGGCGCGGAGGTCAGCGCCGTGGACAATCTGGAAGGCGCGCGCCGGCTCATCGCCACGATGCCGTTCGATTTCGCCGTGCTCGATGTGAATCTGCCCGACGGTCTCGGCACGGATTTGCTGAAGGAAAAACGATTCGGGCCGGACACGGCGGTGATCGTCGTTACCGCGCATGGTGGCGTGGCGGGCGCGGTCGAGTCCATGCGCCTCGGCGCGGCGGACTACCTGGTCAAGCCCTTCGAGACGGAGGAACTGCCGCTGGTGCTGGAACGAGCACGGCGCTCGCGGCAGTCGGTCCGTGCCGAAGAACATCGGCGCAGCGACCGGGCACAGGAAGGCTTCTTCTTCGGCGATGCCCTCCAGCCGCTGGAGAGACAACTGGAGAAAATTGTGGCCTCCGACGCGCGCATGAACGGCCCGCTGGCGCCGGTGTTGATCCAGGGCGAAACGGGCACGGGGAAGACCGCGCTGGCCCGCTGGTTGCACGAACACGGCCCGCGTGCGGCGGCGGAACTCATTGAGGTAAACTGCTCCGCACTGCCGGAAGCGCTTGCGGAATCGGAATTGTTCGGCCACGAAAGGGGCGCGTTCACCGATGCGCGGACGACTCGCATGGGCCTTTTCGAGGCGGCTCAGGGCGGCACGCTGTTTCTCGACGAGCTGCCCAGTCTGTCGCTCGCGTCGCAGGCCAAGGTGCTCACGGCGATTGAAGACCACAAAATCCGGCGGGTGGGCGGTAACAAATCCATTCCTGTGGATGCCCGCATCATCGCGGCGACGCAGCGCGATCTAAGGGAGATGGTTGCCCAGGGAGGATTCCGCGAGGATCTGTATCATCGACTCGACCTTTTCCGCGTCGCCATTCTTCCGTTGCGCGAGCGGGGCGAGGACATCGTAAAGCTGGCCGAATGGTTTCTGCGCCAGCTTTCGCACAAGCACCGGCTGGCTGCCCGACGGCTCTCCGCGACCGGCCGTGCGCGGCTGCTGTCGTATCACTGGCCGGGGAACGTGCGCGAACTCGCGCATGAACTGGAACGCGCGCTCGTCTTCGAGGAAGGCGATGAACTGAGCTTCGCGCACCTGCCCGGCAGCCTCTCGGCAACGCCGCCGGACGAGGCGCCCGAGTGGCTGAAGGCCGGCTACGCGTTCCCTGACTCCGGCTTTTCGCTCGAAGAAGCGATCAACCGGTTCATGCGGCTGGCCCTTTCACAGTCCGATGGCAACGTCTCGGGCGCGGCGCGGCTGCTGGGCGTGCCCCGCGACTTCGTGCGTTACCGCCTCGGCCTCAAAACCCGGAAGGCCAATGGGAACTAGAGCCCGTTCTACGGCGGCGCAGACGCGACGAGTTGGGAACGATTTCCCGTCGGCGAGGGCCGTCGCATTTTCCGCAGCTCATGAAACACGCGGAATTGGGCCTGTTTTCGCCTGCCTTCAACGGTTCGCGAGCGGTGGCACGAACCGTGCGGAAGGCAGGGGGCAGACGGACCGGAAAGCGAACGCTGCCCGGCCAAACGAAAACGAAAGCAGTAAGACACTATGAAAAAGATTCTCTCAATCGTGACGGGACTCGTCCTGGCTTCGGGACTGGCCCTGGCTCAAAGCGGTCCGGGCCCGGGTGGATCAGGCAACGAATACAACCATTCCTGGAGCAACTACGTCAACCAGAGCAACAGTTACAGCTACGTCTGGGGCACAAACTCCCTTTCGCAGACGAAGGTTCCCAAGGCGTGGAGCAACCAGTTCTCGCACAGCTACGCGGGCCAGTCTGCGGCCGGCGGTGGCGGTCAGGTGCAGAATCGCTTCGGCAAGCCGGAGTTGCCGGCCGACGTGCAAACCATCGTCCAGACCTTCCAGCGGGATCGCACCCGGCTCATGAGCCAGCTCAGGACCTGCTCGGATGAGCAGCGGCAGGAGATTCTGAAGGAGATGGAGCAACTGCGCACCCAACTGCGCGACCAGATCTGCCAGTTCCGCGAGCAGGCGCGGGAACAGGCGGAGCAGATGCGCAATCGCTTCGGCAATAATCGGGATCGGGTGCTGGATCAAGGGGTGGGCAACGGCGGCCGCGGCCGCGACCGGTAACGGGTTGCTTGCGCAAGACATTCACGGGCGTCGAGGGTGACGCCCGTTCCTTTTCAGGCGGCGCGAAAGCCGCCTGATCATATTGCCGGTCAATGGAACAACGCGAAAACCAACCGTGGCGCAAAAAGCTCAACGTTCTCGGGTTGGCCCTTCTGCTGGTGCCGGCGCGCGACGTCTCGGCGGGCGAGGATGTGCTGAGCGAGGACGCGTTG
>Ga0315286_10005933_pt1 | contig 11839 bp, 7 predicted proteins | sample YL17G10_0_MG_FD_205038 | JGI IMG/M metagenome (GOLD analysis project Ga0315286, IMG submission 205038) | Sediment microbial communities from Yellowstone Lake, YNP, Wyoming, USA - YL17G10_0 | ecosystem: Environmental > Aquatic > Freshwater > Lake > Sediment | place: USA: Wyoming | collected... | reverse complement strand
TGTTCGTGCTCTACGCCGACAGCGTGGCGGGCGGCTCGCGGGTCACTCTTGCGGAGAAGACGCGCACGTGGGTGGCGGAGGTCCTCGACAGGAGGGGGAGCACCCAGTTCCCGCACGCCGCGGTCTTCGGGGAATCGCTTTTCTTCTTCTGGGAGCGCGAAGAAGCCGGCGCCATGGCGCTTGTCGACCTGAGCCCCGACACGAGCGTCGCAAGCCCCCGAATCGCCGCCGCCGAGCCTTCCCCAACTGCTCCCACGCGCGACGATGCCGCGACGGTGAGCTGGAATAGGGTTGAGGATTCCTCGGGCGTCAGGGAGTATCGGTATTCCTGGAGCCTCGCTTCCGACGGGAAGGACATCGTGAAGCGGTCGGGAACCGTGCTCGCCGTCGAAGCGGCGAGGCTTTCCTCGACCGCCGAGATGGACCAGGACGGCGCCTGGACCTTCTCGGTGAGCGCCGTTGACGCGGCGGCCAACGTGAGCGCGCCCCTCGTGGTCAGGTTCGTGCGCGACACCACCGCCCCGGGCGCGGTGAACTTTGCCGGGCTTGCCTCGGATGCCGTTGCATCCCTGCCAACAAACGATGTCACCCTCGCGTGGAACAGACCCGATTCCGATGTCGTTTCCTACGTCTGGGAGAAGCAGAACGTGGCGGCGAGCGAAGAGGAGTATCGGGCCAGCCCTCCGCAGCTCAGGCTGCCGCCGGCCGGTCAGACGGTCGCGTTGCCCGAGAAAAAGTTTTCGAACCTCGAGAACGGGCTCTGGGCGTTCACCGTGCAGGCCGTGGATGCCGCGGGCAACGTCGGGCCTCCGACGAGCGTGTTCGCGCTGCTGGGCAAGTACGTGGCGTTGGCCGTGGTCTGGAGCGTGCTGGAGGCGACCGATGAGCTCGGCAGCGTCACCCTCACGATCCGGGGCAAAGGATTTCTGACAGCGGGGAGCGTGCAGAAGGTGGTCCTTGACTCGGATGGTCGGCCTCCCTACGACCTCGTCTACGCGCCGGGCCCCGACGGTTTTACAATCGCGGCCGACGGGAGAATCATCGGGCCGCGGCTCACCAACGATACGAGGCCGGGGCTGTACAGAGTGGGGATCCTCCACCCCACGCGGGGGGCGGAGCCTTGGTTCCTGCCAGGCTTCGGGGTCCGGTTCAAATCGCCGGGCACCGTCAAGATCGGGAACTTTGAGCTGCCGTTGCCGACATGGATTGCCGGGAGGATCCCCCGGTTCGAGGTGAGCGTGGACGCCATGCTCGTCGTGGTGGTGATGGCGTTTCTCGCCGTCCTGGCGATTCTGGCCGGGCGCAGGGTGGCAGCCATCGCGCACGAGAGCGCCGTCGTGACCGCGGAGGTCTTCGCCCTTATCGAGGGTCGGCCGTCGGCGGGCTGGGAGGAAAGGAAGAGAAGGATGAGGGAATTGAGGCGCAAGGGTGTCGGCCTTCGGCTGAAGTTCACGATGCTGGTCGTCGTGCTGGTCATCATCGTGGTTCTCATCGTCGCGGTGCCTCTGGGCTTCCAGATGACGAACAATCAGCGGGCTGCTCTCGCCTCGGGCTTGAGCAAGCAGAGCGAGATCCTGAGCGGGTCGATCGCCTCAGCGGCCATGAACCAGATCAAGCTGGGAGACCAGGGATATGCCCCCATCGCCGATGTGCCAGGCAGCAGGCTTGCCATGTCGGAGGCGCTGTACGCGACAATCACCGGCCCCAGCCCCGATGCGGCGGCCAACGCGAACCCGGATGTTGCGCGGGACTTCGTGTGGGCGAGCGACGAGAAGAGCTGGAAGGAACTCAGGGACTCCGGGAGATTCGTTCCGGCAACGCAGCAGGCGGCGGATGAGCTCGCGAAGGACGGCGTCGCCCTCACATTCCAGAAGGAAATCGACGGCAGACTGTCGGCCGCCCTGGAGCCCCTTGTGTCCAAGTACCGCGACATCCGCGCGCAGAGGCGGGCCCTGTCGGGGAAGACAGACAAGGCCTCGATCGCGCGTTACAACGAGCTGCTCCCCCCCCTGGGATCGCTGGGCACCGAGATCGACAAACAGCTGGAAGAGCAGCTCACCGCCCTTGGCCCGTTCCGCAGCTACCCCGCCTTCGATGCCCGGACCCCCGTGGACACCTACATCTTCTACTACCCCGTCGTGTACTTCGCGCCAGACGATAGCTTTTTCTACCATGGATTGGTGCGCCTGGCCGTGGGGACCAAAACGATCCAGCAGGCGATCGCGCGCGCGCAGTTGGCACTCGTACGAACGACGGGCGGGATCGCCCTCCTCGCCGTCGCTCTCGGTGTGCTGGGCGCCATCATCCTCGCGAGCATCGTCGTCACGCCCATCAGGCGGCTCGTGAAGGGAGTGGCGACGATTCGCGACACCGAGGACAAAGAGGGCCTGAAGAGCCACACGATCAGCGTGGGGACGCGCGATGAGATCGGCCTGCTCGCGGAAACGGTGAACGAGATGACGCAGGGCCTCGTGAAAGCCGCCGCTGCGAACAAGGAGCTCCTTCTCGGGAAGGACGTGCAGAAGATGTTCCTGCCGCTCGAGAAGGACGATCAGGGGAGAAAGAGCTCGACGGCGGGCGAGCGGACGCCGCTTGTCGAGATCTACGGCTACTACGAGGGAGCCAAGGGAGTGTCGGGGGACTACTTCGACTTCAAGAAGCTGGACGACACGCACTACGCCTTCATCAAGTGCGACGTGGCGGGCAAGGGGGTGTCCGCCGCGCTGATCATGGTCGAGGTGGCGACGCTCTTCATCAGCTATTTCCGCGACTGGCAGAAACGCAAGGAGAGCATCATCGGCCTGGCGGACCCGAAGGCGCGGCAGAAGGCCGCAAGCGAGCTGGAGCGGGTCGATTCCCTGGTCTATACGATCAACGACATGCTCGAGGAACGGGGCTTCAAGGGAAGGTTCGCGGCCCTCACGGTCGGCGTGCTCAATCTCGACTCCGGGACGGCGACGATCTGCAACGCGGGGGACACGCTCCTGCACGTGTACGAGACGGAGGAGCGGAGGATGGTGCTGAAGAAGCTTCCTGAGTCGCCGGCAGCCGGCGTCTTCCCTTCCATGCTCGTCGAGATGAAATCGGGCTTCCGCCAGGTCCAGGAGAGGCTCCATCGAGGCGACGCCCTGTTCCTGTTCACGGATGGTTTCGAAGAGGCGAAGCGGTCGTTCCGCAACGACGGCCTCGAGATCGTGCCATGCGACGCGCCTGATGTGAAGGAGGGAGAGGACCATCTCGGGACGCATTCCAAGGGGCAGACCTCCGAGGAGTTCGGGACTCCCCGCATGGACGGTGTCGTGAACGCCGTCTTCAGCAAGGGCCGCTACCAGCTCGTCCGCCATCACACGCCCGTCGTGAACGAGGAGCTGACATTCGACTTCTCGCGGTGCGAGGGGACCGTCCGGGAGGCCGTGCTCGCCCTTGTCGCCGTCGAGAAGGTCTTCCGGCTCATCCCTGACCCGCGCGCGGGCGCGGAGCGGAAGATCGTCGTCGACTTCAAGGTCGACGCGTTTCTACAAAAGCACTTCCTGCAATACCAGGGGTATTTCTCGCACAGGGTCGAAGAATCCACGGGAGCTCCCGTTACTTTCACGAATGTGAGGGAGGACGAGCAGTACGACGACCTCACGATACTCGTGATACAAAGGAAATGACATGAAGCGAACAGTTCTCGTCTCGGCGGTCCTCCTTCTCGCATCCGCGCTCGCTTTCGCGGAAAGCTCGACGGTCACGCTGCAGAACCAGGAAGGGGCGACGTTCTGGTTCTCCGTGGACCCCAAGGAGCTGTCGGATGTCGCGATCGGAAGCCGGCAGCTCGCGGAGAAGGTGGCGGCCTTTTTTGCGGAACACACCGACCAGTTCCCGTTCAGGCCGCTCCCCCCCGACTCCCAGCTCACCCTGGAGGGACTCGCGGAGGGTCCGCATCTGCTGGTCGGGTTTTTCGACGTGGAGGGGGAGGACTCGCTTCCCGTGCGTGCGTTCTCCGTTCAGGCCGACAAGGGACCCGGCGACAGGTTCTACGCGCTGTTCAGCGGGCCCGCGCTGCTGAGCATACCGCGCGAGGGGGGGCGGCTCGCGAACCTCGCGAAAGCGATGGCGCCCACAGAGGCGGCTCCCACAGAGGCGGCAGCGACAGTCGAGCCCGGCGCCGTTGAGCTCGCGCAGGCCGAGGCTGCTCCTGTCGAGCAAGCCTCGGCGGATCAGGCGCCCGTGGAGCAGGCCGAAGCAACGCCTCCCCAGGAACCTGTGGCGGCAGCGGAGGAAGCCACACCCGCTGAACCCGCGCCAATCGCCCGATTCTCCCCGACCTATAGCCCGGTTGTTTTTACCCGCGAATCGCGCGGCGGTTTCACCGTGCTCCCCATCTCGCAATCGCGCTACTGGGAGGAAGACGGCACCCGCCTGGACAGCCTGGATGGAACGATCGGGGACGGCACGCTGCGCCTGTCGCTGAAATCGGCGAACGGCTTCTCGCGCGACGTCTCTTACTTCTTCTACCTTTTCGCGAGCCGGACGCTCGGCAAGGAGAACGCGACGACCATCGAGCTGCTGCCGCTCGCGCAGGAAGGGAAGGGGGCCTGCGTGCTGTGGCAGAGGAGCGCCGGGGACGGCGAAGAGGCCGCTGCGGCGCGGATTGTCGGCTCCGTGAGCGCCTCGGAGAACGCCTGCGACCTCGAGATCGACCTCTCGAGCCTGCCGGCAGAGGTGGTCGCCGCACTCGGCGAGAATCCCTCGATCGATCTCTGCTCGTGCCGCTACGACGCGCAGTCGGGGGTGTTCGAGGAGTTCTACTTCACCACGATCCAGCTCGCGGATTTCGGCCCGTCGACTCGGGAACCCTCTACACGTTGAATCTGATCAGGAGCACGTCGCCGTCCTTCACGACGTACTCCTTGCCCTCGAGGCGCACCTTGTTGGCCTTTTTCGCCTGCTGGTAGCCCCCGTTGTCGAGGATGTCCTTCCAGGGCACGACCTCTGCGCGGATGAAGCCCTTGGCGAGGTCGGAATGGATCTCGCCTGCCGCCCGCACGGCTGTCGTGCCTTCTGGAATGCTCCATGCCTTGCATTCGTCCTCACCGACGGTGAAGAAGCTCATCAGGCGCAGGGTCTCGTACACGTGGCGCAGGAAACGGTTGCGCGCGGGCTCCTCGATGCCGAGGTCGCGCAGGAACTCCTTCTGGTCTTCGGGGGCGAGCCGGGAAATCTCCATCTCCATGTCGCCCCGGATCGTGAACCCGTCGATGCCGAGGGATGCCGCCTCCTTCAGCAGATCGTCGTGGGGAATGGTCGTCTCGCCGGTGTTCACAACCGCGAACAGGGGTCGGGAGGTGAGGAAGCCGAAGCCCGCGAAGATCTTCTCGTCCTCGGCGGCGAAGAACCTGCGGCCGAGGGGTTTTCCCGCGCCCAGGATCGCTGCGGCCTGCGTGAGCACGTGGTACTCCCGGCCGTCGCGTTTGGCCTCCTTGTCCAGCCGGACGATCCGCTTCTCGGCGATCTCGTAGTCGCCGAACACGAGCGAATCCATCACCACGCGCAGATCGCGCAGCGGTCCGATTTCTTTCAGGGGATGAACGACGGAATCGTCGCGGAACGCTCTGACGACGATCGCGAGGGCATCCGCGCCGCGCACGTCGGCGAGGCTGGAGGAGGAGATGCCGCCGTTCTCGCCGTGCTCGAGGGCGAGGTCGCGGAACCGAACGGAGGCATGGGTGAGCTTGCGGGGAGAGTACAGGGCGGCCAGGCGATCGAGCCTTTCGTCGGGCACCCGGACTTCCGCCAAGTGCGCCTGTTTCTTGCCCCCGCCGGCGTCGCCGGTGGGGTTCTCCTGGCCCGTGAGAGCGTTGAAGATGGTGGTTCGGCCCGAACGGGCGAGACCGATGATCGCTGTTTCCATTTCTGCCGAAGTATAGAGGAGAACGGGGGCAGTGGCAATCGAAAGATGAAAACGAAATACTTCTGCGCGAATTGCGGGCGCGAGGTGCCCCCGCAAGCGGTGAGCTGCCCGGGCTGCCTGCGCCAGTTCACGGCTGTTCGCTGTCCGCAGTGCGGATTCGAGGGCGAGGCGAAGGAGTTCTCCGCGGGGTGCCCTGCCTGCGGCCACCTGCGGCCGACACTCGGCGATGCCCGCTCACGCGGCAAAGGGAGCCTGCGCGCGCCTCGAGGCGGCGCGCGACGCGCACTCCCCCCCCGATTCTACCTCGTGGCGGGCATCGGGCTTTCCGCGCTCGTGCTCGTCCTGCTCGTCCTGCTCCTGCTCTCGCCCTGAATCAGTACAGGAATCCCAGCCCGCCTCCGCCCATGAGGTACAGATCGGAGAGCCCGCTCACCTCCGCCGCCAGAATGCCGGAGAGCAGCAGATGCGAGTTCGGGATCAGCCAGTGGATCTCGGCGCCCGCCTGCACCGGCAGCCCGATCCCGAAAGGATCGAAGAACAGCGGGCTCGTGCGCGCGCTCAGCGACAGCCCTCCGACGATCTGGCCGAAATCAAGGAGCAGGCCCGCGCGCAGGTACAGCCACGCGGCAATTCGTGGATCGCGCGTGGATGCCATGGGCTCCCAGAGCGACCCGACGAGGTCAAGAGCAGCGAGAAGGCTCACGGGACCGGCGGTGAGCTGCAGGGGCAGCCCGAGGCTGATCCCGGTGAAGTTGGCCAGGGTGTCGGAGAGGAGGATGCCCGCCGCTGGATCGTACTGAACCGAGATCTTCGCCTGCAGAGCAGCGCCGAACCCGACAGGTCCTCGAAGAGAGGCGAGTGCGTAGCGGGCTGAAAGGCTCCCGCCGAAGAGCACGTCGGTGTCGGTGAGGATGATGTCAGCGAGGAAGTCGAGCTCGACCCCGCCCCTCAAACCGAGGCGCGCGCCGAGCGCCACTGGAGCGCGGAACATCGAGCCGTCCGCAAATGCCGCGGCGAGGAGCGTGCTCTGGAACGTCCCCGCAGGGAGCACTTCGGCCGAAGGAGCATAGAGCAGCCCCGCCGCCCCGCTCCACAACGAGCGAGGCGCGACGCGCAGGGACCGATCGATTCGCATATCGATTTCCCGGCTCGCCTCAGCCTCGGGGTCCTCCCCCGTTCCCGTGAGAAGGATCCTGTAGGCTCCGTCGGGCAGGAGCCGCCCCTCGTCATCGGAGCAGTTCCAGCGGTACGACTGATCCCATGTGCTGAACTCGGACAGCTGGTCCGTGAAGACCTCGCGGGAGGATGAATCGAGGACAGTGAGCGTGCCCGACCCTGGCCCGGTCACCGAGAAGGTCAATTCGAGCGACCCGAGGATCCCGGGGTTGTCGGGATTCACCGCCGTGCGGACGGCCGAGAGCCTCGTGTAATCGAAGGGGACGGGGCTCAGAGCGATATCGAGGGTCGTCAGGTTCCTTTCGAGGATACTGACAGTGTCTCGGTAGTCGGCGTAGCCGAAAGCCCGCGCCACCACGGAATAGGATCCGACAGGCAGCTCCGAGAACCCCGGGGAAACCCTGCTGTCGCCCACTGTCACGCTGCTTTCCTGAGGGGAGACCGACAGGTTCAGGAAGCCGGTGACCGGCAGGAGGGCGGTCTCGTAGAGCATGTAGTCGCCCCCGTAGTCGATCCAGCGCGCGACCGCGTAGTACCCGCCCTTCTGGAGAACGAGAAAGTGCCGCCCATCGCCGACAGCATCCAGCAGCAGCGGCGTCCGGCCGCGGTACTCGTTGTCGAGGATGACCTCCGCGTTGGATGGGTTCGAGACGATCTCGAGACCCTTCTTGCCTTCGGCCGGCAGCTCCGCCGGAGGCTTCGCGGGGGGCTTCTCGGGAGGGTTCTCCGATTGCGTGTCGCCGGGCTTTCCGCCGGCTCGGCCTTCGATCGCAGAGACGGCCTTGAGCGTGCTCCCCGACTGCGTTGCGCAGGAAGCGAGAAGCCATATCGCGAAGAGCAGCGAAACACCGAGTGCGAGAGAGACCGGAGGTTTTCCTCTCATGTCCCGACTCTATCACAAGAGGAGCCAAATGTCCGATACTGAAAGAAGGAACCAGCGATGAAATCCACGGAACACCCCCCTGCGGCACCGCATCGAAGGCGAGCCGCGACAGCCGTCCTGTTTGTCCTGCTTGCCCTGATCCTGCTGCCGGGGACGGTCGCGGCCCAATCCGCCGTCGATCCCCCCCGCGCGCTCCCTCGCGGCTTCCGCGGGCTCACACTCGGGATGGAGCTCGAGCAGGTGAAGCAGGCTCTCGCCGCCGACCCCCTGTACCGCTACAGGGGAGATCCCGACGTGAGCTTCCTTCCGCAGACCCGCCAGTTCCTTATCGAGTGCGCAGGCTCGAGCTGGATCCGCCGCGCGTACTTCCAGTTCGCCGACAGCGGGTTGTTCATCATGATTCTCGTGCTCGATGCACAGAGACTCGACCACTACAGCCTCTTCACGGCGCTCTCGTCGAAGTACGGCGGGCCGTCGACGCTCAGCCCCCAGGAATCGGTGTGGCTCTCGGACCAAGTGCGCTTCTCGCTCGAGCGGCCCCTGACGGTGAAGTACATCGACGCGGAGGTCTTCTCCCGCATCGTGCAGAAAGGAGCGGCGGCCGAGGACCTCGATCGGGTGTCCCGCGAGAGTTTCCTTGAGCAGTTCTAAAAGCGGATCCGCGAGCGGCCGGGAAGCTCCCTCCGGCTCGCCCCAGCGCGCCGCCGTCGTCGTCCGCCAGGGACGGGACGCGGTTCTCCTGCGCAGCCGGCATCCCTGGATCTACAGCCAGAGCCTCGCGGGAGTGGTCGGCGAGCCGGCCGATGGGGAGCTTCTTCCCGTCACCTCGATTGAGGGCCGGGTCCTGGGCTGGGGCTTCCACTCGCCCAACAGCCTGATTGCCGTGCGCGTGGTGAGCTATGGGGAGCCGGAGCCCCGCGAGGGATGGCTCTCCGAGCGCCTCCGCGCGGCCTGCGATCTGCGCGCCAGGCTCGGCATCGATTCGGATGCAATGCGCCTCGTGAACGCCGAGGGCGACTTCCTGCCCGGGCTTGTCGCCGACAGGTACGGCGACACGATCGTGATCGCGCTTCATGCGCGCGCGATGGAAACGCGAGTCGGCGAGATCGTCTCCTTCCTGAAGGAGGCGTTCCCAGGGGCGCGCTTGTTCCTGAAGCGCGACGAACACTACGCGGGAGTGGAGAACCTCGGCCTCGCGACGGGCTACCTCGCCGGCGACGGGGACGGGACCAGCATCATCCAGGAGGCGGGGGTCAGGTTCGTCGCGGATTTCGCCAAGGGCCAGAAAACGGGGTTCTACCTCGATCAGCGTGAGAACCGGCGGCTCGCCGCCCAGCTCGGGGCGGGCAGGACCGTTCTGAACCTCTTCTCGTATACAGGGGCGTTCGCCCTGCGCGCGGCAGCGGCGGGCGCCGTCTCGGTCGTGTCGGTGGAGAGCTCCGCCCGGGCGATCGAAACGAGCAAGCGGAACGCCGAGCTCAATCCGGGCATCCGCTCGGAAGCCCTATCGTGGATTCATGCCGATGTGTTCTCCTTTCTCAAGGAGGCGGGGCGCTACGACGTGATCGTCGCCGATCCTCCTCCGTTCGCCCGCCGGAGGGCGGAGGCCGAGGGCGCTGTGCGGGGCTACATCGGCCTTTACCATCAGGTCCTGAAGGCGCTCAACCCCGGAGGCTTCGCCCTCCTTTTTTCCTGCTCGGGGGCGGTCGACAGACCGCTCTTCCGTCAGATCGTGTCGGAGGCCGTACTCAGGTCTGGCCGCGCTGTCCGACTCGTGCGCGAGCTGCACGCGGACACGGATCATCCGGTGGCCGCGGCGCACCCGGAGGGAGAGTACTTGAAGGGATGGATAGTGCATGCGCAGTAGGCCTCGAGCGGGCGCCAGGGCCTCACTTGGAGCGCTCGTTGCCTTCTGCGCCGTTGCCTGCGCGCCCGCCGTCGAAAAGATCGCTCTCGAGATCGGGCAGGAGCGGTTCGACGTCGAGGTGGCGCGAACTGACGCCCAGAGGGCGAGAGGCCTCATGGGCCGCGCGGCCCTCGGACCTCGGGAAGGGATGCTTTTCGTTTTTGACCGGGATCAGCACCTTGAGTTCTGGATGAAGGATACGCTCATCCCATTGTCGATCGCATTTCTCTCTGCAGACGGGAAGATCCTCGAGATCGTCGACTTGACGCCTTTTTCGGAAAAGGTTGTGCGCTCGAGGTTTTCGAGCAGGTATGCCCTGGAGCTGCGGCAGGGGGGACTGCGAGAAATCGGCGCGGCGGAGGGAAGCTTCGTACTGTTCCCGGCAGGATTCCGGTAGCGGCTCGATCGACGCCCGGGCCGGGCCTGGGTAGGGTCGGCCGGATTCACTCCTTCTCTTCGTCGGAAAGCTCGGGAAAGAGGGAGAGCGGCGGCTCCGCGTCATCCGCCGTCGGCTCGCGCGAGAGGATCTCCACCCGGCGCTCCACGCGCGACAAGTCCTTCTCGAGGGATTTTGCGAGCTTCATGCCCTCCTCAAAGAGCTGAACAGCCTCTTCGAGGGGGATTTTCCCGTCCCGAAGCTTCTCGGAGAGCTTTTCGAGCCTCGAAAGCCTGTCCTCAAAGTTTTTCGCCGGCATATGTCTCCTCCGTTAGCGCCCGCATCCCTCCGCGCGCGAGCCGAATCCTGAGCCCATCCCCCTTCTTTACGCGCTCGGCCGACAGGAGGACCCTGCCGGTGCGCTCAAGGCTGACCACCGCGTAACCCCTCTCGAGGATGTCCAGGGGCGAGCAGGAGGCAAGCTCGCGGGACGCCAGCGCAAGCCTGTGCGCCTTGCCCTGCACGGCATCCACCATCGCCCGCAACAGGTCCCCGCGCGCCTCATCGAAGCGTTGCAGGATGGGCTGCAGGAAGAGGCGGACAGCGCGCGAGAGGTTGTCGCCGGTGAACTGCGACAGGAGCAGCCGGACACGCTCGAGCCTGCGGCGGAGGGAACCCGAGATTTCGGACTCAAGCGCGACGACGCGCGAGGCGAGCTCAGCGCGCGAGGCGGCGACGAGCTCCGCGGCAGCCGAAGGGGTCGGGGCGCGCACGTCGGCCGCGAAATCGGCGAGAGAGACGTCGGTTTCGTGGCCCACGGCAGAGATGACCGGGATGCGCGAGGCGGCGATGGCGCGCACCACGCGCTCGGAGGAGAAGGGAAGGAGGTCCTCCAGCGAGCCGCCGCCCCGACCGACGATGAGCACGTCGGCCATCGAGAAGCGGTTCGCGGTCTCGATTTGCCGGGCAATTCGCTCATCGGCGCCCTCCCCCTGAACGGGGGAGGGGAGGATGACGACGTCGATGCCGGCATTCCGCCGGCCGAGGATGCGCAGGATGTCGCGCACTGCCGCTCCGGTCGGCGACGTGACGACCGCGACGCGCGATGGGTATAGGGGCAGCGCGCGCTTGCGCTGCTCGTCGAACAGCCCCTCCGCCGCCAGCGCCCTCTTGCGCTGTTCGAGAAGGGCGAGGATGTCTCCTTCGCCCGCGCGTATGAGGCTCTCGCAGATCAACTGGTAGCTGCCCCGGCGCGCGTACACTGACACGCCGCCGGAAGCTTTCACGAGCTGGCCGTCGGCGGGCTGGAATCCGAGCCCGCTCAGCCTGCCGCGGAACATGACGGCGGAAATGACCGCCTCGGTGTCCTTGAGGCTGAAATAGTAGTGGCCGGTGCTCGAGGGACGGAAATTGGAGATCTCCCCCTCGACGGTGACTCGGGGGAAACCGTCTTCCAGAGTCGCCTTGATGAGCTCCGTGATCTCAGAAACCGAGAAAACCCGCTCCTCCACCCGACCGGCCATGGCGCGAGGGTACATCTTCCCGGCCGCGTTGGCAACGGTTCGCAGGGTCCGCTGCGCGGGCCCTGCTGGCCCGCTTTCT
>Ga0315286_10005932_pt1 | contig 11840 bp, 12 predicted proteins | sample YL17G10_0_MG_FD_205038 | JGI IMG/M metagenome (GOLD analysis project Ga0315286, IMG submission 205038) | Sediment microbial communities from Yellowstone Lake, YNP, Wyoming, USA - YL17G10_0 | ecosystem: Environmental > Aquatic > Freshwater > Lake > Sediment | place: USA: Wyoming | collected... | reverse complement strand
GGAATAGCCCGGCGATGCGCTATTACGAATTCCTGAACAGGTTCGGAATCGATTTCGAGACGGAAGAGGCGCCGCCGGTGAAGAAAAAACTGTTCAGCGTCGGGAGCGAGGATTTCGATTTCAGGCAGAAGAGGCGAAAGAAGGATGGTTTCCCGGGCAGGCTGTCCGGGAAAGAACGTCCGGAGAAGCGACGTGATACGGCAGAAGCGATTCTGACGAAGGCGCCCGCGCCCGGCGGAAAGGCCAAAATCGGCAGGAACGCCCCCTGCCCTTGCGGGTCCGGGAAGAAATACAAAAGATGCTGCGGGAAGATGGGCTGAAGGACCAGTCCAGCCCGGCTTGATGGCTGATCCTAAAGGTGGAAAACAATTGAAGATGACAGCTGATGTCAGGTCATGAAAAGCCAGGATAACGCGCCCGAGGATGCGAGGCCGCCCCCAAGCCCATCACCCGCGTCCGTTGCGTCGGGTGCAAGGCCGCCATCCCGGTGTTCAGCGCCCAACGACCACTAGTTGTCACCTGCCCGCAGTGCGGCAGGATGGGAATGCTGAAGTGAACTGGGGCAGTCGGCAGAAGGCCGTCGGCAGTCGGGACGAAAGACGGCGGCGGGCAGACGGGGCACGATGGATGATAGCGGGAGCCGGCAGCAGGCGGGGGCGGCGGCAAAGAATCAATATATATGCCCCCAACTCTTTTGATCGGGCATGCCCGAAGACCGTTCATCTTCCACTGAACTCGCCCAATCCGGCCCTAAAGGGTCCGCCGACCTGCCGTTATCATTCGAACCGGCATTCCGCGCCGTCCAGGAACTGTTCAATGCCCGCCTGCTGGCGGCCCGTACCCGGGTGGACAGGATGGCTGGAGGATGGGAAGAGGCCGACAAGCGTTGCACCAAGGCCATATACGACCATTCGAGCCGCAAGAAACACCTCCTTGTCAGCGCAGGCCTGATGAGGCCGACAAACGGCCCCAGCTTTGACCGGTCCGGGTTCGCGGAGTTGCTGGAAAGCATAGGAACGCCCGAGACAAGGGCCTTGGCGACTGATATCCGGTTGGACGACGAATTCGCCAGGCGCGGTGAAAAGCGGGACAAGGAGCTCGATGATTTGGACGTCGAGACACTCTGGACAGCGGACGAGCGGGTCCTCGAGCATGAAGGCGTCTTCGAGCCGGAAGCCAAGCGCCATATGCTGGGGGAGCTTCGGGAACTGAGGGCGAGGTCGGAAAAGCTCGATTCCATCCGGGGAAGAATGAGCACCGAGATGCGCCGGATAAGACTCTATTCCTTGCGCGAGAGCGATTTTTCGGAGCTGGACGAGCTTTTCAAAAAGCGCAGGGGATATCTTGCGATGCAAGCATCGGGCAGGGAAGGCGCGGGCCGCAAGGACAGGCGGGGTTCGAGCCCGCAGGGCCTGGTCATCCGGCTGGCGGAGAACTCGGGCCGGATAATGGCCCTGCTGTCGGAGATGGGTTCGGTCCGCTCCGGCCCGGAGGAGTTCACGAACGAAGCTATCAGCCGGATGTGCGCCGACATCGAAGAGACCATAACCCTCATGGACGCCATCTGCTCCGACACGGCGGCGGTCAAATGAGCGGCCGCAGGAGCGGGAAAAAGGCCGCCCGGCCCGAACCTGAAGAGGGACAAAGATCGATGGAGGACCGGGTCAGAAAGCTCGTCGCCGCTTCCAGGCCGGCGCCCGGACCGGTTCTGGCGGAGGTCCACGATGCCCTGGACCGGCTGGGAACCATATTCGGTATGGACATGGCGCTGGTCGCGGCCCTGAAGGATGAATTGGGGGTCAGGCTGCTCAACGGGGAAAGCCCCGACTTTTTCATTTACCGGCCGGAGAGCCGGCCTCAGCGCCTGATTCTTTTGAATCACATCGAGGAAGGCGGGAGATGCCGCGTGGATGCGGCCGCGGTGCACGAGGAATGCTCCCACGCCCTCCGAAGCATCCACCATCCATATGAGCATCCAATGATTCAGGAGTTCTTCGGGGCCCTCGGGCCGGTTCTGGCGCTGGACAGGCGCCTGATGAGCGGCGGCCCCATGCTGGACGCCGCCGGAACATTATGGGAGATGAGTCGGGGCGGTGGAGGTTTTAAAGGAGTGCCGGATGAACTGGCGTCCAAGCTGCAAAAATTCATCCCGCCGGACATGCTGGCGGAGGCGGTTGCCAGCGGCGGCAACGACGGGGTCGCAGCCGGATTTCTCCAAAACGCGCTCACGCACATGATACCTACGATAACCGCTGAATCCATGGCGGATACCGGGTGGCTGGCGGAGTTGATGGAACGGTACCCGTTGATGCTTCTGCCTCCGAAGGAGATATCGGGAATTCTCACCGAATACGGCAAAAGATGCGCCTTGGACCCGGAGTGGAAGGAGAAATTCAAACGATACCGGAAGGTCTGCGGGTACTATCTTAAGAAGGGATAGATGCGGATGCAAGATAATCCCGGTAGTCTTCCGAGATAGGAGGGGCATATCCTGCCGCGGGATAATCCTGATGCGGGATGTATACGGAATTCTCGAGGTCGTCGTGCAAAAAGACACTTGCACGGGGCCGGCCGGTTCTGGGACATTGGAGGAATTCACCCTGCTCTGGGTTAGGTATATATATCAACATGACGGTTTTAATAACGTGGATTGCGCAGAAGTGAACCGGGAACTGGCCCTGTGGGCAGTGGCCAACGAGAGGCGCCATTGGAAGTCCGGCGAAATCGAGAAGATTCGCTGCGATCCTTCCATGGTCGGCCGTCTCGCGAAAAGCGGGGGCGGCGTCCAGGCCGGTCTCTGCGGAGAAACGGTGATCGATCGGGGCCTTGAGCGGGCGCTCCGGAGGCTCAATGAGATGGCAGTCTGCGGAATAAACGCCTTTACCCTGGCAAGTCCCGATTATCCAGGCCGATTGTCATCGATTCCAGATCCGCCCCTCGTCCTCTATTCGGTTGGAACGGTGTCCGTGTTTGATGGGTGCGTGGCAGTATCCGGAATGCGGGAGCCGTCGGAATGGGGATTGCGGACAGCGAAACGGCTCGGGGCCGCGCTCGCCAAAGAAGGATGGATTGTGACCAGCGGGCTGGCGAGGGGCATTGACACCGCCGTTCATCGCGGGGCACTGTCCGTGGCCGCCGGACAGACAGTAGCGGTGTCGGCCCTGCCGCTCGACCGGGTTTATCCTCCGGAGAATCTCGAGCTCGCCCGCGGGATAATCCGGCGTGGCGCCCTTGTGACGGAACATGCGCTCAGGAATGATACGGGGAAGGTTTCCTTTTTGAGGCGCAACCGGATAATAAGCGGCCTGTCATTTGCGCAATTCATAGTGGAGACCAGCGGCAAGGGAGGGACCCGTCGCCAGGCCGAGCATGCCCTCTCGCAGGGGCGGCCGCTGTATGTAATGGAGCCCCCGGCCACAGAAATCGGGGCATCGGCGGGTTTCGGGGAGATGATTCTCCTCGGCGCCAAACCTTGCTCCGATGTCGAAGAGGCGATCGCCATCGCCCGCGTTTTTGGCCCCCATGGGTGAGGCGCGGCCATGCCGTCGTCTGAAATGTTCACCGCCAGTGATGGGACATCCTTTCCGCTTGTGCCGGAACCGTTCTGCCATTATTGCTCGATGCCGCTGGGAGATTCATTCGGCGGCTGGAATATATGTTGGAGGTGCAACAAGCGGTTCGTGGAACTCTCAAAAGAGAATCCCGGTGCTTTCCGGTATTCGCCTTATTCGTTCACAAGGGCGATGGCCGCAGGCCTGTACATCACCGATTTCCCAGAGAAAGGGTCCGTTGGCCGGTTGATAAAGGAGCTGAAAGCCAGCGGGGGTTTTTCTGCAGTTCTTGTTGACGCAATCGCTCATGTCCTGAGGACGAGATGCCCCCACATTTCTTGGGATGTCATCGTTCCGGTGCCGGCGAGCCCCGGGAAGTCTTTCTCCCCTGCGGCGGCGCTTGCCTTGGAGCTAGGGACGATGACCCAAAGGACGGTCGCAGCGGTGCTAAAGCTCGATTCTTCATACGAAACCAGCCAGGGATTGCCCGAGGCCCAGAAATTCGACAATATGAGGGACAAAGTGCGTATCGGCGGGACCTTGGAGATTTCGGGCAGGAAGATATTGCTCGTCGACGATATCATGACAACCCGGGGCGCGGCCCATTGGTGTTCCGATGTTTTGCTGAAAGCGGGCGCGACGGAAGTGAATGTGGCCGTCGCCGGCCGGAGTGTGGATATGCGGCATTTGGAGTTCATCGGATATTCCGGACCGCTATGATCGGGTGGAATATTGGGTGAAGCGCTGTGCTGCACACGAATCGTCGGGACACGATCCTGACCGGCCATTTCGCGCCACAGCAGCCCTAACGGCTGGCATCGACGCCCAGGACGCGGCGGCCGGGGCTCCCCCGCCGGGACAGGGAGAGGCCGATGGCGCCCAGCCGCCCGCGGAGGACCAGCAGGCTCCCAAGCCCGTCACCCGCGTCCGGTGCGCAGGATGCAAGGCAGCCATCCCGGTGTTCAGCGCCCAACGACCACTAGTTGTCACCTGCCCGCAGTGCGGCAGGATGGGAATGCTGAAGTGAACGGAGGCAGTCGGCAGTGGGCAGTCGGCAGTTGGGAGCAGGCTGCCGGGAGCCGGGACGGAAGAGCCACGGCACGGGATTGCCGGTTGCATTCGCCTCGGTTGGGACGTTAGTCTCACAGTAGGACATTTTGAATGAAGTACTTGGCGGTTTTCTCTCGGCGAAATGTCCATATTCGACCCACAGTGTAAAATGGGGCTGGGAGGCATGACCAAGCCTCAAAGGATGGCCTCGCCGTCCCATCTGTGCAGCACCGTCTTATTTTTTAGCACGGGCAGTGCACACCCTCCCGGGCAGGTGAAAACCTATGACGAAAAACTACTGACTATTGGATTGGCGTATGCCAGGAGGATTTCCATGTTTGAGCTTTGTTGAGACATACAAAATGTCCGACTCTGAGACTAATGTCCATACAAAGGTTATGCGCGCGCATATCACGCGCATATCGCGCATATTGTCATGTGGATCCAGAATAAATTGGGTGGGGAAACGGATATCTGAGATATATGAAAGAAAGCGAGTTATGTTCGTGACCATGGTGTTCATTCCGTTCAAGACATCTGGCCCCCGAGGGAAGGTCCGGGAAGATAATGGGCACCGCGCCGCTCGCCCACCTGGATCAGGTAACCATGTTCTGAAAGTCTGGCCAGCTCACGGAAAGCTTTGTTACGAGTTACATTGAACAATGCCTGATACCCTGCGTTCGTAAGTGTTTTGTTGGTCTTGAAATGGGCACGTAGGCCCGGTATGCGGCCCTCCAACCACACTTTTGTGTTGAGCAGGCCTGCAGAAATTCGGTACTTGGCTCCCCGGCCGGTTGATTTGGATGGTTCGACAATTCCCATCAGGATAAGCTCTTGGATTTCCCGGTAAGCATCGTCCCTGTTGATGCTCCGGTTGAGCTTGCGGTATATCTCGTTCGAGAACCCGAGAGGATGGGAGAGAAGTACGCGTCGCTGGCGTTCGTTTATAGGTAATTTCCGGACGGTTGCTTGCCATTCAGGGGAGGGGCCCTCGAATACCGGCTGATTTCGCAAGGTGACGCAGAATCCGCTCGCATCTTCCAAAAACTCCGGCGGGTTTAGGAAGGATTCCTCCATCTCCTCGTACATACGGCTGATGCCCTCGCCCTCCTCACGCATTATGCCCATATCTGCAAGAACACGTACGATTCTGGGATTGCGGCTGGCATGGATATTCGTCCTAGCGCGTAGTTTTTCAAGTGTCACAGGAGGGATAAGGAGACCCGGGCTCGAGACCTCCAAACGGTCCTCATATAGCCATACTTCGATGCCACGGCCGATATCACAATAATCACGATGCGCCACTGCATTGACGAGAGCTTCCTGCCAAGCGAATTCGGGATATTCGGGTTTCTCGATGAAAAACAGGTTATGCAGCTTCTCCGATCGTCGTATATGGGTGGCTATGAGCCGATGGGTCTCCGGGATGAGTCTCACGAGCGGACCCTCGAGCCGGGAAAGCTGTGCGACATTCCGTTTGTCTCCGTGAGTGCGTTCCGTCCCGGAGACCTTGAAGAGCCGGATGCCGGCATTCGGATGCCACCGGCTTACAGGACCCATTCCAAAAAGGATGAGCGCAGCGTTGGTGATCTTGTATCCACCAGCTGCCGGAATGATAAGCCCGTAGTGGATGAGGATATCTTCAGGATTCCGTTGCTTGTGGATAGTCTTGCCGATGGTTTCCCTGACAACTTCCAAATCCAAGTCTGAGAACGAGGCGTCAGGGTTAACGCGCAGCTCGAATCCGACGCGGCGGTAGGCAAGCTTCCTCTCATTGATGATTTCCTGCGGCTCCCTGATGACCTGGTCGTTTGCACGGTATGGGAATCCGTTCGCCTCCACCATGATGGCATTTTCCGTTGGATCGACCTGGATGATAATGATATTGTGCCCGTCGATGGTTTCCAGCTGGGACCTTGTTTTCACCTGAGGGCGGAGCCGCCGTTCCGGAACCATCACAAAATCCCTGACCGCTTCCTCCGGATATCCATGCCCAGTGGGAGTGCCATCGTCATCCACTCCAATAATGAGCGTTCCACCGTCAGCATTTGCGAAAGCGGCAATATTCTCGGCTATGAGGTCCCTCATCGCCCGCCGTTCGATTTGTTTGATCGTCCCGTTACTCCTGTCCCATGCGGATTTGAATTCGAGGAATTGCCCTTCCGAACGAGCGAGGAGTTCCCGGATTTCCGATTGTGTCAAAAGAATCGTCATATCGACGTCCTTCCCGCCATCAGGCGCCTTCCCCCGCAGCATCGAGTATCGCTTTTTCGCCTATAATAACCCCGCCCCCAGGCGAGGCCACTAGCCTCCCGAACGGATTCTGTATGCGGTGGATAACGGGATTCGGGCTTCCGCAGCTGTAAACGACATAAAGCCAATACAGTTCCCGCAGGTTGCAGGCCTTGGCCCATTCGTTCTCGCTGAGCTCGACCTCGCCGGCGGCGGCGCGCCCCTTGACCTCGATGGCGCGCTCCTCCTGCCCCTTTCCGGAGAAGAGGTCGAAGCCGGGATATTCCGGCAGTCCGGCCGTATGGGCCAGGTCCGGCGCGTGGACATCCTGGACCGTCGCCCCGCGGCCTTCCTCGTGGCTCCAGGCGACCCTCATTGCTATCTCCTCGACCTCCTTGTCGTATCTCTTCAAGTCTTCCGGGTCCGTGGTGGGCACAATCAGGGCGTGCGCCAGGAATGTCAGCTCGCCCGGGGCCATCATGTTCTCCCTGTACCAGCTCACGTAGGTGTTCAACTGGCCGATGTGTTCGTGGGTGAACTCCGACACCTTGAGCTCGACCAGCACATGGCACCTGAGGATGCGGTGGTAAAATACCAGATCGACGAAGTTGTGGGAATCCCCAATGAGGATGCGCTTCTGCCGCGCCTCGAAACAGAACCCGTTCCCCAGCTCGAGCAGGAATTCCTGCATCCTGTCCAGAAGCCTGTCCTCCAGGGTGGATTCGCCCATGACCTCCTCTGATCTGAGGCCCAGGAACTCGAAGACATAGGGATCGCGTATGGCCAGATTGGGCGAGGCGGTCTCGGCGGAAGATTGGACGATTTGTGCAAGTTTCTGTTTGTTCCTGGAAAGCCCCGACCGCTCGTAGTAGAGGCTGTTTATCTGCCGTTTCAGTTCCCTGACGGACCAGTTGCCACGGATGCATTCGAACTCATAGAATGTCCTCTTGAGGGGGTCATCGATCTCGATGAGTTCGGCGAAGTGGCTGAACGCGAGGCACCTTACAAGTCGCTCCGGGGGAACGGCCAATTCGGGGGACAGCGTCCCCCGTTTCGTTGTTTTGGTCCCACCCGATTTCTTGGATGCGGGCGGTTTCCCGGCGCCTTCGGGCAGCATTTTCCAAAATTCGGGGGACAGAGCCCCCCGAATCCCTGGATAGGCGCAATAGAACGCACGGCAGCGCCTGAGTTCACGAGGATGGTATTCGGCCGCACCCGAGCGCCCCAGTCCCTCGCTCAGCCGTTCCATGAGTTCTTTTCCATATTCCGCCCGGTCACAACCGTTCTGCTCGTATTCACGGATGTGATAACCGATTGCCCAGTTGCGCAGCGTCAGGCCGATGTTGACCGCCCTTCCGGCCTGGGCAGCCATCCGGTCATGGATCTGCCGGATCGAGCGGACCAGTGCGTCGAACGTCAGCCTTTCAACCAATCCCGAGCCTCCTTGTAAATTCCTTGTGGATGATTCTCACCCTCTCGACCTGCCCCTTGGCGGCGAACCGCTCGTAGAACCCGTCCCTCCTGAAATCGGGGGCCATCTCCTTCCAGCCTCTGATGCGGTCGAAGAACACGCTAGCGGCGCGCTTTTCGCGCCAGGCCTTCCGGGTCTCCTCGTCGGCGATGATGTCGCCCAGCGCCCTCACGAGCGCTTTTATCGACACCGAGGTGTTGAGCATGTAATTCCGGTTGTCCCAGATGGCCTCCATGGCGGCCTTGACGGCGCGGAAATACTCGATGAAGACCGCAGGCGCCTGCCCGCGCCTGTCCCAGCCATAATCGGTGGCGATGAACCTGTGGAATGGCCCGCCTCCGCCGTCTTTGCGCGGATCCACCAGCCTGTATATCTCGTTGTAGAGCTCCGACTGGAGAATCCACTTCTCCTGCCGGCTCCGGCCGCCGAGCTTGTTTATCTTGTACTGGAGCGGCGACAGGGAATCCTCGTAGAGCGTTGACACGATCCAGGCCGCCCACTTCCTCTCGGGGGTGGCGCCGTAGGACACCTTCTCCATCAGGTCCACCAGGTGCGACCGGCTGATGCGCGTGTGCGTCGAGTTGATGATCACGAACATCTCCGCCGCGAAATCCTCCTGCCTGCCATCGAAGATGATTGCCGGGACCTCGACCTTGCCGTCGTCCTCGGGATGTTTTTTCACGTACAGGTTCAGGCCGGCCAGGCGGTGCTGGCCGTCGATGATTATGAACGGCCTCGATGGCTCCGAGAGATTCCCCAAAGAGGAATATCCTCCTGAGGGCTCGAAACTCAGGGTCTCGGGGGTATAAAGGAGCACCGGGCCTGGAATCATCGGCTGCGACTGTGCGTTCTCGTAGAAGTTGAGGATGTCACGGACCTTTCTGTGGACGAGCCCGCGCTGGAACGCGCCGTCGCTCTTCTCGATTCCCCGTATGAAACCGGTTATCTCCTCCTCGCCGGGCCGGTCCGTCTGGACGCCTTCCCCGCCCAGCTCGGCATAATGCCGGCCGAGGAAGCGGATGCGCCTGAGGATGTCCTGGGCTTTGTAGCTCACAAGATAGAATGAGCCGTCCTTCTGAGAGACCCTCAGCGCAAGCATATATGCTCACCCCAAATCCCTGGCTCGGGGGTTTGCATTATCCCGTTCTTGCAAGATAAACCTTTTGTCAGCTTCTAGGACGGACAAGACCAACTCGGGGTCACACTGCTCGTCGGAATGGCTCATTCGACGGCCTCCATTGTCATACACTGCCTTTATCCGTTCCTCGTCAACAGCCATACTATCTCTGGATGAGAATAGGAAAGCGCCTCATTTAATCATTTTGGCGCGAATTTAGCAAAATTAATCAATATCGACGGATATCCCCTTTTCATGCTGCTACGAGGACGGAAGAAGGTGCACATAACGGCAATCGGGGTGGAGGTGAACCGGGTCGTCCTGCCGATTCTGGATATTGGGGCCGACAGGGTCATCCTAGTCGAGAATACCAAACCTAGCAAGGAATACACGCCCTTCGTGGACGCCGTGGAACAGTCTCTTCGAAAGAAATGCCCGAATTGCGCCGTGGAGCGATTGCAAATAGACCTGTTCGATATCGAACGATTGATCGGCCAGCTCGGGAAGCTGATAGTGAACGAACGTCGGGAGAACAACCAGGTGTTTTTGAATGTCTCGGTGGGGAGCCGCCTTTACGACGCGGCGGGAGTGATCGCGTCTCTGATGTATGGTGCAATTGCCTATTATGCGGAGGCGAAAAGCTACTGGCAGGATATTTCCATCTACTCTGATAAAAAAGGCGTGCCGCTGGGGACCGTCAAGGAAATCAAGTGCACCATCGAGATACCGCAGTTTTGCATCAAGCCGCCGAAAGCGGAATGGATTCGGTTCCTGGCCATTCTCGATGATCGCGCGCGGAAACATCTCAACATGTCGCAATCGGCCATCGCCGGGGAAATGCAGCAGGAGTGTCTGCTTTCGGAGGGAAAGAAGGGGGAGAGGGCACGGGACAACAAAGAAACGGTCCGGGTGCTTTCGGAACTGCGGCGGAAATACATTGCGCCCACGCTGAAAGAAGGATGGATCTCCATCGAAGGCCAGAGAAGGGCTGCACGATTGAAATTGACCGATCAGGGTTTCCGGATGCTGAATGTCTTCTCGCCGGTCTTTATCGTGGACAAATGACGGGATCCGCTTTTCACGAAGGGCGCGGACCGCGCCAGGGTTGACCGGCGTCATGCCGCCTTGCGGGTTCAATGGGGCCGCGCCTTTTGCAGGCGCGGATAATTATGGATCATGTCCTCAAAGGACAACAACGAAGAGCTTCAATGGGGCCGCACCGACGTCGGCGCGGAAACGGCGGCCTTCGGCTAATTCCGGGTAGTCCTGGGCGCCCACCGCTTCAGGCCCTGCGGGATAAGAGCCGGAAGTTAGCCTTGCATCCCGATTTTGGGACCCGCGATGACGTGTTGAGGGCCAAGCCCGTGGGTTCGACCGGCTCCGGGGCCGGTCGGGACCGCCTTGCCTTTCGGATGGGCTTTCTGTTTTATAAGCCTAGCTGAGGGGCGGTGGCTTTGATGGAAAGGGCCGGGATGGATAAAATCCGATCCGGAAGCCTGGATCCGGGTGAGAGGATGAGGGAAGATCTGGCGGGAGGAATGACATTACGTTTTGGTATAATATACACATTAGTATATTATGGCATAACGAAAAGATTATTGCCCTGAAGGCCATATCGTCATCCGATGAATGAACGCGAGTTCATCCAACGCTTCAGGGCCCTGGGCCTTTCGGTGATGACCACCTCCGACCTTGCCAGGATCACCGGCATGGCGAGCCCAAGCCTCAACATGTTCCTCCACAGGCTGCAAAAAAGGGGGGCAATAGAGAGACTGGAGCGGGGAAAATACTACCTGGCGGAATCGCCGCCGGAATCGCTGGCATCGTCCATGGTCTCCCCTTCGTACATATCGTTCCTGTACGCCCTGTCCTTTCATCAGCTGACCGCCCAGATTCCACGCCAGATAGTGGTCGTGTCCCTTTGGAGCCGGACAGGCGTCGATCTGGAAGGTTACCGTATAAAATTCATGAAGATGAAAAAAAGCCGGTTCTTCGGCATGGAGCGCACAAGAGTCGGCGGACGGTACTTCGCCACTGTCGCCACTGTCGAAAAGGCGATCTTGGACAGCCTGGCATATCCGTCGCATTGTCCGGTGGCCGAGGCGGCCCATGCCATCTCCGCCGGCCTCGACGAAGGGGTCCTGAATATGGACCTGCTGGCGGACATGGCGGAACGCTTCGGGTCCTGCGCGGCCGCCAAGAGGCTCGGCTACCTTGCCGGATTGTCCGGGGCGGACCTCTTCGGCAGGCTCGGGCCGATGGTCAATCCAAGATACGATCTGCTCAACCCCGGCCTGCCCCCAAAAGGCCCCAGAAACGCCAGGTGGCGGCTGACCATCAACGAGGAGGCCTGACATGTTATCCATCGGCGAGATAGATGAATATTCCAAAAGGCTCGGATATACCAGGGGGCAGACCG
>Ga0315286_10005930_pt1 | contig 11841 bp, 11 predicted proteins | sample YL17G10_0_MG_FD_205038 | JGI IMG/M metagenome (GOLD analysis project Ga0315286, IMG submission 205038) | Sediment microbial communities from Yellowstone Lake, YNP, Wyoming, USA - YL17G10_0 | ecosystem: Environmental > Aquatic > Freshwater > Lake > Sediment | place: USA: Wyoming | collected... | reverse complement strand
GAGCTGCGTCACGGGCGATGTGTTTCATTCCTGCCGCTGCGACTGCGGGGCGCAGCTCGAGCTGGCGCTGCGCATGATCCAGGAGGCCGGGCGCGGGGTGCTGCTCTACATCAGTCAGGAGGGGCGCGGCATCGGCCTGTTGAACAAACTGCGCGCGTACGAGCTGCAAGACAGCGGTCACGATACGGTCGAGGCGAACGAGTTGCTCGGCTTCCCCGCCGATCTGCGCGATTACGGCATCGGCGCGCAGGTGCTGGTGGATCTGGGGTTGAAGAACATCCGGCTCATGACCAACAACCCGAAGAAGCTGATCGGGCTTCAGGGGTACGGGCTGACGATCATGGAGCAAGTGCCCTTGACGGTTCCGGCGACGGAGCAGAACGCTTGCTATCTGCGGGCGAAACGCGATAAGCTGGGGCACCGGCTGGAGGTGGACTAGGGACAATACTGTTCACTTAGCTGGGACCAATTGTCATCCTGAGCAACGCGAAGAGCCTGCCCTGAGCAACGCGAAGGGATCTTGGCCTGGGGATAATCGGTGCCAAGATTCTTCGGCAAGCCTCAGAATGACATCACCCGCGCTAAGTGAACAGCATTGGGACCAGGGAGGAATCTGAACCACAGAGGGCACCGAGGACACGGAGAAAGACAGAAGCCGAAATGGACGGAGTTGATGATTCCGGCTCAGTGGTTTCTGTGTGCTCTGTGGTGAGTTCGTTTCCACCCGCGTTTATCCGCGGCAAGCTATCTTCGCGGTTCTCTGCGTCTCTGCGGTGAAAAGGAGCGTGTCATGCCGAAGAGTTACGAGGGAAAGCTGAGCGCCGAAGGGTTGAGCTTCGCCATCGTCGTCAGCCGTTTCAACGAGTTCATCACGAACAAGCTGCTGAGCGGCGCGCTGGACGCGCTGACCCGCCATGGGGCGGAGGATCAGCAGATCGAGGTGGCATGGGTGCCGGGTTCGTTCGAGATCCCGGTAGTAGCGCAGCGGCTGGCGGAGAGCGGCGAGTATGATGCGGTGATCTGCCTCGGCGCCGTCATCCGCGGCGCGACGCCTCATTTCGAGTTCGTGGCCTCCGAGGCTGCGAAGGGCATCGCCCAGGCGGGCATGCAGACCGGGGTGCCGGTGATCTACGGCATCGTTACCGCCGACACCATCGAGCAGGCGATCGAGCGCGCGGGCACTAAGGCCGGCAACCGCGGTTTCGACGCCGCCGTCAGTGCGATGGAGATGGCGAACCTGATGGATCAGCTTCCCTGCCCGCCGGAGGAGATGTTTGACGAATTGGAGGAACTGGACGGACTGGAGGACGAGGAGGAAGAGGGGGATTGAGGGGGAAGCGGCGGATGATGTAGGGCGGGGCCGGCGGCCCCGCCTCGCTGGGACCCGACACAGCCGTGACATGCCTTCGCCGCGTTCTGGAGGGCGCCACGGCTCTGCCACACTAAAGCAGACTGGCGGGGATAGGCCTCCGTCGCCATCCGACGTCGCCAAGGCGATGTCGGACAGGAGGCTATGGAGCCTGAAGTATCCCCGCCCTACAGCATATGACTCTCCGTACATCAACCCATAGCGCAAGGCTCGCGCACGTTGTCGTCATCGCGGTCGCCGCCGGGTTCATCGGCGGGCTCGGGGCATCGTGGCTGGCATTCTCGCTGCATGGCAGGCGGCTGCCTGAGCCCATGCCGCGCGTCAAGGCCGCGACGACGCCGCAGCCGAGCGGGCCGTCGTCGTTCGCGCCGGTGGCGCGCGCGGTGACGCCAAGCGTCGTCAACATTGATACCGTGGTGCGTCAGCGCGTCTCGCCGTTCGGCGGCGATTTGTTCCGCGAGTTCCTCGGCGCCAATCCATTTGAGGACGTCATCCCCCGCGAAGGCAGCGCCTCCGGGTTCATCGTGCGCGACGATGGCTACATTGTCACCAACCAGCACGTCGTCGAGAACGTGCGCCAAATCACGGTGACGCTGGCCGACGACCGGAAGTTCCAGGGCACGGTGGTGGGCGCGGACCGGCCGTCGGACCTTGCGGTGCTCCGCATCTCGGCCGAGGGGTTGCAGGCGGCGGCGCTCGGCGATTCGTCGGCCATCGAGCCGGGCGATTGGGTGGTGGCGATCGGTAACCCGTTCGGGTTCCAGCATACGGTCACTGTCGGCGTTGTGAGCGCGAAAGGGCGGCCGATCTCGGTCGAGGATGAAGGCCGGCGCTACGAGGACCTGATCCAGACCGACGCGTACATCAACCGCGGCAACTCCGGCGGCCCGCTGGTGGACGCCAACGGTCGAGTCATCGGCATCAACACCGCGATCGTGGCGGGCTCCGAGGCGGCGCCGATCGGCTTCGCGATTCCGATCAACGGCGCCAAGCGGATCATCAACGAACTCATCGCGCGCGGACGTGTGAGCCGGTCGTGGATCGGCATCAACTTCGCGCCAGGCGTCGTCACGCCCAGGCTCGCGCAGCAGCATGGCCTGCCATCGGACCACGGCGTGATCGTCGAGAGCGTGACCGATGGCGGGCCCGCCGAGCGGGCCGGGCTCAGGCGCTATGATGTCATCGCCCAGATGAACGACACGCAGATTACGAATGTCGATCAGGCGCTTCAGATCATCGTAACGGCGCCGGTAGGGTCGAAGCTTAACCTGCGCATCTTCCGCCCGACGCAGAATGCGTGGCAGCAGCACGTGCTGCCGATCGTGACCGAGGAGGCGCCGCTGCCGCCGGCACGGCCGACATGATTGCCTGGCCGCAGATCAACGCGGATGAGCGCGGATAACTCCTAACCGCAAAGACGCCGAGAACGCAGAGAGATGATCTGAGTCGCATCCAACCGAAAGTACCCTAGCGCGGCCCCTTCGGGTCCGCAAACCAAACGTAGGCAGAAAAGGACTGAAAAACCCGCCTGTACCACTGATCCGCATGAACTCTTGCGCAAGAAACAAGAGATCTGCGGGTTAGCCCGGATTATTCATGACGAGTTCCAGTTGCGCACATGCTGTCGGTGATCGCGCCGTGCGTCACTTATGCGGCGCAGGCGCATTCCGGAGCACGGCGCAGCCGTGCCCTCGTGCGCTGCAAGCGCATTCCGGAGCAGGGCGGAGCCCTGCCAGGAATTATCCGCGCGCGACCTTGGCGCCCCGATGTATCGGGGCGCTCCGGAATCCCGATGCATCGGGACCACGGGTCGTCGGTGCAGCGGCCCTCCTGACGACGCGCTGGGGAGTATGAATAATCCAGGATAGTGGCTCAGCAGCAATTCGCCAAGGCCCAAACCACCTCGGTTCTCAGCGACCTCTGCGCCTCTGCGGTTGGATCGTCTGGAGTGTTGCACAATGAAGATCGGTGTGGTGAGCGATACGCACGGCGACACTGCGGGCTGGCAGGCGGCCATTGCGGGGCCATTCGCTGGCGTGGATCTGATCCTTCACGCCGGGGACATTCTCTACCACGGCCCGCGCAACCCCATTCCCGCCGGGTACAATCCCGCCGCGTTGGCCGAACTGATCAACCACGCTCCGGCGCCGGTCATCATCGCCCGCGGCAACTGCGATTCGGACGTTGACCAACTGGTGCTCGATTTTCCGATACAAGCGCCATACGCGCTCGTCATCATCGACGGCTTGCGCATCATGGTGAACCACGGCGACGAGTTCGGGCTGGAGAATCCGGTGCCGGGCATAGCGAAAGTCGCCGAGAAGTACACGCTTGATATATTCGTCTGCGGCCACACCCACGCGCCGCTGCTGAAAACCGCGGGCGGTGCGTTGATCATGAACCCCGGCAGCCCCGCGCTCCCTAAGTCACGCGCCGGCGATCCACAACCGACGGTCGGGCTGATCGAGGATGACGTCGCGCGCATCCTCACGCTCGATGGACGCACCGTGCTTGAGGGGCGTCTCCAGCGCCGACGCAGGGGGCCGGCCTAGATGCGCGCGGTGGTGCAGCGCGTGTCGCGCGCGAAGGTGACGGTCGGAGACGCCGTCACCGGCGAGATCGGGCGCGGGTTGGTGGTGCTGGTCGGCGTGCAGGTTGGCGATACAAGCGAGGACGCCGCATATCTCGCCGATAAGATCAAAGGCCTGCGCGTGTTCGAGGATGCCGACGGCAAGATGAACCTGTCGGCGCAGGACGTGGGCGGGGCGATCCTCGCGGTGAGCAACTTCACCCTGCTGGGCGATTGCCGCAAGGGCCGGCGACCGAGCTTCACCGACGCGGCGCCCCCTGACGATGCAGAGCGTCTGTTCGGCGAATTCGTCGCGCGTGTCCGCGCGGCCGGCCTGGCCGTCGAGACCGGCGTCTTCCGCGAGCACATGCACGTCGAGATCGCCAACGACGGCCCGGTCACGCTTCTCCTCGACAGCCGGCGCGGGACCTGAGTAGGTACCGATTCGTACACCTCTCCTCAATGTCCCACCATAGCGACCATCGCTGTCATGCTGACACGACAGCGACACACATCAATTCCGATTGCGAGCCACAGATGTAGCTATTTCATCACATCAGGGCTGCGCCGTGGCATCGAAAATGCGCACTAGAGTTTATGGTGCCGCGACCATCCGGCAGTGCCAGAGATGGTTCAGAACGCAATCGGCGGCAGCAACCGGAGGTAAGCACTGTGAACCCATGGGGCTCGGAGACAGCCGCGCGGGTGGCAGACGGGCGCGGACGCTGTGATCGGTGGCCTGTGCGCCAGCATCCAAGCGCGTTGCGGGCCGCCGTGGGCGCGGTCCTGGCTGCCGCAGCCATCATCGCAGCTGGCTGCGGCGGCGGATCATCGGGTCCCGCGCTTGACCCGCCTGTCCACGGCGCCACCCAAGCGGAGCTTCAGAAGCTCGAAGGGATTGAGCGCTTGCCCGGGGCGACGTTCCGCTTCGCCGTGACCGGCGATCAGCACCTCGGCTACTCGTATTTTGGGAGGTGCATCGTGCCGCTTGCGAACAGGGCGGGCGCTGACTTCCTGATGCTGATCGGCGACATGACCAACACCGGACTGCAGGAAGAGTACCATGCCCTGTTCGGTGCTCTGACCCCAGTGCAGATTCCGGTGCTGACCATCCCCGGCAATCACGAGTACAAGACGGCGGGCGGTCAGGTCTACCAGGACATCTTCAAGAGCAGCGATTACTACTTCGACCATGGCGGCTGGCGGTTTGTGTGTCTGAACAATGCCCAGGGCGCGCTCGCCGCGAACCAACTCGCGTGGCTGAGCGACACACTCAAGGCGGGGCCGGGCCGCGCGATCGTTTTCGTGCACGTTCCGCCCGCGGGGGTTGACCCAAACTGGGCCGAGGCGCGCTACTACGACGGGCACTACTGGCGCACCGTGTTCGACGAAGGCGCCACCGAGTTCCGCGACATCTGTGCAGCAAACCATGTCGCGGCGGTATACGCTGGCCACATCCACGCCTTTGATGCGGCGCAGGACCGCGGGACGCTCTACATCCTGACCGGCGGCGGAGGCGGCTTTACGTCGCAGTTTGCCGCAGAGGCACCGGGGAACTTCTGCCACATCACGGTGGTGGAAGTGGACGAAGAAGGCATCAGGAGTCAGACCGTACACGTGCCCGGCTTCCAATACAGCAGCAGCGGGGCGATCGTACGGAAGGGCGCCGAGCGCAGCTTCGTTGTGGATGTTGCCACGTGGGAGACGAATGTGGGGCAGTGAGCGTCGGGTCCGGCCACTCGCGACCTCTACTCGGCAACGGGCAGGGGCGTCACGCCGATCTCCGGATGGTCGCCGTCGTCCCGATCAACCTGAGCTTCGAAGCGGCGCTCACGCCACCTCGGTAGTACCCGACACTCCACATCGATCATAGTGACCCTTTCATGGTTGAGGCGCACCCCGGCAGGGGTGCGCTTGCCGCCGTTGAATGCCCCAGTAAGATGCTGACATGCGGACGGCGGCGCTGATTCTGCTGCTGATAACACCGGGGCTGGCGGCGATGGCTGTGTGCGCGCACTATCTTGCCGCGGAGTGGTCGGCGCTCAACGCGACGCATGCGCGCTTCGAGGCTTTGGTTGCGCACAACGCCGATCTGCGGCGGCTGTTCATCGTGGATGCGCAGGAAGACATGCACCGGATCAACGCATTCGCGGAAGGCGTGGGCTTCATGCTGGGAGCGCTCCGTGCCGGGCCCGGCATCCACGGCATATGTGTGATGCCGCGCAAACCGCGCGAAGGTGGGGTGGACGCAACGCAGCGGCGTGACAATATCGAGGCGGCCTCACGTCGGACTCGCTGACCGACCCCTCGGCCGAGGCCCTACAACTGCCAGCGCCTAATCCGAAGGAGGGTCCCACGGTGCCCGAACGCCCGAACATTCTGCTCTTCACCACCGACCAGCACCGCGGTGACCACCTCGGGCTGGCCGGTCATCCCGTGGTGGAGACGCCGAATCTCGACGCGCTCATCCGCCGCGGCGCGTATTTCCCGAACGCCTATTCCGAGATTCCCTCGACCACGGGCGCGTCGGTGCACGCGTCCGGGCGGTAGTCCGCTCGCATTGGGCCCGGTGGGCCCTCTGCCGACAGGAGCGCGCCTGCGTCCATCGAATCTCCTCAGCAAGATCTATCTCCCGGTTCGCAGCGAAAGGAAGGAGGCCTCCGTGAAGAGCGTATTCCTTGGCTTTGTGGTTGTGCTCGTCCTGACCGTCGTCTGCGGGTCGGCGCACGCGTACGGCGTCTACGCGCCCTCCGTAGGCGAACTCGTGGATCAGTGCGCCATCGTTATCGTGGGCCGGATTACCCACCTAGGCCCAGGCGTTGCCGGCGAGCGCACGCGGTTCAGTTCGCACGGCGAAGAGTTCAGCCACCCCGTGCCCATTTGGGTTAAGCTCGCAACGGTGCAGGCGCTGCTCGTCGTCAAAGGCGATCGCGTCAAGCCAGGCACCAAGCTTGTGGTCGAATTCGTCGAGTACCGCTTCACCGGGCGTGGAGGCGGGGTCGGGCTACCGAGCTATGCCGTCGGCGAGAGGCGTCTATTCTTCCTCGGTGAGACAGCTGGGCGACTCGCGCCCGCGGAACCGCTATGGGATCCCAGCCTGGTTGTCCCCGATAACGTTACGCTTCCTGCTCGCCTTGACGGCTCACCGATCGAGAAGACCGAACGCTCGCTTGCTCGCCTGATCGACGGCTCGCATTCCGACCCGCGAGCTCTCCACCGGATCCTACTAGTGCTGCGCACCGGAACGGTCCACATTGCCGAGCCCGTGCGCACGTCGAAGTTCGTCACGTCGGAGTTGCTGCAAGCGGTGGTTCGGTTGCTTGACCTTCACGACGCGCAAGTGAGGCGCGATGCCGCGTCGGTGCTGTGCGATGTTGGCTACGCGCCGGCGCTCGCAAAGCTCGCGGATATTGTCCGCAGCGATGCTCGCGCCGGAGGCAACATCAGCGGTGAGGCGTCTCCGATAGGGCGATTCAGCAATCGCGATGGTCTGCCTGAACTCCATCGCCTCCTGTTCGACCCCGAGGTGCCTACGCTGCGCAGCGCGGCCGCAAGGGCGCTGCGCGAGATCGGCGCCCCGTCAAGCGCGCCGTTTCTCGTCCGTGCCCTGGCAGACGATGCCTCCGATGTCCGCTATCTTGCGGCGACCGGGCTGGCAGGGATCACCGGAGACCACGAGCATTTCCTCTCCATGGATGCTTTCAAGGCCAACGAAGCCGCGGAGATCGAGTTCTGGTCCTCGTGGTGGAACGCCAACGCTTCCCGGTTCGGCGACAAGTGAGGGCGATTGTTCGGCGGCTGGCGCAGGAGTGTGAGGTCGCCGTTGGACGTGCGCCGCCGGCCTCACAGGTAACCACATGCGAACGGCTGCGCTGATTCTGCTGCTGATCGTGCCAGGCCTGGGGGTGCATGGGCTGTGCATCATCTCCAGCAACGGGACTCGCCCGCATGCGGAGGAGAGATGAGAGTCATTGCGGCCTTCATAGTGCTGCTGACGCTGACGTCGTGGGCGGCGGCCGACCGCGGCGGAGTGCTCTTCTACGCCGGATTCGAGGGGACGGCGGACGCGATCGCCGTCGGCAATGGAATCGCGCAAGGAGAGGAAGGCGGCCCGAAGTACGCATCCGGCAAGCGCGGCCAGGCCCTGCTCTCCGGCGAGACCGCCGGCTACGTCAGCTACGCGGTCAAGCACAATCTTTTGCCTGACCGCGGAACCGTCGAGTTCTGGGTCTGCCCCCAGGACTGGTACGGCACGGACGACAAGTTCCACGTCTTCTTCGAGGCCGAAAACCCCGGCTGGCTGCTGATCTACAAGTACTTCGCGCCGGGCATCGGCTTGTTTCTCATCAGCGAGACGCACCAGAGTTGGAGCACGGTTGGTCAGGACCTCAGCCAGTTCAAACCTGGGCAGTGGCACCACCTCGCGGCGATGTGGGGTCCGCGCGAGATTTGTTTCTACCTCGATGGCAAACCGTCAACGCGCCTGCCGCGCCCGCCGATTCCGCAGGGATTGTCGGGGCGGTTCCTGGTCGGCGACCGCCCGTGGCACATCAAGCGCGACGCGCGCTCGCTGGTTGACGAACTCTACATCTACGACCGCCCGCTGTCGGAGCGAGAGGTGGCATGGGCGTATGAGCATGCGGCGGATAGGTCGACCGGCGAGGATGTTCCGGAGGGGCTGAGCCCCGCGCTGGAGATCATGGTTCACCCGGTTCCCTCGCGTCGAGAGATCCGCGTGGATGTTGATATCACCCAGCGCGGCGGGGCGAGATCCTTCAGTGGCACCGCTCGCCTCGAGCCGTCTGTGGGCACAGCGCCGGCGGCGGTGCGCATGGTGTCGAAGCAGACCGGCCATGCGATCATCCCCTTCCGCGAACTGCCGGCGGGCGAGTATCAGGTCAAGGTAACGGTTCGGGATGACCAGGGACGGGAGATCGGCGCGGCCTCTCAGGCCCTGACATCACCTGGCCCATCCGTATGGCGCGGGAACAAGATCGGCATCTCAGATACTCCGCCTCCGCCGTGGACGCCGGTGACGGTGGAGGCGCGTGGAACGGGCTCGACGCGGCGGCCGACGGGCGTATCATGTTGGGGCCGCACCTACGAGCTTAGCGCCATCGGGTTGCCGAGGCAGATAGCGTCAGCCGGCGCGCCGTTGTTGACTGGGCCCGTTCAACTGCAGGCGACCGCCGGGAGCAACCCTGTGTGGTGGCGCGCGCGTGCAACGTCGGTCACGGATCAGAACGCGGTACGCGCGCGCATAGCGGGATCAGCCGAGAGCGCGCTGGGCGTCCTGCAATGGCAATGCACCGCCGAGTTCGACGGGATGCTGCGCTACGACCTGACGCTGCACCCCGCGCCCAGAGCCGTCGCCGATAGCATGGAGCTGCGCGTTCGATTGAAGCCCGAACACGCGACCCTCTACCACGCCGTCATGACACCGTACAACACCGCCCGCGGCGCGGTGCCTGCGGGACAAGGGCCGGTGGTGAAGGCCCCGTGGGCGATGTATTGGTGGCTCGGTGACGAGGAGCGCGGGCTGGCAGGGTTCTGCGAATCGGACGAGGCCTGGGATCGCATAGACCGGCCCGATGGCTTTCGCATCGAGCGCACGCCGGGATCGGTTGATGCCGTTTGGTCGTTCATCGATTCCAAGGCAGAGGCACAGCATCCCGTACCCCTGCGGGAATGGAGGTTCACCTTCGGCGTGCAAGCGACGCCGGTGAAGGATATCACGGGATGGCGGAAGTGGCGGCTTACACCGGGCGTCAACGCCAACGTGCACATCCTGTGGCCGACGCCGGAGGTCATCCGCTACTACGGATACCCGCAGGCGACCGATCCCGCGAAGTACGCGGCGCTGGTGAAGGACTACCGTGCGAAGCGCATCGGCGTTGTGCCCTATTCGATCCTTAACGGCATTTCCGGTCAGGCGCCCGAGTGGTCGTTCTACAACGACGAGTGGGCGAACGGCGCCGCCGACCCCGGCTCCGCCGACGTGGCGGCGTACAAGGCGCCGCTCTACGGCTGCTCGCCCGGGCAGACCTGGATTGACTTCGTGGTCTGGGCCAACGAGCGCTACGTCCGCGAGTACGACCTCGACGGCCTCTACCACGACTGGACGATGATCTTCCCGTCGAGCAATCAGGCGAGCGGGTGCGGCTATCTGCGTGAGGGCAAAGTGCGGCCCATCTACCCCATCTTTGGCACGCGCGAACTGTACAAACGTATCTACACAATGCTCAAGCAGCGGGGCGCGGCGACGGGCAAGGAGATGTTCATGATGGGTCACATGTCGTCGCAGATGGTGATTCCGATCCTGAGCTTCTGCGACTCTTACCTTGACGCGGAGCACTTCCGCGGCTTGGTGAAGGACGACTATCTCGAGGTCATGCCTCTGGATCAGATCCGCGCGGAGTTCATGGGGCACAACTGGGGCGTCATGCCGTTCTTCCTTCCGGAGTTCACCGGCGACTTCGCCGAGAAGCCGGAGCCGACGCAGCACCTGGTCGGCCTGTCGCTGCTGCACGACTTCGCGCTGTGGCCGATCTGGTGCAAGACCGATGAGGTCAACCGCGTCTACAAAGTGCTCGACGAGTTCGGCATCGTTGATGCGGAGTTTTGGCCCTACTGGAAGAATGGCGACATCATCGGCGGCCAGGGCGATGCGGTGAAGTGCAGCGCGTACCGCAAGCCGGGCGGGGGCGCGCTCATCTGCGCGGTGAACCTCACACGGCAACCGCAGACGGCTGCGTTGACTGTCGACTGGGAACGGCTGACGCCATCGGGGTCGGTGTCGGTCTTTGACGCGGTGAGCAAGGAGCCGGTGCCCTTTCAGGGGCAATCGGTAAGCATCGTGATCTCGCCGCTCAACTTCCGGCTGCTGTGGGTGCGATAGGCAATCTGAACCGCTGAGATCGGGTAGCACGCAGCCCAGCCGAGAAGAACGTTTAGCCGTGCTTCCCTCTGCGTTCTCTGCGGCTCTGCGGTGAACGCTATTCGGTGCCCGGCAGGCGATCACCGCTGCCACGGCGTGTCTTTGACGGTCACCGGGAACGGGCAGCCTTCAAGCACCGGCCGGATGATGAGATCTCCCTTGACTCGCGATGGTATTCGCCCGGAATACCTGCAGGTGCCCCCTCACCCATACTCGAAGCTGCCCTGCCACACCACCTGCCCGGAGCCGTCCAGGACCTCAAAACGCGGCGGGGCGGCCCGTCCCTGTCCGCTCATGATGGTGTATGCCCCGCCGGCGCGGCCGCTGATGCCCAGCTGCAGCATGGTCTTTCCGCCTGGGCCTGCACTGACATCCACCCGAGCCGTGAACGGCGGGCCGAGGTTGAGGCGCACCGGCGACGCCGTAGTGACCTCCAGCTCCTGCGACGTAGACGGGAAGTGGCTCGCGGTCCATGCCACGCCGGCCTTGTCCTTCATGGACATGGAGTAAGTCTGTAGTTCGTAGCGGCCGACCGGGGCTTGCGCGACGCCGTCGCGCACCCGCAGTCCCAGCTTCGCGCCGGCGGGCTTGGCCCTCACGATCAGCGAGGACTCGCCCTGATACGGCAACGTGACGGTTCCGGTCTGGCCGTGGTAGGTTGCGGGATCGAAGTCCGCGACGCGCAGCGCGGCACCGAGCTGGCGATATGCGACGTAACCCACTGCCGCAAGCCCGCTCGCACCTAGTGCCCACATCACGCCGATGATGGTCAGCGCGATGCCGCCCGTGCGCCGGCACAGCTTGACGATGCCGATGATGAGGGGAACGAGCCAGCCGATGAGAAGGGCGGTCACCAGGGCGATGACGAGGATGCCGAGCAGGAAATACAGTGCGTACATCGCGGTTTATCCTCCGCGCTCCACGAAACTCACCAGCCCTGGGGCACAGGTCTCGATGGCGTCGTTC
>Ga0315286_10005928_pt1 | contig 11845 bp, 8 predicted proteins | sample YL17G10_0_MG_FD_205038 | JGI IMG/M metagenome (GOLD analysis project Ga0315286, IMG submission 205038) | Sediment microbial communities from Yellowstone Lake, YNP, Wyoming, USA - YL17G10_0 | ecosystem: Environmental > Aquatic > Freshwater > Lake > Sediment | place: USA: Wyoming | collected... | reverse complement strand
CCGAACGGACACTTCTCAAGGCGTTGCCGGGCATACGTGCTCAGCTCCACGCATTGCGGACACAATCCGCGCGGCGGCGAGCCGCGCGGCGGCGCGTGTTGCTCTCGGCAGAAGATGTCGATCATCGCCTGCACCGTCTTCCACTCGCGTGCCAGCCGTTTGCGGGTAGCGCCCTTTCGGGCGGGCGCGGGATGCGGGTTCGGTTCGGCGATACTCATTTCTCCTTCGGCAGCGTCTCCTGCGGCAGCGGCTCCCCACGAACATAGGCGTCGATCGATCTGGCCGCAATCCGCCCCTGACCCATTGCGAGGATGACGGTGGCGGCGCCGGAGACGATATCACCGCCCGCGAAGACGCCGGTGATCGAGGTCGCCATGGTCTTTGGATCGGTGATTACCGTGCCCCACTTGCTGACGTTCAGCTCCGGCGTCGTCCGCGGCACCAACGGATTCGGTTTGTTGCCGATGGCCACGATCACGGTATCGATTTCCATGATGAACTCGGAGCCCTTGACCGGCACTGGCCGTCGACGACCGGAGCTGTCGGGCTCGCCGAGGACCATCTGAATGCATTCCATGGCGACGACCCGGTGGCGCGCGTCGCCGATGACCCGCGTCGGCGCCGTGAGCAACTTGAAGTCCACGCCCTCTTGTTCGGCGTGATGGACTTCCTCGATGCGCGCCGGCATCTGCTCGCGCGCGCGGCGGTAGACGATGGTCACGTCGCCGCCGAGGCGCAAGGCGGTACGCGCGGAGTCCATCGCCACGTTGCCGCCGCCGATCACGGCGACCCGCCGCCGACTGATCGGCGGGGTGTCGTATTCGGGGAACAGGTACGCCTTCATCAGGTTGGCGCGGGTTAGATACTCGTTGGCCGAGTAGACGCCGATGAGGTTCTCACCCGGCACCTCCATGAACGATGGCAGGCCCGCACCGGTGCCGATGAACACCGCATGGTACCCATCTTCGTCGAACAACTCGCGGATGGTGCTGTTGCGACCGACGACGTAATCCATCACGAACTGCACGCCGAGTTGCTTGAGATAATCCACCTCGGCTCGCACGATCTCCTTGGGCAGACGGAACTCGGGGATGCCGTACATCAGCACGCCGCCGGGTTCTTGCAGCGCTTCAAATACGGTGATCTCATGTCCCTTCAGGATGAGATCTCCGGCCACGGTCAGCCCCGCCGGCCCAGCGCCGACCACGGCGACGCGCTTGCCGGTCTTGGCTGGCAACTGGGGAAGCGTCACCGCACCCGAGCGACGCTCATAATCCGCGGCAAAACGCTCGAGGCGGCCGATGGCCACCGGCTCATGCTTGATGCCGGTCACGCACGTTTTCTCGCACTGTTCCTCCTGCGGGCACACGCGTCCGCAGACCGCCGGCAAGGCGTTGTCCTCCTTGATCTTCCGCGCCGCCTCGAGGAACTTGCGTTCGCGAATCAACGCGAGAAAGCCGGGAATGTCGACGTTCACGGGGCAGGCCGGCTTGCACTTGGCCTTCTTGCACATGATGCAGCGCGTCGCCTCGGTGACGGCAAGCTCCTCCGTGTAGCCGTACGGGACCTCATCGAAGTTGTTGACCCGGTCTTCCGGCGCCTGCTCCGGCATCTTTTGCCGGGGGATGTCCTTTTTCTTCACTGGTTGTGCCATGACGCTCACTCACGCCAGCCGTGCCCGTGCCGCAGCAGGACGATGGTGGTCGATGATCTCGGTGCGGGCGACGGCGTGAATCTCCTCGTCGCTGTACGCCGCCCGGCGATCCCACAGCTCGTCCCAGTCCACTTCGTGCGCATCGAAGAACGGGCCGTCGACGCAGGCGAACTTTGTTTCGTTCCCGACGGTCACACGGCAGGCGCCGCACATCCCGGTGCCGTCGAGCATGATCGGGTTCAACGCGACCAACGTCTTCACCCCGAACGGCTTGGTGACGTTGCCGGCAAGCATCATCATGAACACGCACCCGACGGCGATCACGCGGTCGATCGTCTCGCCGGCTTCGAGCTTCTGCTTGATGACGTCGACGGAGTGTCCTTTGATGCCTTCGGAACCGTCGATGGTGGTCTGGATCAGCTCATCGGACGCCGCCTGCAACTCGTCGCGGAAGTAGTGGAGGTAATGGCTGTCCGCTTCGATCACCGTGAGCACGCGATTGCCCGCCGCCTTCATGGCGCGGGCGGTGCAGAGCGTGGCGCCGATGCCGTAGCAGCCACCGGCCAACGCCACCGTGCCGAAGCGCTCGATCTCCAGTGGCACGCCGAGTGGTCCGACCACGTGCGCGATCGAATCGCCAGTGTTGAGGAGGACGAACTTGCGGGTGGACTGGCCGACCTCCTGGACGACGAGCGTTATGGTGCCGGCGTCGCGGTCCCAATCACACAATGTGAACGGCACGCGTTCGGCGCGCTCATCGACCATCAGGATCACGAACTGTCCGGGGCGTGCTTTCTTCGCGACGGCCGGCGCGTGAATCACGGCCTTGTGGATGTTCGGAGCGATTTCGCGCTTGTCGAGGATTTCGAACACGCCTCACCCTCCAATCGCCGCCGCGGTCGCCACCGCTTCCGCCACAGAAGCGGCGCGCCGCGCGGGATCTCGGCGCGCCAGAGCTTCTTCGACGGCTTGCCGCAGGTCGCGCAGGCCACGCACCTTTTCTTCCAGACAATGGCCGCGGAAATGGGTACGCCGGCGGCTCGGATCGCTGGCGGCAGGCGGGGCCTGGCTGCGTCCGATCCCCAAAGACGCGCCGTTTGCACCCATCTCCGTGGCGATCGCCGCGGGAGAAGCGTACTCGAACCCTGCCGCTTCCATCGCCCGTGCCAGCTCACAAATGATTTGCCAATCGGGCTTTGCCGCGCCCGGCGCACCGCAGGCTGTCTGCAGCGGACGCAGGCGCTGCTGGCCGTCAACCCAGGTCCCCGCCACTTCGGCCAGCACAGTCACCGGCAGTGAAATGGCGGCGCGCTCGCCGACGGGGGTGGGGTAACAGTCCTGTACGATGAGGAGATCGAGCGCCTGCAGCCGTTCCGGATCTACGAAGTCCCCCGTCAGCAACGCGGCACGCACGCCCTCGGGCAAGCTGGTACGTGACACGCCGCGCTCGTCGGGCTCGATTTCCAGATAATGCGGGGACTGCATCACCTCGCGTGTGAACTTGCGGAGGACATAGCGGTCCTCCAACGTGCACGTCCGGTCGCACACCAGCGCGAAGCCGTCGCCGACAAACGGTTTGAGCCGCTCCGCGGCTTGCGCCAGCGCCTGCGACCACGGCAGCGCGCGCAGGGCTTTGCCGACGCGTACCTGCGGGACCTTGAGGCGGGCGACGCCGTTGAGGAACTCGGGGATGGCGAAGCGGCCGAGCACGCAAATCGGCACGTGCGTGTCGATCGCGCGCGCCATGGCGGCACGGTTGTCCGCCGAGGTGTTCACGGTGAGCGCGCAGCCGGCGTCGCAGAGCATACAGGTCGTCGCCGTCGACTGCTCCGGTGCGCCGTACCATTTCGCGTACCGGTCCGAGAGGCTGCCGGTTGGACAGACGTCGATGCACGAGCCGCAGAAGCGGCACCCGGCCTCGGTAAGCGAGCGCCCGAAGGCTTCGCCGATGCGCGTCTGGCTGCCGCGGCCGACAAACGCGATCGTGCTCTGCCCGTGATGCGCCTCGCAGATGCGTACGCAGCGCCCGCAAAGGATGCACAGGTTCAGGTCACGGTCGATGAACGGATCGGAGCGCTCGACCGGAAGCTGGCGGTAGAAAGGCACGTAGGGGATAGAGGCGAGGCCGATGCTCTCCGACAGATCGCGGACTTCACATACTTGCTTGTTGTTGCAAGTGTGGCAGCCAATGGTGCGGCCCGCCTTCAGGGGCTTCGGGCGGTATTTCTCGCAGAGTTCCCGCTTGTCGCAGACCAGGCAGGCCGCCGGATGCTCGGCGAGGATCAACTCCAGCACGGCCCGCCTCAGGTTCTGGAGGGTCGACGTGTCGGTCCTCACCACCATGCCCTCCGTCGCCGGTGTCGAGCAGGACGCGGGGTAACCCCGCACCCCGTCGATCTCGACGATGCACAGCCGGCAGGCGCCGAAGGCCGGCAAGTTCGGGTGCGTACACAGGTGGGGGATGGAGATGCCGTGACGCAGAGCGGTCTGCAGCACGGTCTCACCGGGGTGGGCCGCGATCTGGCGGCCGTCGATGGTCAGGGTGGCGGCTGTTTCCATGGGCGCTACTCCGCAATACGATAGTCGCAGCGCAGGCAGCGCGCGCATTCCATGAGTGCCTGGTCACGATCCACGGGTTGCTCCACTTCGTTGACGTTCATTCGGGCCGACAGCGGCAGCGATCGCTGCTTCATCCGCGTGGCCGTCACGGGTTCGGCCTCGGGGTCGAAGAAGATCGGGTTGTTCATAGCCTCCCGCCAGAAGGGAACCGAACGCTGCGCCGGCGCCAGATCCTTGGACAACTCTTCGTTGATGGCGCAGGCCGCGCGTTCGCCGGCGGCGATCGCCGCAAGCGCGATGCTGGGGCCTGTAACCACGTCGCCGCCGGCGTAGACTACCGGGGCGCTAGTCGCGTTCGTGAACGGGTCGACCTGGATCCTTCCCGCGCGGGTGACCGTAATACGCGTCTGTTTCCCGATGTCACCCAACACCGGCCTTTGGCCGATGGCGGCGATGATGCTGTCCGCTTCGAAGGAAATCTCCTCGCCGGTGGGCTCGGGCCGGCGGCGCCCGTCGAGCTCGAACCCCGAGAGCTTCATGCGCTGGCAGACCAAGCGGCTCGCCGCACCGTTGCCTTCGATGCGGTCCGGTGCGGCAAGGAAGACCAGCTTGATGCCTTCCGCCTCGGCCTCCTCGATCTCGGTCTTGATGGCAGGCATCTCCTCGCGTGTGCGGCGATAGACGAGCGTGACGTCGGCGCCCATGCGGAAAGCCATGCGGCAGGAGTCGATGGCCACGTCGCCGCCGCCGATGACGACGACCTTCTTGCCGAGAGGGAAGTCCTGGCCGCGGTTGCGTGCCAGAAGGAAGTCGAGACCCTGCGTCACGCCTTTGAGGTCCTCTCCGGGGATGCCGAGCCGGATACCCTCCCAGCAACCCAGGCCCAGGAAGAACGCGCGGTATCCTTCCCGCGCGAGATCTTCGTATGTGAGATTCTTGCCGAACTCCGTTCCCAGCTTGAGATCGATGCCGAACGCGAGGATCCAGTCGATCTCCTCCTTCAGAATGTCGCGGGGCAACCGGTACTCGGGGATGGCGTACGCCAGCATGCCGCCGGGGCGCTCTTCCCGTTCGAAGATGGTCACCGGGTAACCGAGCCGTCGCAGATAGTAGGCGCAGGAGAGACCGGCCGGTCCCGAGCCGATGACCGCGATCTTCTTGCCGTGGTTGTGCGGGTTGTCGCGCACCATTTGCTGCGGCTCTGGCCGGCGCGCCGTGTCCACCATGTGGCGCTTGATGGCGCGGATGGCGACCGGGGAATCGATCTGCTGCCGGCGGCACTTGTCCTCGCACGGGTGAGGGCACACCCGCGCGCAGATGGAGGGCAAGGGATTCCGCTCCAAATGGGAGGCCAACGCCTCCTCGTAGCGGCCCTCGTGGATCAGAGAGATGTACAGCGGCACGTCCACTCCGGCCGGGCACTCGTTTTCGCAGGGCGCGTGGACGAGACCCGGGCAGACCCCGGCCGGACAGTGCTTGTCGCGGATGTGAGCCTCGTACTCTTGCCGGAAATAGCGGAGAGTGGTCAGCACAGGATTGGGAGCCGTTTGGCCCAGGCCGCACAGCGATGCCTTCTGCACCGTCTCGGCGAGGGCCTCCAGCCGCTCCAGATCCTCTTCGCGTCCCTTCCCGGCGCAGATGCGCTCCAGGATGTCCAGCATGATTCGGGAGCCGACGCGGCAGGGTGGGCACTTGCCGCAGGATTCTTCCCGGGTGAAGCTCAGGAAGTAGCGGGCGATGTCGACCATGCAGTTATCTTCATCGAGCACGATCATCCCGCCCGAGCCCATGATGGAGCCGGCCTCGGCGAGAGTCTTGTAGTCCACCGGGAGGTCGAGGAGCTGTTTCGGGATGCAGCCGCCAGAGGGTCCGCCAGTCTGCACGCCCTTGAGTTGGCGCCCGCCCGGCACGCCGCCGCCGATCTCGTAGACGATCTCTTTGAGCGTCGTCCCGAGCGGCACCTCGATGAGCCCTGTGCGCTGGATCTTCCCCGCCAGCGCGAAGGTCTTGGTACCCCGGCTCGTCTCGGTGCCGAAGCTCGCGTACCAGGCCGCTCCGTTGCGCATGATGGAGGCAAGGCTGCCCAGCGTTTCCACGTTTTGGATCACCGTGGGCTTGCCCCAGAGACCGCTCGTTGCGGGGAAGGGCGGACGTGGCCGCGGCATGCCACGCCGGCCTTCAATCGAGGCGATCAGCGCGGTCTCCTCGCCGCAGACGAAAGCACCCGCGCCCTTCTTGATCTTGACGTCGAACGAGAAGCCGGAGCCTTGGATGTCGCTGCCCAGCAAACCGAGGTCACGCATCTGGCTGATGGCGAGCAGCAGACGCTTGATGGCAAGCGGATACTCGGCGCGGCAGTAAATGTACCCCTGAGATGCGCCGAGCGCGAAAGCGGCGATCAGAATCCCCTCGAGCACCGCGTGCGGATCACCCTCCAGAAGCGAGCGGTTCATGAAGGCTCCCGGGTCGCCCTCGTCGGCGTTGCAGATCAGGTAGCGCGGCAGCACGCCCGTGCTTCGGCAGAACTCCCACTTCTGCGCGGTGGGGAAGCCGGCGCCACCGCGCCCGCGGATCCCCGCCGCCTTCACCTCGGCCACGACCGCTTCGGGTCCCAGCTCGAGTGCGTGCAAGAACCCCCGGTAACCATCGCGCGCCAGGTAGTGGTGGACGTTCTCCGGATCGATGAGGCCGCAATTGCGTAGGACGTTGCGCACTTGCCCCCTGAGCGCCGGGTGCTCCTCGATTGGACCTATACCGTCGATGCTCCCGGGCCCCGTCCTGCCCAGCGCCCACTCCGCGCACGGATCGTTGCCCAGCACGAAGCGGCGCACGAGAGATGACATCTCGTCGGGACCAACGTTTGCGTAGCAGACGCCGGGAAGTCCGGGCTTTTCGATGACGACGAGCGGCTCCAGAAAGCACGGGCCCAGGCAGCCCACTTCGATGATGCGCGCATCGAGGCCTTGCTGCCGGACTTCGGTGCGCAGGCGATCCATCACCCGTTCGGCGCCCGCGGCGCGGCCGCACGTGGCGGCGCCTACACGGAAGACGGGCACGCTGGCCCGCTCGAGTTCCTGCCATTTCACCTGAGCTTCGGCGTACGCTTCCTGAAGGGTCGTCATGGCTCTTGGTCCGCGAATCCTGGATGGATACTCTTCATGCCGCCTAACGTCCGACGATCGATCGCACCTTGCGCGATGTCACGCGAGCGTGCACTTCGCCGTCGACGGTGACGGTCGGCGCGAGCGCGCAGCAACCGATGCAGGCAACGCGCTGGAGTTCGTATTCGCCGTCGTGGGTGGTCCCACCCGTGCGGACGCCCAGACGGTGGTGGAACTCCTCCATTACCTGGCGCCCGCCGCGTACGTGGCAAGCGGTGCCCTGGCACACCCGGATCGTGTGTTTGGCCGGCGGTTGGAATCGAAATTGCGCGTAGAAGGTGGCGACGCCGTAGATTTCGTTGTCGGAGATGCCGATCGCCGCCGCGAGAGCCTCAACTGCCTCTTCGGAGACGTAACCGTGGCGCTCCTGTACCTCCTGGAGCAGGGGAACGAGGTTCTCCCGCCCTGGGGGATAGAGAGTCAACATTTCTCCTACTGAGTATGCCACTTCGCTCATGCTCATGAGAGTCGCCCTGTCTCCTTACCCAGACGGAGCCCAGGGGATCCGTACCGGTTTGTTATCGCCATCTTGGTGTGACGCAAAAACTGAACCATCGCCAACCTTTCTATCCCCCGAGAACAGGGGCGGACCGGCTTCCCATTTCCGAGAGATAAAGCCGCCGCAATTTCAGGAATCTGATTCGCGGGAGCGGCGCAGGGGATTCAGGGACTGCAAATCAGAGTGATCCGGTCGTGATCGGTCATCGCACCCAGCGTTGCGTTGGTCAGGCTGAAGGCGGCGCACCGTTCACCGTACTCCTCCGGCACCTCTTGCGTGACGATGCGCTTGGTGGGAGAGCGAAGAGGCACGGAGGGCGTTGATGACAACGACGGTCACGCGACGGCAGTTTCTCAAAGGTACCGGAGCGGCGTTCCTGGCCTTGTCGCTCGGCAATCTGCAACTCACGCCGGCAGTCGCGGAACAGACGGCTGCGGAGATCATCGAGGCGTTCCCGTACCGCAGCTGGGAGGATGTGTACCGGGACAAGTGGACCTGGGACGCCGTCGTGAAGGGAACGCACCTGCGGACCAACTGCATCGGCACCTGCTCGTGGAACCTCTTCGTGAAGGACGGGATCGTGTGGCGCGAGGAGCAGAACGCCATCTATGCCCAGACGAACGAGGCGCTACCCGATTTCAATCCAAGAGGATGCCAGAAGGGCGCCTGTTACAGCGCGCTCATGTACGCCCCGTCGCGCGTCAAGTACCCGCTGAAACGCGCTGGCGAACGCGGCTCGGGAAAGTGGCAGCGGGTGTCGTGGGACGAGGCGCTCACGGAGATTGCCGACAAGTTCATCGATGTGTGCGTCAAGGATGGGCCGGACTGCATCGTTTACGACCACGGCACCACGAACATCGACATGGGGGTGGACATTGCCGGGGAGATGTCCCTCTTCTTCCTCCTCGGCACGACACAGATCGATTCGTGGGCGGGAGTCGGCGACCTCCCGATGGGCGCCATTCAGACCTGGGGCATGTTCAACCTCGACGGCACGTCCGACGATTGGATGAACGCCGACTACATCTTGATGTGGCTGATGAACTATCAGTACACACGCATTCCCGACTGTCACTTTCTGTGGGAGGCACGCTACCGCGGCGCCAAGGTGGTCTCCATCGCCCCGGATCTCAATGCCACCTCGATCCACGCCGATCTCTGGCTGAACCCGCGCGTCGGTACGGATGCGGCGCTGGCGTTGGCGATGGCCCAGGTAATCCTCTCGGAGAAATTATACAAACCGGACTATGTGAAGGAGCAGACCGATCTCCCGTTCCTCGTGCGCGACGACACGCATCGTTTCTTGCGCCAAGCGGACCTCGAAAAGGGCGGCAAAGACGATGTCTTCTACGTGTGGGACAGCAAGACGAAGCAGGCGGTCGTGGCCCCGGGCAGTCAGGGGCACAGCAACCAGACACTGGCCCTGGGTGCGTTGGACCCGGCGCTGGAAGGCAGATTCGAGATCAAGTTGAGTGATGGGAAGTCCGTGCACGTGCGCCCCGTCCTGGAGCTGCTGAAGGAGCGCCTCTCGCAGTACACACCGGAGGACGCCGCCAAGATCACTGGGATCGGCGCCGGCGGCATTCGCCAGGTGGCGCGCGAGTTCGCAAAAGCCAAGACGGGATTGATTCTGTGCAGCTGGGGCGCCTGCAAGCACTACCACAGCGACCTCTTCCAGCGCGCCAACATTCTGCTTGTGGCGCTCACCGGGAACCAGGGCAAACGCGGCGGCGGGATGCGCATCGGGGCGTGGTGGACGGTGACGGAGATGGAGCGGTGGGGCTTTGATTTCAGCCTCGGCATGATCGAGCGGATCGCGATGCTCGTGCGCCAGCCCACCGTGCGCGAGATAGAGCAGTTTCTCGTCCGGGAAGCGGCCAAGCATCCGTTCACACCGTTGCTGCCGTTCCTGTATGTCCACGCCGGCGGCGCGGATTTCGCTGGACGGCAGGAGTTCAACGACCCGGCCCTCAAGCGCCCGTTCGGCGACTATGTGAAGGAGGCACTCGCCCACGACTGGATGCCGGTCCACCCCAAACCGGGAAAGACTCCCAAGGTCTTCATCTTCACCGGGCCCAATCCGCTGCGTCGCTGGCCGTCGCCGCAAGCAGCGCTGAAGCATCTGTGGCCCAAGCTGGAGCTCATCGTCAATCCCAACTTCAGGATGAGCACGACCGGCTTGTATTCCGATTACATTCTGCCGGCCGCGGGGTACTACGAAAAGGCGTCGATCAAGTACACGCAGAGCTATCTGCCGTACATCGTCATCGGCGACAAAGCCGTGCAGCCGCTCGGCGAATCCAAGCCGGAATGGGAGATCTTCGGCCTGCTCGCCAGAAAGCTGCAAGAGCGCGCCCGGCAGAGGGGAGTGGCAACGTATCAGGACGCCTACGGGAACGCGCGCCAGCTCGACGACATTTACGACCGCTGGAGCGTCGGCAATCAGTTCCACGAATCGGATCCTGAGCCGGCGCTCGCCACGATACTGCGGAAGTCGACGTGCAGCCTGGGATATGAATGGAGCGACGTGCGGCACAAGGGCGCCGTGCCCATCAAAGACATCGGCGAGGTGGTGCCGACCAACGCGATTTGCAGCGACTATACGCCCGGGAACACGGTGTATCCGTCCGGCTGGTTTGTGGAGAAGAAGCAGCCGTGGCCGACGCTGACCGGGCGGCAGCAGTTCTACATCGATCACCCCTGGTACCTGGAAGTTGGCGAAGAGCTGCCGGTGCACAAGGAGCCGCCCGCGGCCGGCGGCAACTATCCGCTGCGCATGACCGGCGGCCATACGCGGTGGTCGGTGCACGCGATCTGGCGCGACGAGCGCCACCTGCTGCAGCTGCAACGCGGCGAACCGGTGATGTACATGAACCGCGCCGATGCCGAGCCCCGCGGCATCGCGGATCACGACCGGGTGCGCGTACACAACGACGTCGGCGACTTCACAATTCGCGTAAAGATCTCACCAACCGTGCAGCCGGGCCAGGTGATCGTCTACCACGCCTGGGAGCACTACCAATTCGAAGGCTGGAAGAGCGCGCAGGAACCCGTGGCCTCGCCGTGGAAGCCGCTGCACCTCATCGGCGATTACGGGCAGCTGCACTACCGCATGTTCTACGCCGCCCCCAGCCACGGCCCGCGCGCCACGACGGTGGAGGTGGTGAAGGTGTGAAGGCAGTCGGAGGTCCACAGCCAGTCGGTGCGTTGACATGGCAGGGCAATTCCCCTAGGCTCATGACTCCAACCTGGCCGCGTAGGCGGGCGTAATTCAGCGGTAGAATGCCAGCTTCCCAAGCTGGACGTCGCCGGTTCGATCCCGGCCGCCCGCTCTTTGTCCTCGGTGAGCAGTTGCATGCTCGCCCTCCTTGCGCGGCGGGGCATTCGATCCCGACGGGATGTCAGCGTCGCGTCCGGCCGCGGGGAAGGGCGAACAGCTAAGGCAGCCGCGGCAGCGGGTAGAGATCCGGAAAGTCGCGAATGGTGACGATGCGCAGGCGACGGTAGGTACCGAGCGTGAGCAAGTCACGGTCGCCAGTGATGAGATACTTGGCACGTGCCGATCGGGCGCACTCCAGAATGGGATTGTCCTTGGGATCACGCACAACGGTGATGCGCCGGGTGCCGGTGTCAACCATCGTGGTGTACACACGCAGCGCCGTTATGGCGTCCTGAATGCGGGCGGCCAGTACAACTTCGCGGCCAGAATGTGGGTGACTTCGTCGAGGATATACGGGGACGCGTACAGCGTGATCGTACCCTGGCGCGCCAGCCTCAGGACCGCTCCCGACCGGACGCCGCCGTAGAGCGCCGAGATCAGGACGTTCGAATCAGCGACGACCCGCGGTGGCAGAGGTGGTGCGGGAACCGTGGCGGTGCTCATTCACGATGTCGCTTATGGTGTCTTCGAGCGCCTCGTCCGTGCGCACGCCGAGCGCCTTTGTCTTCTTGCGGCCGTAGGCGACGGCCCGC
>Ga0315286_10005927_pt1 | contig 11847 bp, 7 predicted proteins | sample YL17G10_0_MG_FD_205038 | JGI IMG/M metagenome (GOLD analysis project Ga0315286, IMG submission 205038) | Sediment microbial communities from Yellowstone Lake, YNP, Wyoming, USA - YL17G10_0 | ecosystem: Environmental > Aquatic > Freshwater > Lake > Sediment | place: USA: Wyoming | collected... | reverse complement strand
ACCACGTCACCCGGCTTCAGGATCTGCGTCAGGGAGAAATTTTTTAACATCCTTGGCGCGCCTTTCGGCGAATCAATGACCCTGGAAGCCCATCTCGCATCTTCAATGGAAAGTTTCCCGATTATTCCGCGGGTTTTTATTACCGCTACCTTATCAGTGACGTTCAGAACAAGCCCGGAAGCAATATCGCCCGGGTTGGAAACAACGATGGAGGAAAGCTCTTTTGTCCTCATTTCTTTTTCAAAATCAATGTCTGATTTGTGTTCGGCAGAGCCCCGCCATCCCCTTCGTTTATCGAGTTCCCTGAGACCTTCCTGGACCGCCCTGGAAGCGGACAACTGGGCCTTTATGTCCATGGTTGTATATACCCTGAGATTTCCTTTATACACCGTGTCAAGACCGTAAGTGTCTTCAAGGTATTTCCTGATATATTCCGTGAAGTAATTGTTTGCCTCAATACCTTTTCGCATTGTGGAAAGATAGATAGGCTGTCGCAGCGCATGTTCCTTTTCGGACGGTTTTATATATCCTTCTTCTTCCATTCTCATAAGCACGATCTGCTGTCTCTCCTTTGCTTTTGAGAGGTCGTTATAAGGTGAATAGGAAGAAGGGGCCTTAACGAGTCCGGCTATAAGTGCGGCCTCTGCAAGGGTTATATCCTTAACGGATTTGGCGAAATATACTTTTGACGCCATTTCAACGCCGTATGCGCCGTGTCCGAAGTAGACTTTGTTCAGATAAAGTTCGAGGATTTCCGTCTTCTCAAGACTTTTCTCGATCTTTATCGCAAGAAAGATCTCCTTCAGTTTTCTCTTTAAGGTCTTTTCAGGGGTGAGGAACATCACCTTGGTGAGCTGCTGAGTGATCGTGCTTGCGCCCTCTTTAAAGCCTGCATGGATAATGTCCTTAACGATGGCCCTCATGATCGCAATATAATCAATGCCTTTATGCTTCCAGAAACGCGAGTCCTCAACCGCTACAACCGCATTAATCATCCGCTCCGGTATTTTGTCTATCGGGACAAAGACGCCCTTTTCAGCTTTCAGTTCGCCTATAAGCGTGTCATCATCCGCATAAATTTTTGTCCCTGCTTCAGGCTTGTACTGCTTCATCTCTTCAATAGAGGGGATGTCCCGGCTTATGGCAAGATATACTCCTGCGGAAACCCCGACAAAAATCGCAAGGACCGCAAGAATAATGACGGACTTTAGTTTCATCGTTGAATTATACCTTTGCGGCAAAGGGCCTGTCAAAGAACCGAATTGCCTCTTTATTAAAAAAAGATCGGCGGAAAGCGCAGGGCAGCATCACCGGGGGAGTTTGTGCATTTGGGGATAGTCGCGTTCGTTGCTTTTGTGATCCCAGGATCAGTTCAGCTTGATACATCCGGAAGAGGGTGGAAAAATCTGTTTGATCAGGGCACGATAGACAGGAAAGATTATTATGAGAACAGGTTTAGGTTTTGGTGATACCTATGCACTATTTAAAAGAGGAATTTTACATAATCTGGTATAAATCGAATTCGTAATTACTTGCTTGCAACAGTACTTCCTGCTATACGTAACAAAACCTACTTTTTCTAATGTTTTCAGTTAGTTAAATCCTATTTTCCATTATCCCTTTTTTATCCCATTCAAAGCCATCATCTCTTATCGGCTGGGTCCTCTGCAGTACAACGTTGATGGCCTTATAGTAGTCCCTCTGCACTTTGAGATTGGAGACTCTACAATAGCACTGAGTTGTAGTAATCCGGCTGTGGCCCAAAAGATCCTGAATGGTGACAAGATCAGCATCCGCATTTAACAACTGGGTTGCCATAGTGTGTCTCAAGTGATGACAGGATACCTCTATCCCGGCCCTCTGTGCATAGTGTTCGATCCTCTTTTGAATGCCGCGAACTGATAGCGGCTTCCCTCTTAGCGGCCCCTTCCGCACTAAGAACACTCTTTTCTCCTTCGACCATCTCCGCTTCTGCATATACTCCTCTAAGGCACTCTTAGCATCCTCACTGAGATAGACAACCCTGTCCTTGCTGCCTTTTCCATTGAAGACATAAAGTTGTCTGCTGCGATACTCTATCGCATCTGCCGTCAGTCGTGCAACCTCTTCAACCCGCAAACCACATCTAAGCATGAGCATGAATATGGCCCGATCTCTAATATCATTAATTTCCTTGAAGAGTGCTGCAACCTGTGCGTCTCTGAGATGTTTGGGCAGTGGCCGAGGCAAACGAAGCCTGTAATTCTTTTTGACCGGATTGGCAATAGGCATTCCCTCACCTTCGATCAGGTAATCGTAAAAAGCATGGATGCAGCCGAAATGACAGTTGATGGTTTTTGGTTTCTTTCTCCTCCTTAAGAGATGGTCCATATAAGCGTCGGTTTCTTTGGAGCTTGCCCGCTCTATCGAAATCTGTAGCCAGGCACTGAAATGACCGAGGATATTGACGTAGTTTTTCACAGTGTGCACCGAGTAGTTTCTTCGCTTCAGAAATCTCCGGTACCGCGCAATCGGCTCAGTAGGCTCCATGAATGCCTCCCTGTTCGATAATTGCCATGGCACGGAAGTACTCCTCTTCGCGGCTTTTATCTGTGAGACGAGCATATCGCCGGGTCATCTCTATGTTACGATGACCCAACAGCAACTGTAGACATTCCAGACGCATGCCGGCATTGAGCAGTTCGCTTGCAAAGGTATGCCGGAGACTGTGGATCATGTAGCCTTTATGCTGCAGTCCTGCAGCCCATATATACTTCACGAAAATATTGCGGGCTTGAGTGTACCCTAAATGTTTATCGTGCAGACCATAGAATAGATACTCTCTTTGCGGCTCTCTCTTGCCAAGCCAGAGCTTTAAGGCCATCAGAGCATCGTCGCTGAGATAGACCACTCGTCCAAGACAGTTCTTTTCCCCCTCATAGATGTGTATCTTTCTTTCCCTGATATCCAGGTCTCTTACTTTCAAGCGAAGAACTTCTCCGATTCTCATGCCTGTTCGTAAGAGCACGAGTATCAGGGCACGGTCACGTGTCTCTTTAATAGCACCAAGAAGCTTTCTGACATCACCCGGTGCAATGGCTCTCGGCAGGAAATCAGGCACTTTGAGTTTGATCTTACGTTTAAGTATGCGTTCATTAATGATATCCTGTTCGATCAGAAACCTCAGGAAAGCCCAGAGATTATTAAGCCTTGTCCGGACCGTGGTGACTTTGAGCCCTCGATCCTGCTCGTGTTCGATAAATGCTTCCACATCTCCACTGACTATATCTTGAAGTTGGCTTTTCCCTATGCCAGCATAGAAAGAGAGAAAGGAACTCACTGCGTGAAAGCTGCCATTAAGAGTGCTTGGCTTGTGGTTCATCCTCCACTTGTGGCGCATGTAGCTCTCGAACCGTTCTCTGTCGGGAAGCTCCATTTTGGATATCTTCTGAAGAATGCGATCAATAGGAGAGTCTGCTACTGTCAGATAATTTACTGCTTCGATCTTACTGCTGTGTGGTCTGCTGATAATCGGCCTTGACTGGATCATTATCCCTCCTCTTTCTATTTGAAAAAGTAGGTTGATCATGACCCTAAGCGGCTCTAAGAATCAATCAATTTTGTTACGTATAGCTTCATCAAATACGCATTCTGGATGACCTCCATTAGGTAAGGAATATTTTTAATATTCCACTCTTTTGTTAGATAGAAAACATTGCGGATTACCTGTTGTATTATGTTATAAAAGAGGCAAGATATCAAAAACCGCCGTCTGTGGATTTGGTATTTCAACCATAATAATATATTTTTACGGTATAGGGCCGTAGACTATATCATTGTTATTCTCATCTATCTCTGCGACTGTATGGTCTGCATCAATCACAGCAATAATATATTTGTCAGAAATTGTTTCACCCGCTGGAAAACTATAACTTAAAGCTCTCCTCTTGCTCATGCCCGCCTGGATCTTCCCTGTTGATACCTGCTTAAGGAAGATATCATCCTCATCATATATATTATTGTCTGAAAGATAAAATCTCACAAAGGAAGATAAGGTATCTTCGTTACCAGCATTCCGGATATTCAGTTGACCTTTGATTTTACATTTGATCCCTTTCTTGGTATTCATACACGTTTGAGTTAATGATACCCAGTTTCCGTTCAAATCAGAGGTGGGCAATATGGGTGCTACAGGATCAGATTGAAGGATTAAACCTCCCGTGCCTACAACTATAAACCTGTCATTGCCAAAAGCTACTGCCGTAAAGACTGCACTAGAATATGTACTATTGGGATCGAAAAAATTTCTAGACCATGTTTTACCATCACGTGAGGTAGCTATTATACCGCGTCCCATTACAACGAAAGTATTATTAAGATGCGTCCCATAAGTAAAAATATGAGGAGAACCAGGCCCCGAATACACTTTCTCCCATTTTATTCCGTTTGATGAAACAAATATGTAGTACGGAGCCAAACCGAAGAATCTGTTATCCAGATACGCGATACTGACTACGGATATAGATTTTCTTGGTTTCCATGTTACTCCATCTCGCGAGGTAAATATTCTGTATCCTGGATCATGGGCGAAGTCATATGGGCTCCATCTACCTGTTCCTGAAGCTGTAGCAACAAAGGTATCATTCCCAAAAGCCACCTCGTCAAGCTTAAACATATGGTCCCACCATTTGTTTCCAAATGCCCACCGTTGTGTCCAAGTAATTGCATCGGGCGAGGTAAGTATCGAATTTCTGCCGACAGCAACAAACATGTTTTTGCCATAGGTCATATCATTCGCCCCGCTATCTATTTGTGTCCAGTTAATTCCATCATATGAAGTGAGTATCCTGCCTCCTACGGCAACAAAGGTGCCATAGTCATAAATTACATTACGAATCTCACCGCAGCTAGGATTGTGATATCGCTGTGTCCATGTTATGCCATCTGGAGAGGTAAGTATCTCGCATTCTCGGCCAAAAGCGATAAAAAAATTATATTCATGGGAATATAACACTCCAAGCAGGTCATGAGAGTAGTACGGAAAGGGGACATTGTCCTCAAAATGCGTTTGTGTCCAAGTTATCCCATCGGATGAGGTTAATATGAGGTAGTGTTCACCGACGGCGACAAAAGTATTATTCCCATATGCTAATCCTAGAAGGTCGTAAACAGTCCCTGATGACCGTAATGTCCAGTTGTCCATTGGGTCTGCATTGGCAAAAACAGATGAAAGAAAAATTGTGAATATAAATAAGAAAATTACCAAGAACTTATAAGGTTTCATATTTTTCATCTAATTTGATTTGAAAATTATTTATAAAAATGACCAACTCTTATTTTTTTTAATAGTAAAATAGACAATCTTCTAAGAGTTTGAAGAAAATAGCTCTGAGGCATTAATATTCCACTCTTTATAGGAACATTTTGCCCTTACTTTTTCACTAAGATTTTTCACCACCTTAAAACTATTAATTCCTCTGAAGGAGTAAGAATTTTATTTGAATCGGCTATAATCTTGTTGGAATCTTGATTAATCGTTTCAGGGTTTCCAGGGGAGACACTTTTTTTTGCAACAGACCATATAACCAGTACCACTAGCCCTACCGCTAGTCCAATTCCTAATCCAACTAACCCACTCTCCATTAGATCTTTATTGTGTTTATCTTGATCATCTGCTATGGCATGAATGGGTATGATTGTCAGATTTAAAAAAGAGATTATCAAGAAAAATACAATATACCTTTTAATCAGAGTTATTTTTTTCATCTCAAATTCCCTTTCTTTCAAACGATTTCAATATACTTTTGAACATCCGTAACTGTCTGACGATAATCGTTAATTTCCTTTTGTATGATTTCATCAGAGGCAGCAGTTTCCTTTAGGTTCTGAATTCTGATGCCCTTCATATCAATTATTGCTTGTTTTTCCTTTACAATCTTTTCCAATATATTCTTAGCTTTTTGACTACGCGAAGAACTATTCAAAACCTTTTGTAGGTCAACATTTTTAGGGGGTAATGCCGCTTTCTCAACATTATCAAGCCATAAGATCATCCTTTGAAGAGGGGGTAAGGCAGAAGATGTTCCTTCAATATTTATCAATTTAGAGGTGTCCTTTTCTTTTTGATGCTTTATTAGAGGATGTCGTAGATGTGGCACTTGACCGCGTTACACTAACAGATTCATCATAATCGCGATCCGGACAATTCATTTGGAAACCGCCAACCATCTCGTTCCCAGAGATAAATGTTAAAGTAGTCTGACCGGCGCCACAAGAAGTAATCGCACAAGTATCGCAATCTACATAATAAAAATTTGAACTATAAGTAAAGATGTCACCGCTAACATCTCCGGTTAATGGGAAAGCATTTCCGCAACAATCAGGAGGAAGAGCTTTAGTTCCCGTAATCTTACATCCATTTTGAGATAGATTATAAATCACATTGCCGCTCCAGGTTCCAGTGAGGTTTGCGCATTCACTACTAAAACTCCACACCGCTCTTTTTGTCCACTCGTTAGGGCAAGTATTTATTGCCTCAATGTATGTTTTCCCTTCATCATCTCTGATTATGATTAGGGAATCTGCGCTTATGAAAACCTTGTGTTCCCCTGCAAACAAATCGTAATTGGTTCTATAAGACACGTTCACAGTACTGCCACTTCCACTGATCGAAAGTGATTTTGAATCAACCTGCTCATAGTCTATCGTCATTTTGATTTTAATGTTACCTTCTTCATCTTTTACAGCTATATCCCTATTATACGGAGATTTAATTGTGGCTGAGATAGTCGAAGGAGTAGAAGGAATGGTTCCTGTAGGCCAGAGATTCTCAACTTTCGGTAACATCTCGAGATCATATATGCGCTTGTATTCGTATGAAAATAGACTGCTGAAAACGATATGCTGGAATTCGTTATAATACCCGTAAGGTTTAAATTGGCTGTCTTCATATGTTATAGTGATGTCATCTACTAAGGGATAGTTCGGATCATAAATATAAAAAGTCACCTTGGAAGAGATGTCCCCATCGTATCCCCAGACTAAAATTGCATGGCCTGGAGCATTGTTGCTGTATATGCTTAAACTTAAAGGTTGAGGTTTTCCTGACTTGCTGATTCCTCTCATTAACGCAGTTGCAACATAGCGTGGATTCTGAGACGAATTCCAAGGATTCTGAGGCAAATACCAAGTATTTCTGATTGCAGGAATGGTGTGTTGAGTTTCAATAATTACACTTCTTTGTTCACAACAATAATATTCTTCATATTCACAATTTTCATCATAATTACAACAATAAGAATATTTGTGCGCAAGAGTGTCATCCGACGGTTTATACTCAAAATACCACTTAGCATAGGCGACCATACCCCAACAATGGCCGCCTTTGTCGGGCAGAACAGCAGGAAAATTTTTAATTGAGAAGCCGTCTGTGCTTGGCCAAAAACCTGTATAACTATCGTCGGGAGGAGGCTCTATATCCTCGCCAACCTGAAAAGGCGAAAAATGATTTGTCAGAACTTTTATTTCCCCAGTACTCATCTCCTTAAGCGTTAATATATCCCATGATGATGTTTCCTTATCGTATGTGTATACTCCTAACATATCTTTGTCTGTGACGATATTAGAATTAAATGGGATCGATATAGTTACTGGAATATTGAAGAATGTTCCATCAGGAGTAAGTGATATCATCGGCCCTATTTTCTTGAGATACGTAGGCAAAGTAGGCTCATCACTTTGAATACTGATGGTTATATTCGTATCGGTATTCAGAGCACCCGCCGGGATCTCGACCTTCACCCCATAGAGGAGACTTGAAGGGTTAGTAACTTCGACTGTTCCACCGGCTGGGCCAATTACTGCCGAGGCTTCCGGTGCGCCTCCACCTCCGCCGCCCGATGTGCCAGTTCCTTTCCCTGTGAGCTTAATGTTTACCACTGCTTTCTTTGGGTCGTTAGAAGAAACACTTAGTAGGGCACTCTTACCGCCTGCCGAAGCAGGGCTAAATGCAACAGTAACAGCACATGAACTTCCTTTAGGAATCGCAGTGCAGGTATTCGTCTGACTAAATTCTGATGCATTTGTACCTGATATGGTTATCGAGCCAATTTCAAGGTCAGAAATGCCTGTATTCTTAATAGTTACCACTTTAAGTGTAGATGTGTTGTCAACCTTAATTGAACCAAAATTGACCGATTTGGGAGAGACTGAAATCTTCGGCAGAGGAGCCTGTCCTGTGAGTTTCACATTAACAATCGGCTTCTTAGGATCATTGGATGAAATACTGAGGATTGCACTTTTCTTGCCGAAAGGCGTTGTTGAGGTGAACGTTACCGAGATCGCACATGAGCCACCCGGAGGGATTATATTGCAGGAATTTGTTAGAGCGAAATCCTCTGCATTTGTGCCTGCAATAGTTATTGAATCTATTATAAGAGTACCTTTGCCCGTATTTTTGACAGTTATTGTTTTTGAAGCAGATGTGCTTCCAGCTTTCAGAGAACCGAAGTTAAGTGAAGCCGGTTTTATGGATATTTTGGGATTGCCCGACTGAGCTTGAAAAGCTGCTGTCACCTGCCTGTCTGCATTCATGGTCACATAACAGTTGGTTCCCGATGTGCTGTCGCAGCCATTCCAGCCGCTAAAGGTATTGCCTTCCTCTGTCGATGGTGCGCTGAGTGTGACCGGGATATCGCTATCGTATGTTCTTGTGAACTGGGTAGTCCCACTGCTTTGTCCAGTGTTGTCATTTGGGCTGACTGTTATGTTGACACCACTGTTTGGACTATAAGAAGCGACAGTAAGGGTAAATTGAGAAGACAATGGTAATGATTGCAGGATTGAACCTGCATACCCTACTACGACAAATGTATCATTTCCGTAAGTCACTCCAAAGAGCATATTGTCAGTCACTGAGCTTTGCGGTGTCCAGATAACGCCGTCTGCCGAGGTAAGAATTATTCCTGGATACCCCACCGCGACAAATATCCCATTCCCATAGGTTACTCCATAGAGAACTCCGGTAATTCCTGTGGTCTGAGCCGTCCATGCCATGCCATCTGTTGAGGTAAGGACATGAACCGTTGGCTCACCCTCAGAGTAAGCCGAACCTACTGCAATAAATTTCCCGTTCCCGTAAGTTACTCCACCAAGCCATTGGTTAGTCCCGGTCGTCTGAGATGTCCATGACATCCCGTCAGTTGAGGTAAGCATTGTCCCTGCATAATCCACGGCAACGAATTTGCCATTTCCGTAAGTCACGCCATTGAGACAACCGGTCCCAGTAGTCCGTGATGTCCACGTCACCCCGTCAACCGAGGTAAGAATTGTGCCTTGGCCGCATCCCACGGCTACAAATTTGCTATTACTGAAAGTCACGCTACTAAGCGAACTGGTAGTCCCTGAACTTTGGGACATCCATGTCACCCCGTCCATCGAGGTGAGGATTGTTTGGGACTGTTCTCCACTGCTTAGAGAATAATCTCCACCTACGACAACAAATTTGCCATTTCCATAAGTTATTCCACTAAGCAAACTGGCAGTTCCTGAACTATGGTACGCCCACATAACACCATCCACTGAGGCAAGGATTGTCCCTGCTTCTCCCACAGCGACAAATTTGCCATTGCCATAAGTTACTCCACAGATCGAACTGGTAGTACCCGAAGTCCGAGCTTTCCATGTAACCCCGTCTAACGAGGTAAGGATTGTCCCTCCTTCTCCCACTGCAACAAATTTGCCATTACCATAGGTTACTCCACAAAGGCGACTTAGAATGGTTGCTCCTAAGGTCTGAGATGTCCACGTCGCCCCGCCCTGTGAAGTAAGGACTGTTGGAAACCTTGTTTGCATTTCGGCGTATCCGCCACCCACGGAAACAAATACACCATTACCGTAAGTTACTCCAAACAGCGAATTGGGCCAGCCAGCGACCCCTGTTGTCTGGAATGCCCACGTAACACCGTCTACTGAGGTAAGGATATTTGGGAAAGTTGCTTGATTTGCAGAGTATTCTCCTCCTACAGCAATAAATACCCCGTTCCCGTACGTTACTCCGCTGAGCCAACCAGTAACCCCTGAGGTCTGAGATGTCCATGCAATCCCATCCGGTGAGGTAAGGATTGTCCCTGCTTGCCCCACGGCAATAAATATCCCATTCCCGTAAGTTACTCCACCGAGCGAACTGCTACTGCCTGAGGTTCGAGATGTCCACGTCACGCCGTTTGATGAGGTAAAGATTGTTCCGGCTTCTCCAACGGCAATAAATGTCCCGTTCCCGTAAGTTACACTACCGAGCCAACTAGTAATCCCTGAGGTCTGGGATGTCCATGTAATCCCATCCGGTGAGGTAAGAATTATCCCTGTTTGTCCTACGGTAACAAATTTGCCATTTCCGTAGGTTACTCCACTGAGCGAACTGCTGCTGCCTGAGGTTCGGGATGTCCACGTCACTCCGTCCGATGAGGTGAAGATTGTTCCGTCTCCTCCCACAGTGACGAATATCCCGTTCCCGTAGATTACTCCATAAAAAGTATTGCCCTGTGGCAATGGATTCCTCCAGTGCCAATAGTCAAGCGAGCCTGCATTCGATTCACCGGGGGACATTAATATCAAAATAAATAATAAGAAAATGACATAAGCAGAAATAAAGGACTTAATAATTTTCATTTGCTGCCTTCTCTTCTTGCAGAATTATAGTAGATTACATCTCTTCCCTTTGCTGTCCAAATCACAACGAAAGCTCAGATCGAAAAGGTACGTCTTCGAATATAACCAAGGTAGAGAAAACTGCAGAAAATGCCCCAAGACAAACAATAGCGGTAAAGTTTGATATCAAATAATTCAGGGATAGAATACTAAATCTCTGAATGGAGAAATGAAAATAAAGAGTTTCCCGTCTCACCTTCCCCCCTTATGCAATATTTCTTATAACTATTTACTTCTTTTTGTCAAGCATTTTCTTACATTTTTGCAGCGACGTCAGTCCAAAATAGCAATGTCCTTTGAGGAGGTGACGCGATGCCTCCTTTTCAGTGGAAGCGGGGTAACGGGATAATATATCTCTACCAAATAATTGACTTCGAGATGAAATGTTGAAAAATCCAAGGAAAGGTTGGAAAGTATGTTTACAATACGAATTTCGCACGGGTCAGCGAAACAACGGGGCATTGTTTCTATGTGTTATTCGCAACCCAGCGATATCTAATTCAATACAGGTTGTTTCTTGAGATCCCCAGCCCCACCCATAAACATACTGCTCTTGTTGTTGCCTGCCTGACAATAAAGATGTTGCCCATTCAATTTTAGTGTGATAGCATTTTCTCCAAAGGGGGAGACATGAAGAAGCTAAAATTATTCGTGTGCCTTTTCTTCATTTTTATACCCTCTTTTGCCCTCTCACAGTCAGGTCAAGTCATTAAAGTTAAAGACGGCGATACAATAGATATCCTTTCCAATGACAATTTTCTATGTCGGGAGTTGGAAACGAAAGAGCTATTGATAAAGGAGGTCCGTGTGTGAATATTTCAAGTTATGACAGGATATATTACAGATAGTGAAATAATATACATAAAAGCGCCGGTTGGCGCAAAAAATCAGAGAAACGATTGCTACGCGGGCGGGTTCAGGTTTGCAATCTGAACCTGATATTTCTACCGGATGTCCACCGCAAAATAAAAGGAGCCGGTCACCGACCCGCTTTCGCGTAAGAAAACCCGCTTTGGTTTCAAGTCTTTTCGGATATTTTAAAACAAAAGCATTCGGAAATCTGCGTTGACTTAACACCGCTTATAAGGGTAATATTTTTATATGCATCAGCATTCGGATTATGTCCCCCTCCATCTGCATACGGAATACAGCCTGCTTGAC
>Ga0315286_10005926_pt1 | contig 11848 bp, 6 predicted proteins | sample YL17G10_0_MG_FD_205038 | JGI IMG/M metagenome (GOLD analysis project Ga0315286, IMG submission 205038) | Sediment microbial communities from Yellowstone Lake, YNP, Wyoming, USA - YL17G10_0 | ecosystem: Environmental > Aquatic > Freshwater > Lake > Sediment | place: USA: Wyoming | collected... | reverse complement strand
GATCTGAATCCAAAACCCCTGGCGCCGCGGCCATGGGCTGGTCCTATGGGTGGCTCTAAGCCTCGTAAACAGGCGGCTTACGCATAGGACCGCACTCTGTCCCTTAATTCAAACCGAAGATCCGCGCGCGTAACCCCTTGCGGCGCAACCACTTGCGCGCATTCGACCCGGTGCGATCCGGCTTTCACCCCAAAATGCACCATGTGATTTTATTTTCCTAACTCCTTGCCACGCAAGTACTTACGCCTGAAAGGCCCATACTTGAACAGTACACCACCGTTTTTGGCCACTATATTATAGAGGAACCAGAGGACCGGCGGCAGGCCGCAGGCGGGAAAGGAGGATGGCCATGCTGCGCGCATTGAAGCCCCATAAGCGCCCGTACCGCGCGTGGCTGGCCGGCCATCCGGACCGCAAGGCGATCTTCGAGCGGCTGGAGTGGAAGGCGTGGAGCACCCTGCTCTGGGGGCTGGACGCCGGCGACCCCAAGGTGATCCGCTTCTACCTGGACACCTTCCGGCGGCTGCCCGATGGCTCAGTCCGGGCTAGGCCGCTGCCGAGCCTCCAGCCGCTGAGCGTCAAGCCAGTCCGGCCGCCGACGGTGAAGAAGCTCCAGGCCCAGGACCGGCGCCGGGCGCGCGAGGCGGCGCGAGCCCTCGCGGCGGAGGCCATTGTCGCGGACGTTCACGCGCGCGGCGCGGAGACCTACGCGGCGCTGGCCGCCGTGCTCCCCGCCTGGCGCCAGCCGCCGACCTGTAAACGAAAGAAGCCCGCCGCAAAGCCACGGCGTAAACACACCTTCCATAAGTCGCATAGGTCCCATCGGTCCGATGCGGCTCCGCCTCCCGGCAGCGGCCCAAGGCGCCCACCGGCCGCGCCTCACCAGCGCCCAGAGGTGCCCGCGGTAGTCGGCGGCGCCGGCCCCCGCTCCCTTGATTCCCGCCCGGGCCGCCTTACAATCGCCGGCTGCTGCCCGGGCGAGCCGCCAGGAGAAGCCATGCCCAAGTTCCGCGAGGTCAGCACCAAGTTCGACTTCCCCGCCGCTGAGCAGGCCGTCGGCGACTTCTGGGAGCGCCAGCAGATCTTCGAGAAGAGCCTGAAGCTGCGCGAGGGCCGGCCGGTCTTCGTCTTCTACGAGGGCCCGCCCACCGCCAACGGCCGCCCCCATCCCGGCCACGTCCTGACCCGCGCCATCAAGGACCTCTTCCCGCGCTACAAGACCATGCGCGGCTTCTCGGTCCCCCGCAAGGCCGGCTGGGACACCCACGGCCTGCCCGTGGAGATCGAGGTCGAGAAACAACTGGGCATCTCCGGCAAGCGCCAGATCGAGGAGTACGGGGTCAAGAAGTTCGTGGACAAGTGCCGCGAAAGCGTCTGGCGCTACAAGGCCGACTGGGAGAAGATGACCCGGCGGCTGGGCTTCTGGCTGGACCTCCCCAACGCCTACGTCACCTACCACCGCGAGTACGTCGAGAGCGTCTGGTGGGCGCTCAAAGAGATCTGGAAGAAGGGTCTCTTGTACCGCGGCCACAAGATCGTCCCCTACTGCCCGCGCTGCGGCACGCCGCTCTCGAGCCACGAGGTGGCCCTGGGCTACCGCGAGGTCGCCGACCCGTCGGTCTACGTCGGCTTCAAGGCCAAGGACGAGCCGGGGGCATTCTTCCTGGCCTGGACCACCACGCCCTGGACGCTGCTGTCCAACGCGGCCCTGGCCGTCAATCCCAAGGTGGAATATGCCTGGGTGCGGCTGGCCTCCGGCGAGAAGCTGATCCTGGCCAAGGCCCTGGTCGAGAAGGCCCTGGCCGGCCAGAAGGGATGGGCCGTCGAGAAGACGGTCCAGGGCCGGGAGCTGCTCGGCCGCGAGTACGAGCCGCTCTTCCCCTACGCCAAGCCGAAAGAGCGCTGCCACTACCTCATCCCCGCCGACTTCGTCAGCCTGGCCGACGGCACCGGCATCGTCCACATCGCCCCGGCCTTCGGCGAGGACGACTACCGCGTGGGCCAGGAGCTGGGCCTGCCGGTCATCCAACTGGTCGACGCCCGCGGCTGCCTGACCGCGGACACCGGCCCCTTCGCCGGGATGTTCGTCAAGGACGCCGACAAGCCGGTCTGCGAGGACCTGAAGTCCCGCGGGCTGCTGCTCCGCCGCGAGCAGTACCGGCACAACTACCCGTTCTGCTGGCGCTGCGAGTCGCCGCTGATCTACTACGCGCGCGCGAGCTGGTACATCAAGACCACCGCGGTCGCCGAGCAGATGCTGGCCAATAACGCCAAGATCAACTGGCTCCCCGGGCACATCCGCGAGGGCCGCTTCGGCGATTGGCTCCGGAACAACATCGACTGGGCGGTCAGCCGCGAGCGCTACTGGGGCACCCCGCTCAACGTCTGGGTCTGCCAGGGCTGCGGCGAGCAGGACTCGGTCGCCTCGGTCGCCGAGCTCCGCCAGAAGAACCCCAAGGTCCCCGCCGACCTGGACCCGCACAAGCCGGACATTGACGAGTGGACCCTGGCCTGCCCCAAGTGCGGCGGCACCATGCGCCGGACGCCCGAGGTGGTGGACTGCTGGTTCGACGCCGGGGCCATGCCCTTCGCCCAGCACGGCGCGCCGCACCGCAACGCCGAGCTCTTCAAGGCCGCCTTCCCGGCCGACTTCATCAGCGAGGCCATCGACCAGACCCGCGGGTGGTTCTATACGCTCCTGGCCATCAGCACCATGCTCCAGGACCGGGACTACCCGCACCCCTTCCGGACCTGCCTGGTCCTCGGGCACGTCTGCGACCAGAAGGGCGAGAAGATGTCCAAGCACAAGGGGAACTACCTGGACCCCTGGGAGGTCTTCGACACCAACGGCGCCGACGCCATGCGCTGGTACTTCTTCAGCGCCAACGCCCCGTGGGTCAACACCCGCTTCTTCAAGGAGGCGGTCGGCGCCGCCCAGCGCGAGTTCCTCCTGAAGCTCCTGAACGTCTACTCCTTCCTGGTGATCTACGCCAACATCGACGGCTTCTCGCCGGGCCGAGAGCTGAAGAACTTCCCGGGGCTGGCCGGACCGTTCCGGGGCGGGAAGCTCTGGCGACCGGCCGGCGAGCGCGCCGAGATCGACCGCTGGATGAGCTCCGAGCTCAATCTCGCCACGCGCGAGGTCACCAAAGCGCTGGACGCCTACGACGTCTACGGCGCGGCCGGGCGGCTCTCGGCGCTGGTCGAGAGCCTGTCCAACTGGTACGTGCGCCGCAACCGCGACCGCTTCTGGCGCTCCGGCTTCGACCAGGACAAGGCCGACGCCTACTGGACGCTCTACGAGAGCCTGCTCGTGACCGCGGGGCTGATCGCGCCCTTCACGCCCTTCCTGGCCGAGGAGCTTTACCAGAACCTGGTGCGCTCGCAGTGGCCGGGCGCGAAGTCGCCGGAGAGCGTCCACCTCTGCGACTGGCCGGCGGCGGACGGGAAGCTCGTCGACGCGGCGCTCTCCCGCCGGATGGACCTGGCCCGCGACGTGGTCTCGCTGGGCCGCGCGGCACGCGCCGCGGCCAAAATCAAGACCCGCCAGCCGCTGTCACAAGCCATAGTGTGGCTAGCGGATTACATGGGACGTCGTGATGATCTCCGCGCCCTTCTGCCACTCATAAGAGAGGAAATCAACGTTAAAGAAGTTCTTGTCGGTTCCGAAGACATTGGCTACTTCTGCAAGTATGAGGTTGTTCCGAACTTCAAGATAATCGGTCCGAAGTATGGCAAACTGGCGCCTAAGATACGAGAAACATTAGGCAAGCAGGAAGGGGCCAAACTGCGCCAAGAATTGCATGGTACCGGCAAGATCGTCGTGACGGTTGAGAATCAACATGTAGAGCTTCTTCCTGAGGACGTGGAACTTCGTGTCCGCGCCAAAGAAGGCTTTGCCGCGGCGGATGATGCTCAGGCTGTCGTCGTTCTCCATACCACCGTCACCCCCCAGCTCCGCGCCGAGTGCCTGCGCCAGGAGGTGGTGGTGGCCATCCAGGCGCTGCGCAAGTCGGCGAACCTCAAATACGAACAGCGCATCACCACCACCATCGTGTCGGCCGGCGGGCCGGTCGCCCAGGCGGTGGCCGCCGACCGCAAGTACGTCCAAGAGCAGACCCTCAGCGACCGCCTCAACCTGAAGGTCCAAGAGGAGGCCGTCGCGGCCCTCGACTCCCACGGCGAGACCGTGGAGATCGAGGGCGAGAAGCTCTGGATCGGCATTGAGCCGAAAGGCGCCTAGCCGATGGTCCCCTCCCGGACCCCGAACCCCGAACCCCGAACCCCGGGGAAGCTCCGCCTGGCCGTGCTGCTCTCCGGCTCGGGGACCACGCTCCAGAACTTCATCGACCTGATCGCCGCCGGGAGGCTCCCTGCCGAGATCGTCCTGGTGGTCTCCAGCCGCAAGGACGCTTACGGCCTGGAGCGCGCCCGGAAGGCGGGCATTCCCGCAGTGGTGCTCCGCCCGAAGGACTTCGCCGCGCAGCAGGAGTTCACCGCGGCGGTCTTTGCCGAGGTCGAGAAGGCCCGCGCCGGGCTGGTGTGCTTCGCCGGTTTCATGGTCAAGCTCGGCATCCCCAAGCGCTGGGCCAACCGGGTGATGAACGTCCACCCGGCGCTGCTGCCGGCCTTCGGCGGCCAGGGGATGTACGGCCACTTCGTCCACGAGGCGGTGCTGGCCGCTGGCTGCAAGGTCACCGGCGCGACCGTCCACTTGGTGGACAACGAGTACGACCGCGGGCCGATCGTGCTCCAGAAGGCCGTCGAGGTCCGCGCGGAGGACACCGCCGACACGCTGGCCGCGCGGGTCCAGGCCGCCGAGCGCGAGCTCTACCCCCAGGCGGTGAGCCTGTACGCCGCCGGGCGGCTCTCGGTCCGCGGGGGGCGGGTCCAGGTCCTGCCGGAGGCCAAGGCGTGACCGCCCCGGGCACCAAGCCCTGCGCCACCTGCGGAGCGCCGGTGGCCGACGCGGCCCTGGGCCGCGGGGCGCTGGAGGACCCCGACGGCCGGCGCTACTGCTCGCCGTGCGCGGCCACGCTGCTCAAGTCGGACCAGCCGGCGGCCCAGGCGCTGCGGGCGGTGAACCTCAGGCCGCCGCGGCAGAGCTCGGCGATGATTATCGCAGCCAAGCGAGCCAGCTCCACCCGGATGGCGCCGGCCCGCAAGGCCGCCCCGGAGCCGCCCGCTCCGGCGCCGGCGGATCGGCGGGCGCCATCGGCAGCGGCCGTCCCGGCTGTCGCGGCCCGGCAGAGTTCCACCCGGGTCCTGCCGGCCAAGAAGTCCTCGGCCGGCGCCCGGCCGGACGCCAAGGCCGAAGGCGGCCAGAGGCCGACCGCCTCGTCGTCGCGGGTCAGCCGGCGGCTGAGCGCCCGGGCGGGTCTGCCCTGGTATCTGCGCCTGACGCGCGGTCAGCTCATCGGCGCGATCTGCGGGGGCATCGCCGCGGTTCTGTTGCTGATCATCGGGATCGCCGTGGGTTGCCGCAAGAGCAAGCCGCAGCCGCAGGCCGCGCCGCCGACGGTCACCTACAGCAGCGAGGCGCACCGGCTGATTGCCGAGGCCGACGCCCTGGCCGACGCCCGCAAGCCGGGCGAGGCGGTGGTCAAGCTCCAGAAGGCGACGAACGTGGCTAACGCCGCCGCCGAGCAGGCCGCCGCCGCCGCCAAGCAGGCCCGGATCGCTGGCTTCCCGGCCCGCGCCGCCGAGCTGGAACAACAGGCCAAGATCCAGGAGAACCTGGCGGTCCTGGCCAACCGGAAGCGCAACGGCATCTACAAGACCACCCCGGTGCGAGCCAACTGAGCGCGAGGAGACGCCTATGCCGATGAGAGTCGGCCTGTTTGCCGCGCTGCTGGTGTCGGCGGCGCTGCTGGGCGGCTGCGCGAGCACCAGCATCTACGCCCGGGCCACCCCGATCTATTCTGGGGAGAAGATGAGCTCGGCGGAGGCCGAGCGGGTCAACGGCTGGCCGCTGGTCTATTACAATCCGCCCAACTTCTCGGTGCTCTGGCCGCTCTTCGAGAAGACCCCCGACCACTGGGCCTTCCGCCCGCTCTGCTCGGTCTACGACCTGGATCAGAGCAGCCACGAGTACAACTTCCTGTGGCCGCTGGCCCAGTTCGACTTCAGCGAGGACGCCCACCGGATCGTGCCGGCCTTCTGGGGCGGCCAGCGGGACGACCGCTACTTCGTGCTCTTCCCCGAGGTCTGGTGGTTCAAGGACGACAAGTGCATCTTCCCGGCCTTCTGGGGGAGCGGTTACTTCACGGCCTTCCCGCTGGTCTGGTATCGCCGGGATGAGTACTGCCACTTCCTGCCGCTCTGGCTGCACCGGCCCGGCGACACGGACGTGCTCTGGCCGATCTTCAACTGGCGGAACGACCACCAGTCCGAGGGCTGGCGCTGCTGGCCGCTGGCCGGAGACTACCGGGCCGGGGGCGGGCGCGACCGCTACAGCTTCGCGCTCTGGCCGCTGGGCCACTACCGGCGCCAGGGCGACGAGGGCATGCGCCTGTTCCTGCCGCTCTACTACGATTTTTACGGCCGGGGCTGGAGCCAGCGCGCGCTGCTGCCGCTCTACTACGGCGAGCGCGACGGCGACCGCTCCGTGGACCTCACCCTGCTCTACTCCTCCGGCCGGACCAGGGACTCCAACTGGCAGTTGCTGCTGCCGCTCTACTACCGGAGCCGCGACGAGAGCGAGAAGACCGGCCGGTTGCTGACCCCGCTGTTCGCCAGGCTGACCGACGGGGAGCGCTCGCGCCTGGTGATCCCGCCGGCGATCTCCTGGCTGACCCGGGACCGGCAGGACCGGGACCTCTGGGCGCTGGGCCCGCTGGTCCACGCCCGCTGGGGCGGCGGGGACCACCAGGGCCACGTCCTGCCGCTCTACCTTTACGACCGGGAGGAACGCCTGTTCCTGTCGCTGCCCTTCTCGCGCCGGGGCGGCGACGAGGGCTTCTGGAACGTGCTGGGCCTCGGCGCGCACTGCTGGCGGGACGGTCCCGACCGCTCCAGGCTCCTGGTCCCGCCCGCGCTCTCGCTGGTCAGTTGGGACCGGAGCGGCAAGGACCTCTGGACGCTGGGCCCGCTGGTCCACGCCAGCTGGGGCGGCCCATATCACCAGAGCCACGTCCTGCCGTTCTACCTCTACGACCGGGAGCGGGAGCTCTTCTTCTCGCCGCTCTACTCCCAGGGCGGGGGCAAGACGCCCTGGAGCGTGCTGGTGCCCTTCTACTACCACCGCAGCGACCCGGCCGCCGGGTCCAGCCTGCTGGTCACGCCGCTCTTCGGGCGGGCCAGCCAGGGCGACCGGTCGCGCTGGCTGCTGCTGCCCGGCCTGGCGGCCATGACCCGGGACCGGGACGACCGGAGCCTTTGGCTGCTGGGGCCGCTGGCGCACGCGCGCTGGGGCGGCGGCAGGGCCCAGAACCACGTCCTGCCGCTCTACTACTACGACGGCAGGGAAGACCTGTTCCTTTCGCCGCTCTACTCGGCGGGCGGCACTGCCGAGCGGCGCTGGAGCTTCCTGCTGCCGGCCTACTACTACGGCTCGGAGCCGGCGCGCGGGACCAGCCGGCTGCTCACGCCCATCCTGGCGCGCTTCGCCCAGGGCCAGCGGGCCAGTTGGTACTTCCTGCCGACGCTGGGGGCGCTCAAGACCGACCGGGAGGACCGCGACCTGTGGATGCTGGGCCCGCTGGCGCACGCGCGCTGGGGCGGCGGGCATCGCCAGAGCCACCTCCTGCCGCTCTACTACTACGACCGCGAGGATGACGCGTTCTTCAGCCTGCCCTTCTCGCGGGTGGGCGGCGCCGACGGCTTCTGGAACCTGCTCGGGCTCGGCGCGCACTGCTGGTGGACGGGCGCGGACCGCAAGACGCTGCTGGTGCCCCCGGCGCTCTCCTCGGTAAGCTGGAACCGGGGCGAGAAGAGCATCTGGACGCCCTGGCCGCTGGTCCACGCCCGCTGGGGCCGCGACCGGCAGCAGAGCCACGTCCTGCCCTTCTACTACCACGACCGCGAGGAACGCCTGCTCCTGACCCTGCCCTTCTCGCGCCAGGGCGGCGCGGACGGCTTCTGGAACGTGCTCGGCCTCGGCGCGCACTGCTGGTCGGAAGGCGCGGGCCGCCGGTCGCTGCTGGTTCCCCCTGCGCTCTCCATGGTCCGCTGGGGCCAAAGCGGCAAGGACGTCTGGTCGCTGGGGCCGCTGGTTCACGCCCGCTGGGGCGGCAAGGAACTCCAGCATCACGTCCTGCCCCTCTACCTCTACGACCGGGAGCGGCGCCTGTTCCTGACCCTGCCCTTCTCGCGCCAGGGCGGCCCGGACGGCTTCTGGAACGTGCTCGGCCTCGGCGCGCACTGCTCGCGCGACGGCGATGGCCGGTCGCTGCTCCTGCCCCCGGCGCTCACCTACCTGGCCTGGGACAAGCGCAGTCGGGACTTTTGGACGCTGGGCCCGCTGGTCCACGCCCGCTGGGGCGGCCAGGAGCTCGAGCACCACGTCCTGCCCTTCTACTACTACGACCGCGAGAAGCGGCTCCTGCTGACCCTGCCCTTCTCGCGGCGGGGCGGCGCCGACGGCTTCTGGAACGTGCTGGGCCTGCTGGCCCACTCGTCGGACGACGACGGCGGCCACCGGACGGTCCGGGTGCTGCCGCCCCTGACCGCCTTCGCCAAGAGCCAGGACTACGGGCGGGCCTCGGTCTACCCGCTCTTCTCCACGGAACGGCGCGGCGACCGGCGGGAAACCTGGGTCTTCCCCTGGGCCTTCGCCGAGTCCAGCGCCAAGCGGAGCAAGAACAGCTTCTTCCCCTTCTGGCTCTACCGGTCGAGCCAGGATCCGGCCGCCGGCTACAGCCGCGACCTCCGCGTCCTGCGCTGGCTGTGGGAGGACTTGCAGAAGAACGTCGGCGCGACCGCCAAGCAGGCCCCGCCGGAGTACGTCCGCAAGCGCGTGCTCTGGAAGCTCTTCGACTACGAGCGGGACGGGCGCAAGAAGACCCGGGCCATGGACTGCTTCCCGTTCATCTCCTGGGACAGTCACGACAGCGGCTTCCGGCGCTATGCCTTCGGCTGGCGCATCTTCCGCTGGCAGCGCTCGGCCGACGGCGGCCGGAAGCTGGACCTGCTCTTCATCCCGCTGATGCGCCGCGCCGGGGAGCCCAAGCCCGCCCCCAAGGAGCCGCCGGAGCAGCCCGCCAAGGCCGCCCGGCCGGCCGAGCCCGCGCCCGCCGCGCCATGAGCGGCCCGGCCGCGACCGCCCCCCCCGGAACCGCCCTCGCCCCCGAGGAACTGCAACGTCGGCTCGAGGCCGGCAGCGGCCAGCGGGTCCATTTGACCCTCACCCGGAACCTCCGGCGGTTCGTGAGCTTCCGGGTCGGCGCCCTCGGCCGGGTCAAGGCGCGGGTCCAAGAGGCATTTCTGGCCGCCCCCGAAAAGGTCCTCGACGCGCTCTCGCGCTGGATGGCCAGAGGCGGCGGGCGCTGCCCGGCAGCCGTCCGCGAGTTCGTCAACGCCTGCGCCCGGCGGGACGCCCCCCGGGAGGGCGCGCCCCGGCCGCTGGCCATCCGCACCGCCGGGCGGTTTCACAACCTGACGGCCCTCTGCGACCGCGTCAACCGCGAGTTCTTCGCCGGCGCGGTCACCGCGCCGATCACCTGGGGCCGCGCCGCGCGGCCTGCCCGGCGCGTGCGGCACCGGCGGCTGGGCGCCTTCAACCGCCGGCGCGGACTGATCACCATCAACCCGGCCCTGGACCGCGCGGAGGTCCCCGAATTCTTCGTGGCCTTCATTGTCTACCACGAGATGCTCCACGCCCTGCAGCCCGGCGACTGCCGCCGCTGGCACGGCCGCGAGTTCCACGCCGCCGAGCGCCGCCACCCGGACTACCGCCGCGCGCGGGAGTGGGAGAAGCGCCACCTCGACGTCCTGATGCGCCCGCAACGGGCCGCTACCTGAGCCCCAGGCAGCGCGCCACCTCGGCCAGCGAAGTCTGACCCTCGGCCGCGCGCCGCAGGCCGTCGGCGGCCATGGTGGTCATGCCCTGGCCCACGGCGATGCCGCGGAGCTCGTCGAGGGCCGCGCCGCGCCGGAGCGCCGCGCCGATCTCCGGGGTCATCTCCAAGACCTCGGCGGCCGCCAGGCGCCCGCGGAAGCCGGTCCGGGCGCACTTCGCGCAGCCGACCGGCTCGCGGAACCTGCCGGGCAGCCGCTCCAGCTCGACCCCTCCGAGCCGGGCGGCCTGCGCGGCGCGGTCGAGCAGCTCCTGGGCAGGGGCGGCCTCCCGGCCGCACTCCGGGCAGAGCCTGCGCAGCAGCCGCTGGGAGATGACCAGCCGCGTCGAGTCGGCGACCAGGAAGGGCTCGCCGCCCATGTCCACCATGCGCCGGAGCGCGCCGGCCGCCTCCTCAGTGTGCAGGGTGGTCAGCACCAAGTGGCCGGTGAGCACCGCCTGCTGCGCAACCAACAGGGACTCCCGGTCCCGGATCTCCCCGACCAGGATCACGTCCGGGTCGGATCGGAGAATGGCGCGCATGGCCCGCGCAAAGGTGAGCCCCGCGGACTCCTTCACGGCGACCTGGGTGGTCCAGGGCAGGAGGTACTCGATGGGGTCCTCGACTGAGACGATCTTGCGCTCCGGCGCGGCCAGCCGCATCAGGCAGGAGTACAAGGCCGTGGTCTTGCCGCTGCCCGTCGGGCCGGTGGCCAAGATGAGGCCCCAGGGGGCCTCCAGGGCGCGCTGGATCCTTTCCAGGTCGCCGGCGGCGTAGCCGATGCGATCGAGCTGCAGGCTGACGCTGGACACCTCCGCCAGCAGCCGGGCGGTCAGCGACTCGCCCAGCGCCGTCGGCAGGAAGCAGGATCGCAGATCTATGACCCGGTCCTGCGGCGAGCCCACGAACTCTGAGGCTTTGAGCACAACCCGCCCGTCCTGGGGCCGGTCCTTCTCGTGGAGGTCGCAGGCCGTCTGGCGTTTCCAGCCCTCAATGACCGCCGGCAGCAGCCGGACGTCGAACCTGGCCGCCTCCTGCAGCAGGCCGTCAATCCGCAGGCGCAGCACCGCCACGCTCTGGGCGCTGCCCGGGAAGAGGTGCGGGGTGAGGTGGATGTCGCTGGCGCGGCCGGCCACCGCCAGGCCGATCATCAGCCTCACGGCGCGGGCCACCTGGTCGGCGCCGGGCGCCGGGTCGTCCCGGACGCCCGCCTCGCGGGCGCGCGCGGCGAGCGCCTCGACCAGCGGCCCGATGCTCACCCGCAGGTCCACCCGCGGCCCCTGCCCATCAAGGAAGCGCTCCAGGTCCGGACGCCGGAACCGCCACTGCCGCCCCACCTTCAGGCCCCTGACCTTCCCGGACCGCAGCCAGCGGTAGAAGGTCGGCCGGGTGGTCTTCAGGAAGGAAATGGCCTCGTCCATCTCCATGAGCCCGTCGGGGCCGCCGGCCCTCGACTTGGCGGAGTCCCCCTTTGCCGCCGCTGGCCTGGTGGTCCGGGATTTCGCCAATCTCGATTCGGGTCTGGACATGTGGTCCTCCTTTCGTCCCTCCTGATTACAATGTATCATAACGTCCATGATATGTCAAGAGAATTTCTGGCAAAAACGCGCTCACTGGCTGCGCCATCCTCAGGCACTGAAAACGAACCGGTTGTGGCAGAGCACAGCGGGACAGAAGGTCAGGGACGATGGTGCCTCGGCTGAACGGCACGCCGGGGCTTATCGGGCTCGTCGCCGGCCACGCACACCCGGTTGCGCCCGGAATTCTTGGCCTTGTACAGGGCCTCGTCGGCCAGCCGGAGCATGGCTCTGAGGCCGTCGGCGTGCGGGGTCCACTTGCAGACGCCCGCTGAG
>Ga0315286_10005924_pt1 | contig 11849 bp, 12 predicted proteins | sample YL17G10_0_MG_FD_205038 | JGI IMG/M metagenome (GOLD analysis project Ga0315286, IMG submission 205038) | Sediment microbial communities from Yellowstone Lake, YNP, Wyoming, USA - YL17G10_0 | ecosystem: Environmental > Aquatic > Freshwater > Lake > Sediment | place: USA: Wyoming | collected... | reverse complement strand
CTCACGAGTAAGTAAAAACCGAATCCGATCTTGGATTTCGCTTTCCTTTTTCATGCATGTATTTCCCGTTGCAGTTTAAGATGGCGAGACCCGTCGTCATCGATAACCGTCGTACCACGATACGCGATAGAGGCATGGTCCAGAAAAGCTTGCTTATGCGTGACCAACAGTATGGACAGCCCCGTAGATTCCGCCAACTTCCGCAAGAACAAACCAGTTTGGTCAACGTAGTCGTCCGATACCGCCGCTAACGTTTCATCCAAGGCGAGGAATGGCCAACGCTTCAATCGTAAGATAGCTATTACCCGCAAGATCAAAGAAGCTATGCTCGCGGGCCCACCACCAAACGATTCAAGAGGGTGTCCCCTCACTGGCACTCGCTCATTGTCCTGACGAATAACGAAATCTATCGCTATCTTGTTGTACCGCTGAGATACCTCCGCTTCAAAAGCTAGGTCCTGATCATAGAAGATGGTCCGTAGACCATCGGAGACCACACGCTCAATCGAACGCACATGGTCTAGCACCAGTCGATCCAAGAGCGCCCGAAATAGCTCCCCCACCTTCGTCAGGATATCCAATCGCAGAGTCAGCCCCTCCACCTCAAGAATTCTAGCATCCAAATCCTGCTGGATTCGGTTACGCAGAACTTGGGCGCTAGCTGCTGACTCTGCGACGGCCTTGAGTCTCAGCTTTTGCTGGGAGCGTAGCGCGTCAACTTGCATAGGTGCGTACCCTCAAGAACCACAGGTTCTCCATCTTTGTCCTTACCCAGGGCAACAATTGCACCATCTTTGTCCATCAGGAACTCGTCAATGGTCCGGAACATGTACTGGTCCTTGACCTGCCCCTCCTTCGCAGGCACGGACATCACACGGAACTCCACAAGACTCGCCTTAGCCCCACGAAAAATGTCCAGCATGTGGTCGATGTTCACGGGCGACACGAAGTCGCGGCCATCAGTCATGGAAGCCTTAGCCGCTATTGGGATAATGGATGAATCACTCAAGGCGTTCAGGATCGAAAAGGTTATCTGATCAGCTTTGGCGTCGTAATGAAGTCGAACTTTGTCCTGGCCCTTTGGAAGAAGAGCGCGTACCAGATTCAAGCGAGGCAGTATCACGTCACGATGTAGATTCAATACAACGGACTCCATTTTCGTCGCGTAGTACGAGAACTTCGTATACTTATTGGAGGAGTGAGCCCAGCCCAACACCTGCCCCTTGTCGTTCTCAGCAAAGGTCATGCTGTCCGTGTAGAAAACCCTCAAACTTCCGGAGGACCGAGCTAGGAATGACTCGAAAACCCCCATGTGTGCTTCGGACACAACCAAGTCGATACCTTGAAATGCATCGCTGTAAAACCAAAACGCCGTAGTCCCATTGGAAACAAACATGTACCCATTGGCTTTAGCCAATGCCGGGACCGCCTGAGCATCGGCGGAACCGAAGATCTGAACCACCTTGTTACGTTCTTCCGCCAGTTTCCCCTCCTTGTCAGTACCTGGCAAGAAAGTCTTGCCAGCACTAAGAGCCTCACGAAGGAGCGGTATCCCGATCTCGTTTGAACGAACAGTGCCACCCTTCGCTGGGAACCTTGAATCCTCAATATGAGCCAATTTGGGATTAATGGTTACGCGATCATCTGCCGCCAGCCCACCGCCACCCCACTTGACCTTATGTGTGCCATCCTGCTCCGAAATGGAAAACTGCAACGGTCCCTCAAGATATTTGGCGGCACTGATGATTTCGGCGGGCAGGACAAAATCGCCCTCGCCCTCAACATCGGTGATTACAAGAGGGCACCTAACAATGGTCTTAGCGTCCTCCGAATAGACCTTGCAGTCCCCAGAAGCGCCAATAGTAAACAGATACCCTGAAGTGCTCGGCCCCCCCTGTGGGATGAGGGACCTTGGGGTCACGATAGACACCATACCCAACGCATCGTTCAGATCCCCAGCATCAACTTTGAATTGTAATGTCATCTGTCCTATACCTTTTTGAATGCCTGTAGTGCCGTCTCAACATCTGTCAGCTCGGTTTCGAGCTTATTGATCATTTCTTCCAGTTCTTGCTTCACGCGGTCACGCTCTTGAGTCAAGTTCTTGGGATCGTACCCAGCGGCACGAATCTCTTGAACGATAAGCGCTAGCTCATCTTTTTTGGCTTGAAGCTGCCCCGCAAGACCGGCCTTTTCTTGTACCGCAGCGTTGTACCGCTTCTGAAGTGCTTCAATTTTATTCTTGATCTCTTCTGGAGACATTCGGCCCTCGCTAAAAACTAAAATCCTCTACACCATTCGGATCGAACTTGGGGGCTTTTTTGTTACCCTCAGCACAAATTGGCAAATAGCTACAAAGCTTGCATTCAGAGCTTGGGTTAGCCCAGAAGGTTGCACCCGGAGCGGCACCTGGACCTTTAGAAAGCTGCTCTTTCATAGCCGCTTCGATAGCTTCGATAGCCGTCATGGCCGCAGTCAGGAGGCTTTGCACCTCCGAAACCGTTACACCACTCCAATCCATGCTTTCTTCGGGCTCAAACCGCCAGAACAAGAAGCCCAACCGATCCGGCAAAGTCTCGAACCGAAGCCAGTAGAGCATGGCGTACCAAAGAAGCTGTGTTCGACTCACATACTTCTCGCGCCAACGAGATCCTTTACCATCCAACAGTACCAAATCCCCTTGAACCCTTCGCATAAGAAAGTCGGCCCGACCACCTAACTTATGCCCCTCAACCGTTTGATCTAGCGAGACCTCAGCCTGAGCATCATGCCCCAACAACCGGTGATGCCTGATGATCCGGAGTCCTCTTGGTACGGACTCTTGAACCTCAACCGCGACCTCTTCAATCGAACGAGTACCTAGCTTAAGCTTTGGTTCGGCCCAATCAAAAATCCCGCCTCTACGAGTTTCAGCCTGCACAATTTTAGCCATCGTGCTGGGGATGCGAGCCAACAGAGTGCTTGTGGTATTAGCTCTCCAAATACCTTCGTTGTAAAAAGCCTCGAATAGTTTTCCCACCGTGTCGCCATACAGCATGTGAACACGGTTGTCCGGCTTAGGGAGTTTTGTCTTGTCAATGTACCTGTGCCAATAAGCTCTTGGGCACTCCTGATACAACTTGAAACCCGAGTAGGATAAGTACATCAGCCTACTCCCCTAGCCTGTTCCAAATACTCTAGAGCCAGATCACGGACCTCATTGGCAAAGCCCAAGTTTTGAATGTTGGCTTCGATCGTTGCGGTCGGATCAAAAGAGGCATCCTCTTGCAGCTTCATAATAAATTGATCGATGCTGTGACTTTCGCTCTCAACCCTTTCTTTACGCTCCATGTCGAATACGTCTTCAGCAGGGGCCACCACCAACGGCAAGGTACGAGTCTTAAGACCGGTAAGGTCGAAATCCAGCAGCGCCACTTGAGGGGTACGTTGCGTATTCTCATGGATCAGCGCCCCCCTAGACACCGCTCCTTGGTTCACGAACTGCTTACCATTTATCGAAGTGATGCCTTGATCCCGATGCCAATGACCAAACATAAAGGCGTCCGGCCCATCCTGTGAAACCAGGTCTGAGTACCGGAATACGGACTCTCCAAAGAAGTCTTCAACATTGGCGGGAGGCTTCTCGGCTGCCAAAGCGTGGACCACCGCTATCAAAAAGGTGTCCCCAGGCTGCTTCTGTATAGCCAACAACTCCTCTAATGTCCTATGAGGATTGTAAGGCACACCGACGACCCGCACCTGCAAAGAGCCGTCTCGGAAAACCTGATCTCTACAATGCTGAAACACCCCGGCGGCATACAGAACACCTAGAGGCTGACGCTCAATAGAATCTAGGTTGTTGTAGGCAAGATCATGATTGCCCTCAACGCAAAATACGGGACACGGGTAGACCCGATGGATGTCGGCAGTCTTGATAATTGAAGCATGACTATTGCGGGACGCCGCCTTCACATGGAAGTAGTCGCCACCATCCAGAACTGCCGTAACTTCATGTTCCGCAGCCATCTTCCCAATTTGCTCTAGATTAGACCAAATCTCGGCTGGGTAATCGGCCTTCCATGACGACGGACTTTTATCCGACACATGGGTATCCGTCCTGAAGATGAAAGATAGGCGTGGCATCAGTGGTGTTGATGACCAGGGGCTGAGAAGCCCTGGCTGCAAGTAGGACATACACCTAAAACTTCAAACTCTTCTAACGCTTGGGACTCTTTCTGAATCGCTTCCTTGGCATCATTTTCAAGTTGCTCCACAAGTTTGGAAAGGGAAGACAATTTAGAGGACCAGTGCATCAATTTCGACAGCACCTCTTGGTCACTCCGAAGGTCACCCACTTGTGGGACTTCTAGCGTCTCAACCTTCTTGGCATCGGCATAAAAAAGCCGCAACGCCAGCAATTTTGAGGACCACCCGTCTAGCAGACCTAGAGTCGCCCCCGACTCAACAAAACCTTCTACGGATGGTAGAGGCACGTCCTCCACCCCCCTAAGCTGGTCCACTATCGGAGCACGCTCACTCACCGATTTATCGAAACGAAGCAACGTTACGAGAGACCCAAAGTTGGTAACCAACTCGGAACACAAAGGGACTTCGATTAATTGAGCCCTTCCTAACTCTTTAATATTCCGTGCCGCCCCATAGGCTGTCTCTATGAATTGATCAAGCTGTTCAATAACTCGCTGAGCCTCAAGGATGGTGTTATCCGAATCCCCAAGCACCCGCACTTGGCCCAGCACCTCATCCAGCCCGGCATAAACGCTCATGGTAAGCTTCAGGTCCGCTATGTCCTTCTCACGCACTTTCCTAGTGCTGGCAGCTTCTTTTCGATCCTTTTCAGCAAGCCGGATAGCAACATTGATTTGATCTAGCTTGATGACATCCGAAAGGACATCGGCAACCACAGTTCCTGATTTGTCTAAAATAAATATCGGACGAAACTGATCCGATATCTGTAGAAGCTCCTTCTCATCCCCAATCTTAGCCGGTGCAAAATCCTTGCTCAGGAACTCTGGGGTACCACGACTGACAGCCGTGTACTCCACACTGTTGTAAACGTAACGGTTTTTTGCGTCACCCTTCTCCCACAACAAGTCGAAGCCGGGAGCCGTAAGGCGAACAGAGCAGAAACACTTACAGGCTTTTGCCCCCTTCACAACACGAGCACACTCACCATCATGCCGAACAAAGGCATCGGCAGGAGCGCCCGTCAGTGCGGCTTTAATAGCCCGCACGACGGCGCTCTTACCAATATTGCTAGGTCCCACCAAAGCGGAGAAGCTGTCAACTTCAACCACACTATGGGCTATAGACTGGAACCCTTTGATTTCTACCCGAACCGTCACGTCAGCTCGCTTCGGATGTTTCAGTTTCAGTGATCACTTCTTCCGAAACGGCTGCATCCACGTCCACCACATCATCATCCAGAGCCTCCAAAAGAATATCATCCTCATCTGGCTCTAGAACAGTTACGGCAGTAGCGTTCACGGACCCGGCCAACTTGGTACGTAGGGCTTCAAAAACCCTGGGTTGTGCGATCAGGTATGACCGAAACTTGTCTCGTCCTTGGAACCGCTGATCACCCAGAGAATAAAAGGCACCCTCCTTTTTGATGATCTTATGAACGACACCGGTCTCTATGATAGAGAAGTAGTCATCGATACCGACACCGTATCGAATGAAGATCTGAGTTGAGTGCCCCTGCTTAGCGTCGATTTTAGACTTGATTACCCGCACGTCGGTTACGTTGCCGTAAGGGAAGCGGCGCTTCTTGCCCGACATAGTGTCCACACGCTCGATCATCTCCGCCTTGATGCGTGAAGTCCGCAAACGCAAGTAGGCAAAGAACTTGAGTGCCTTACCACCGGAAGTATTCTCGGCATCACCGCCGCCGCCCCCATAACCACCTGTCTGAATCAGTGCACGGGTTTGATTGATAAACACGAGGGCCGTCCCCGGATGTGTTTTATCCGATTTCGCAGTAGTGATATCCGTAGAACCGGCCTCCAAAGGGAACTTCTGTAGCCATGACGCAAACTTTGGCAGCACCCTAGAGAACTGTGCCGCAACCGCTCCGATCTTGGCGGCATCCTCAAAACCCTTCTCAAATTCCGCCTTTGGCACCATAGCGGCCACGGAGTCCACACCGATAATGTCGAAGCCCAACCCGATTCCGACATACATCATTCGGAATCCCTCCTCCATGCTGATCGGCTGATAGACCTGGAGTTGATCTGGGTCATAAACAAGACCCAAAGCCTTGGCATAGTTATGATCAAGACTGTTCTCAAAATCAATGAACATGGCGGTCCCACCGGCCTTCTGCGCTTGCACCATTGCAGAGATCAAAAGTGTGGTCTTGCCGGACGATTCTGGACCGTAAATTTCAGTGATACGCCGTCTGGGTAAACCAGGACAAATCAAGCCCTTCCCATCCTTTGTCGGCGTGCCACCGATCAGCATATCGATAGGGAACGAACCGGTGGATACGAAACCTAAACCCGCTGAGGTTGGCTCCAGAGGCTTCTGCCCAGTGGCCTTGAAAATGGCAGCCCGTGCTCTAGCCATCCTACCAGCCCGACTATCCAGGGGCGCTTTTTTACTTTTCTTTTCCTCGTCAGCCATCTAAACCTCTTTCACTTTGGTAAAGCCGAAAACTTGAAAAAACGTTGGCCTTCTTTGTACATGGCTCCACGTTTTTCGATCTCGCCTGCGCGTTTTCCTCGAACGAAGGTATGAATTTTTAGAAATGCCTGATGCTCAGCCGGTGTCAGATCAGACTCTTGTAGCTCACCCCTCAGCAACTCCCAAAACCGAGCGGTAAATCTAGCCACATGATAAGCGTCAGCTTCATCACTGTTCCACCGGCCGATACCGGTATCCGCTCTAGCAGCATCGATCATGTCACTCTTGAACATTTTACCCTTACGGGCAGCTGGATCTATTTTCACCAGCATTTTCACTGAGACAGGATCGAAGTACACCACATCTTTACGTCTGCTCCAGATGGCTTCATTGACCACGAGAAAAAGAGCGTACAAGCCCTCGCTCCACAATGCACCGAACGGAGGCGATTCCACCCCCACCGCTTCCACCAACAGATACCGATCAAGCAGTTCCTGGACTTCCCCCCGCAGATCCACATACCTCTCAATCCAAACGGTCTTGGGAGAAGTAGAGAACCTGCCACGTGCGAGTACGCGCTTTTTGCCCGTAGCCGCAGAATCGTGAACACACCAGCCGAAGCCCCGAAGTGAAGGGTCCAAGCCTAGCACCTTCATGAAAGTTTACCGCCCTTACGAAGAGCCCAAACAACTTTCATTTCGTCTGATCTACGCTTTCTGGACTCATCGGAATGTTTGACCGCCACCACCAGCTCAGGACGAAACACACCATAAATGTTATATACATTCTGCATGTGAGCGTTCGGATGCGTCCCTCTGCGCAGGTTAGCGAGATGCCGAAGCCACCTAACCTTACAATTAGATGTTCGACCTATGTAATAATGTGTGCGAGTCAGCCAGATCCTGTAGATCCCGCCTCCTCTAGGCCAGTCATCATGCATAGGTTAAGGGAGGGGCGTGTAGCCCCTCCCTTCCTCTTATTAAACTATGTCGAGCAGATCTTGGAAGTTGTCCGAAGACACGTCCTGAACGGCGGAACCGCCCAGACCAAGCTTGGCCCGAAGTTGATCCGTGGTCATCTCACGGAATGGCAACAGCTTGTCGTACATCCCAAGCGCTTTCGTCAAGATCGACTGCTTCATCCCGTCGTGCGTTTGCCAGAGGGCCTTACCAACGAAGCTGATCTTGATGTTCTGATACTTCGGTTCCTTGCATTCCAGCTTGATATCCTGAGAGGCCAGGGTCATGGTATTCTCACGAAGACCGTCATTGAGCTTCCAAATCTCTTCGTACACATTGTTGCCGAAGCGCCAGGGCATCAACCGAACACGACCCTCCTTCACCTGGGCCGCAAACGTCTCCTTCTGCACATTCCCCTGGTCATCAGTCGGGTAGATGAGCAACAGGGTGCTGAAGTATGGCTTGGGTTCGGGCAAGCGCTTCCACACCGCATCCGCCTCAGCCCCGTCCTTACCCAAACGAGAAAGGGCATATCCGAACCCCTCCTGATAATGAGCTTTCATGCTCTTAAAGTGAGCCACCCGCGTGTCCAACTTCTCGGGAGCCGTCAGCTGATCGGCACTCTTGTTCAACTCCGTAGCACGATCGGCCAAGGCCTTCTTCGCGATAGCGGTGATCTCATCCTTCGTAAGCGCCTTACCAGCCTTCTTGGCCACCTTCGCTGCCTGAGCCACAGCATTGTGGTCAAACGTGTGGAAGTAAACAAAAGCCACACGCAGCATCTGCCCCTTGGCGGTCATCTTCAGCCAGTCCTGCTGGGTGCCACCAATGTTCTTTTCGTCCACGTCAAGGGTTACGTCACCCTCTAGGTCATAGTTGAAATCATCCGACATACCGATCTCTCTTTCTTGGCTCGCTCCAACTACGATTGGTAGGAAGTTGGATTGCGAAAAAGGACAGACTTGGTTAGGACTTTTAGCGGGAAGCGCCCAGCATTAGGAGCCTACGGTATTGGTCAGCCAAGTCTGTCTAAGGTCGCTACACCAAAAGCACAAAAGAGATCGAAGAATTAGAGGCCGTCCAGCAAAGAAAAGAAGTCGTCGGCTTCAGATGTTGGAGCCGAATCTTCATTAAAAGGTTTAGCCACAGCCGGTGGTATTGGTTCGGTCTTTGGACCACCAGCTTCGCCACCGTCAAGAAACCTAAGCACCGCCTCATCCTCCACCGATGTTGAGGCTTGCTCAACCGAGGCCTGTGGGACCTCCTTGGATGTGGCTTGCGGAACCTTTTCTTGAACCGGCACCTCAGCGGGTTCCGCATCAGCTTCTGGTTCATCCAACAATGCTGCAAAATCCCCAAAGTCCTCTACCATCATACCCCCCGAGGACTTGGGCACACGCTCATCGCCATAGTAAGCCCCGGTAGAAAGCTCGACTACCATCAAGCGCTTCTGGTCCTTAATCGCGTTCATTGTCGCGTGTAACTCGCGATTACGATGCCCCACCACCTTGTAGACGGAATCCAAGGCATGCATGCGATCCTTCAGCCCATTGATATCCCGCCGTTGCAGCCGAAGCATGTACCCAACGGTGGACTTGCGATCTTCAATATTAGCCAACGCCTTAACGGTAATATCGTTAGCCAGAAGATTGTCGTACTCCAAGGAGTACAGGGCTTCTTGTCTCCGAAGGTCACTACTGACCTCCAATTTCTCCCTGCTCAACTCGGATAGCACCAGACTAACTTGATTCAGGTAACCCCGGCACTTAGCGATGATATCCTGAAAATACTGTGGGCCCAGCATCCCGGGCTCACTAGCTAGTTCCAGAATGTAGCCATTCATTTCCGCAAAGATTTCATCAACACGAGCTTCAGTGAGCATGCCGGTACATACACCAGCCGCATACGAATCATTCTATGCGGATTGGAAACATGGGCATGAACATCAGAGTAGCCGCACGACACCAACGAGCCAATCTGCTAACCCTGCGCATGGTGAACAAGCCCTACGATGGGCCAAGCGACGAAGATGCCCTTTGTGATCTGGTGGAATACTGGGCGGACCAGTTTTTGGACCTGTTTGTGGACCATGTGGACTTCAGTGAACATAAAATAGAACATGTGCTTCACGCTCAAGGACTGACCGCCGAAAAGCTCAATGAACTAAACGACACCCAAGATGCAGGGGTTCTAGATACCGTCCACGTTTTAGGTGGCCTGGTCGTCAAAAAGCTATGGCACATGACGGTGCACTCCGTAACCTCGGTATGGAAATTTATCACCTCCTCTAAGTTTAGACATGAGGTTAAAATATCCCTAGTGAGAGCCGTAAAGCACGAAGCACGAGCTTCAAAACACCTTATGAGCGTTGCCGGACGTTTAGCTCGCGGTGAGGATGTGAACCCGCATGAACGAAAAGCGGCGATGCACCAACTGGTAGATATTTTCAAAACGGCTTTAATGATCCATTTTATGGGCCCTCACGTCGCACACATACTCGCCAGCGGGTTTTGGAAAGCACTTGCCAGCTTAGGCACCCCTTTTGATGAAATCGTGGGGATGCTGATTGACGCACCTATTCGGTTTGCGGCAAACAAGATGCTAGGTATGGACATCGGACTTCTACCCTCCGGTTTCTACACCCACTGGTAAACATTGTGTAGGAGTACCGAATCCGGTACTCCTACCGTTTACGCTGTCGGCGTCACGAAACGCTTTGGGATTTTGGAGGTGGAGCCCAACTCTTTAGGCTCCCAAGTTGCGATGATCTTGCCCAAAAGCTGAATGTCTTTCACCAAAGACGCGATCCGGAGTTCGGTTTTGTCTATGCGGTCAGCTAAAGCCGCTACCCAAACGGGACTCTCCGTAGTGACCTTGGTCAGCTTTTGCGTCGAACCCTGGATCCAAAGTTCTTGGATTTTACCAGATTTCAAGTTCGTGTGTAAATGCTCATACCAAGAGATGCGGCCTTGAAGAATCGACACAAGCTTCTCCGTGCCATCAACTGATAATTCCAAGGGCTGATACCCAACCCCATAGCAATGAACTTGGGTAGCACTCCAGCCGGGTCTCTTGAACCAATGCGGTTCTATGGAAGGTGGCTTCCCGTGGATCCTGACACTATGGAAACAACACGGACAAGTGCCTTGGCGTGCCATGAACCTATGCGCAACTTTGAGAGCCGCAGTCGGAGGATTCTCAAAAGCATGTGTGATTCGCGGTACCTTGTGCACCTCGAATTCTACCCCTAGTTGCTTTAAGTAGGACTCAAAACTGCCGATGTGTTCCGGACGATCCTCCCACATCTCGACAATACCCAAGTCCGGTATCTTGGCTACCAAATCATCCAGAACACGAAACTTTCCCGCCAAGGTGCCGCCGGATCCAGCAAAATGATATTCAGCAAAATGAAGACCCACTCCGTTCAGGAGCGCCTTGATGCGATGCTCTAGTTTGCCCGGCCGACCCGTCAAAAGAACCGCATAGGTGTCCGGGTCACTAATAGCCCGCCTGGCCTCAGCCACTACCTTGTATGACCACCAATCGGCATCAGGCCTCTCCGGGACATACGGAGGATTCAATGACTCAGGGCGACCCCAGAAGCCCTGGTGTGTCCACCAATCGGGCCGCTCAGGGCTGGCAAATAAAGTGCCGTCAAAATCGAATATGCTTAACTGCACGGTCGCCTCTACTACTACTCGGATAGAAAGAAACGAATAAAAACCTCAGGTTGGCCTTTTGGCGCAATTGCAACTGGTGTAAACTAGCTTACCATGGCTTACCTTCGAGGGCGCGTAGAACATGTGCTCCACAACAGTGGCGCGTACTATGTGCTATCTTTCAAAGTGGAAGAGGCCGATACGCTAGGTAGGGTGGAGGCCACAAAGCTGTCCGGCCATCTCTTCGGTATCTCACGTCTAAGTTATGGGGTTACCCTCCAAATTGACGGAGAGTGGAAACGGCATCCTAAGTACGGACGACAGTTTAGCGCCCATGGGTGGGAACCATGGGCGAAGTCCCCGCGTGATATAGAGCGCTTCCTGGGGGAGTGCGTGGGTAGCTTGTTTGAGGACAAAAACTTGCTCAAGCGGATGGTGGACCGCTTTGACATGGACACCTATGGGGCGTTGGTCCGTGGCCTGACGCACTCGGATTGTGCCGCATTAGGGATCGAACCTGAGTTCTTCACTCATATACACGAAAGTTGGCGACAAGTACGAGGGATCGCCAATCTTGCTAATTTTCTACGCAACTACAACCTTGGACCAG
>Ga0315286_10005923_pt1 | contig 11851 bp, 10 predicted proteins | sample YL17G10_0_MG_FD_205038 | JGI IMG/M metagenome (GOLD analysis project Ga0315286, IMG submission 205038) | Sediment microbial communities from Yellowstone Lake, YNP, Wyoming, USA - YL17G10_0 | ecosystem: Environmental > Aquatic > Freshwater > Lake > Sediment | place: USA: Wyoming | collected... | reverse complement strand
CGGATGCTCGTCGATCCGCTCGGCGGAAGGGCCGATCTCGAGAAGCGGCTTCTCAAAGTGAACCGCAGGGACTCGTTCCTTGAGGATCCGCTGCGGATTCTACGCGGCGTTCAGCTCATGGCGAGGCTCGACTTCGCGGTCGAGGAAGAGACGCGCGCGGATATGAGGAATAACGCCGCGCTGCTCGAGAGCGTATCGGCGGAGCGGGTGCGCGACGAGCTGAACAAGCTGCTCGAGCTGGCGGATGAGCCTTCGCGCGGATTCATCTTCATGCACGAGGAGGGGATCCTGTCGTTCGTCCTTCCCGAGCTCGAGACGACTTTCGGCGAGGAGCAGAACGAATTTCATCCGGACGACGTTTTCATGCACAGCCTCAAAAGTTGCGACCGGGCACGACCGGTGCTTCACCTTCGATGGAGCGCCCTTCTCCACGATATCGGGAAGAAGGAGATGAAGCAGGTCGTTGACGGAAGGACCGTGTTCTACCGTCATGAGGAGGCGAGCGCGCGCGACGCCGACGCCATTCTCGAGAGGCTGCGCTGTCCTCGCGAGCTCCGCAAGAAGGTCGTCTCCCTCGTCGTGCACCATATGTTCAACATCACCGATGATTGGTCCGACGCGGCGGTGAGGCGTTTCATCGTGCGTGCGGGTCGCGAGAATCTCGAGGATCTTCTCGCGCTTCGGGAAGCGGACGGGCTATCCCGCGGCGACGACGCCGTCATCGCCCAGAATGCCTCGATACGGGTGAGATTCGATCGCGTCCTCGCGTCGGAGGCGGCATTCAAGATCAAGGACCTTGCGATCGGAGGGGCGGACGTCATGAACGCGCTCGGCATCGGGGAGGGCCCGGAGGTGGGGAAGATCCTTCGGAAGCTTTTCGAGGCCGTTCTGGAGAATCCGGAAGACAATACGCGGGAGAGACTCCTCTCGCTCGTTTTGAGATTGAGAGAAAAAGAATGAGGGTCTCTGCAATCGGTGTCAGGGGTACATCCCGGAGTGGGTTCGAGGGTTGTGCGCCTCGGATTCCAGGATGTCATCTAACCTAATAATGGGCAAAGAGTTGATTACAGAGACCCTCGATAGCAGTATAGGTATTACACCCCAGCGTGTCAACTGATTATTTTGCGGTGAGAGAAAAAATAATGGGGAATCAGCGCTATTGGATTTCATGCGCCGAATTGCGTATCGTTATGTGAGCGGAAAGGAGCTCCGATCGCATGAATCGACTGGAGAGGCTCATCTTCGAAATCAAGAAGCAGCTCTTTCCCTATCATCATGAGCACGATATCAAGCGGGGATGCGAGAGGTGGGGAGTGCAGGACGGCGATTGCCTGACCTCATGGGTGGCTGGGCAGCTTGATATCTGCCGGAAAAAGAACAAGTGTGCGGATAAGAGGATGTGTGCTTTCTACAGCTACAGCGACCTCGCGCGGAAGAACTTCGAGATTTGCCGGGAAGTTATTCTTGTCTTTGAAAACGGAGAGGCGAGGTGCGATTTTCTTGAAAAGGACGAAGGAAAATAGCCATGCCACATACTGCCATTATGGCAATTATGGCAGGTTATTTGGTGCCTCGATTCTCTCGTGTCGCACGCCCCTGTCCGATACCAATTGTATCTCATTATAATACAATACTTTAAAATCATTGACAGCGCCCTGTCTATGGTACGATACTTGTAAGGTCTGCTTTCAACGAATCATACTTCAAGGAGTGATTGCGATGTCAAAAACAATAGGTATCGATCTGGGAACGACGAATTCCTGCGTGGCGGTTATCGAGGGAGGAGAGCCCGTTATCATTCCGAACCCGGAAGGGGGACGAACGACTCCCTCCGTCGTCGGATTCAAGGATGGGCAGAGGCTCATCGGAGTGCTGGCGAAGAGACAGGCGATAACCAATCCGAAGAACACCGTCTACTCGATCAAGCGATTCATGGGGCGCAAGTACGCGGAGGTCGCGAACGAGATTTCCGAAGTCCCCTATGATGTCTTTCAGGGCCCGAACGGCGACGCCCGCGTGCGGCTCGACGGCAAGGAGTACACGCCCCCCGAGATCTCGGCGTTCATCCTTCAATACCTCAAGGAAGCGGCCGAGAAGTATCTCGGAGAAAAGGTGACGCGCGCCGTCATCACGGTTCCTGCGTACTTCAACGACAGCCAGCGGCAGGCGACGAAGGACGCGGGCCGAATCGCGGGTCTCGAGGTGGAGCGGATCATCAACGAGCCGACGGCGGCGTCTCTCGCGTACGGGCTCGACAAGAAGGGGGAGAAGACGATCGCGGTCTTCGACCTCGGCGGCGGCACGTTCGACATCTCGATCCTCGAGCTCGGAGACAGCGTCTTCGAGGTCAAGGCGACGAACGGCGATACGCATCTCGGCGGGGACGATTTCGACCAGCGCGTCATGGAATGGCTCATCGCCGAATTCAAGAAAGAGCAGGGAATCGATCTTTCGAACGATCCGATGGCGATGCAGCGGCTCCGCGAGGCGGCGGAGAAGGCGAAATGCGAGCTTTCGACCGTCCCCCAGGCGGAGGTGAGCCTGCCGTTCATAACGGCGGACGCGAACGGACCGAAGCACTTCTCGATGAAACTCACGCGCGCGAAGCTCGAGGCTCTCTGCGCGGACCTCATCGAGCGCACGGTCGGTCCCTGCAAGGCCTGTCTCAAGGACGCCGGCCTCACGCCGGTCGATCTCGACGAGGTGATCCTCGTCGGCGGCGCCACGAGAATGCCCGCCGTCCAGGCGAAGGTGAAGGAACTCTTCGCCAAGGAGCCTCACCGCGGCGTGAATCCGGACGAGGTCGTCGCTCTGGGCGCGGCGATCCAGGGAGGAGTGCTCGCCGGCGACGTGCATGACGTCCTACTGCTCGACGTGACGCCTCTCTCGCTCGGGATAGAGACGCTCGGCGGCGTCATGACGAAGCTCATCAACCGCAACACGACGATCCCGACGAGAAAGAGCGAGATATTCTCGACGGCCGCGGACAGCCAGACGACGGTCGAGATCCATGTGCTCCAGGGCGAGCGCGAGATGGCCGGGAGCAACAAATCGATCGGGCGATTCCAGCTCGCGGGATTGCCCCCGGCGCCGCGCGGCATTCCCCAGATCGAGGTGACCTTCGACATCGACGCGAACGGGATACTGAACGTGTCGGCGAAAGACAAGGCGACGCTCAAGGAGCAGAAGATCATCATCCAGCCCTCGAGCGGCCTCACCGAGAAAGAGATCCAGCAAATGGTGACCGACGCGGAGAGCCACGTCTCCGAGGATCGCGCGAAGCGCGAGGTGATCGATCTCCGCAACCAGGGCGACCAGCTCGCCTATCAGACGGAGAAGCAACTGGTCGAGTTCAAAGACAAGCTGTCGTCGGAGGACGAAGCGGAGCTCCGCCGCTCGCTCGAAGATCTCAAGGAAGCGCTGAAGCAGGACGAAAAGGAACGCATCCGCGGCGCGATCGACAAGCACAACGAGATCTGGCAGCGCGTGGCCCAGAAGATGTACCAGAACGCGTCATCGGAGCCGGGCCCCGGCGCCCCCGGCGGGGAAGCGCACGCCCAGGAGCCGCCGCGCGAGAAGAACGATAACGGAAAGGTCGTCGACGCCGAATACGAGGTTCTCGACGACGACGAAAAAAGGAAATAAGCCGAGCTCGGGAGAGGCGGATGGAAACCGAAGCCCCGGGGCGTTCGACGCCCCGGGGCGAGATTTTCATTGCCCGGCCGGGCTTCGTGTTATAAACTTTGATTCAAACGAGCGAATGGGCGATTAGCTCAGATGGTTAGAGTACCTGCTTGACATGCAGGGGGTCACTGGTTCAATTCCAGTATCGCCCACCATTTTCTTAATACCAAGGATGATTCGAAATGGCAGAGCTGATCATGAGAGACGGCTCCCGGCGCGTTATCGCGTCAGGCGCGGCATTGGGCGATGTCCTAAAGGATATGCCGGAGGGCGTCCGGCGCAATGCCGTGGCGTTCAAGACGGGGGATCTCCTCCTCGATCTCCGGGCGAACGCCCCCGACGGCGCCGATATCAGCGTCGTGACCGTTCAGGATCCCGAGGCGCTCGAGGTGCTGCGGCACAGTGTCTCGCATCTCATGGCGCTTGCCGTGCAGGAGCTTTATCAGGGAGTGCGGTTCGGCATCGGTCCATCCATCGATGACGGCTTCTACTATGATTTTCTCATGGACGCTGCCTTGAATCCCGAAGACCTCGAACGCATCGAGGAGAAGATGCGGGAGCTGCTCAAGGGGGGCGACCTGCCGCTCTCGCGCGAGGAGCTCGCGAGCGCGGACGCGATCGCTCTCTTCGAAGGGTTCGGCCAGCCCTTCAAGGTGGAGCTCATCAGGGATCTCGCCTGCCCGACCGTTTCGATCTATCGCCTCGGAGGATTCACCGATCTTTGCGCCGGCCCGCACGTTCCCGATATCCGGATGGCCAAGGCGTTCAAGCTCACCTCGATCGCCGGCGCATACTGGCGGGGGGACGAGCGGAATCCGATGATGCAGCGCATCTATGGAACGGCGTTCTTCAAGAAGGAAGATCTGGAGAAGGAGCTCGTCCGGCGCGAGGAAGCGAAACGGCGCGATCATCGCAAGCTCGGGCCCCAGCTCGAGCTGTTCGATATCAAGGATGAGGCGGGAGGCGGGCTCGTGTTCTGGTATCCGAAAGGATACATTCTGCGCGAAACGATCGAGAACTACTGGAAGGACGAGCATCGAAAGAACGGCTACCAGCTCATCATGACCCCGCATATCGCGAAGAGCGCGCTCTGGCGCACCTCGGGGCATTACGACTATTACCGTGAAAACATGTTCATCATTCCGTCGGAGGATCAGGAGTTCGTTCTCAAGCCGATGAACTGTCCCGGGCACATCCTCGTGTACAAGACCAAGCTGCACAGCTACCGGGACCTCCCGATCCGGTACGCGGAGCTCGGAACGGTATACCGGAACGAGCGCTCGGGGACGCTTCACGGTCTCCTGCGCGTTCGCGGCTTCACCCAGGACGACGCGCATATCTTCTGCACGCCCGATCAGCTCACCGACGAGGTCGACCGGTGCTTCGATTTCGCGCACCGTCTCCTCACCTCGTTCGGATTCGAGAACTACCGGGTCGAGCTGAGCATGCACGATCCCTCGAACATGGGGAAATACGCGGGGACCGAGGAGGAATGGGAGCGGGCGGAGGCGTCGCTCCTCGCCGCGATCGAAAAGCGCGGGATTCCCTATCACAAGATGATCGGGGAAGCCGTTTTCTACGGCCCGAAGATCGATCTCAAGCTCATCGACGCGATCGGCCGCGGCTGGCAGGCGACGACGATCCAGTTCGATTTCAACCTGCCGCGGCGTTTCGACGTCCAATACGTGAACACGGAAGGGCAGCGCGCGTACGTGTATATGATACACCGGGCGCTGCTGGGCTCTCTCGAACGCTTCATCGGGACTCTCACCGAGCACTACGCCGGAGAGTTCCCTCTCTGGCTCGCGCCGATTCAGGTGCGCGTGTTTCCGATCGGGCCCGGCCAGCACGAGTTCGTCCGCGGCGCGGTCAAGAGACTCGTCGACGCGGGGATACGGGCGGAAGGCGATCTGCGGGAGGAGAAGATCGGTTACCGGATCAGGGAGGCTGAGCTCCTCAAGATACCCTACATGGCGGTCGCGGGGGATCGAGAGGTCGCCGAGGGGGTTCTCGACCTGCGATCCAAGAAAAAGGGGAGAATAGGGGCGAAAAAAATCGATGATTTTATCGCCGAAGTGATTGACGAGATCAAGAGAAAGACGTATCTTTAGGATCGACAATCGACTTGAAAAGCAGGAGGCGAATGCCTCCTCACCTTACGGTCTTTAATGTATCGGTAGGGTTTCATCTTGAATCCGGTTCCAACGGGCGGGTGAGACTTTACCTGCCCTTTTCGTTTTATTGCCAGGAGGTGGCGGTATTAAGGAGAAGGAAAGAGAAAAGCGGGTTCGTGTGAACGAGCAGATACGGTTGCCCGAGATCCGGGTCATCGACGCCGAGGGCACGCAGCTCGGGATCCTCCCGACTCCGGATGTGCTCAAGATGGCTCAGGAACAAGGTCTCGATCTCGTCGAGATCTCGCCGACTTCGCGGCCGCCCGTATGCAAGATCATGGACTTCGGGAAGTTCAAGTACGAGCAGAGCAAGAAGGCGCGCGAGTCGAGGAAGAAGCAGCACACGACCCATTTGAAGGAGATCAAGATTCGTCCCAAGATCGAGGAGCACGATCTCCAGTTCAAGCTGCGGAACGCGGAAAGATTCCTTCAGGAAAAGGACAAGGTGAAGATCACCGTCATTTTCCGGGGCCGCGAGATGGAGCATATGGATATGGGACGAAAGATTCTCGATCGCATCGTCACGCAATTCGCCGACATCGCCCTCATCGAGAAGGACGCGATACAGGTCGGCAAGATGATTTCGATGATCCTGGGTCCTCGATCCGACAGAAAAGGGGGCTAGAGAACAGCCATGCCGAAGCTAAAGACAAATAGAGCCGCGCACAAACGCTTCCGCGTCACGGGAACCGGCAAGATAAAGCGGACGAAGGCGTACGGGAGCCACATTCTGACCAAGAAGTCGAGCAAGCGGAAACGCAACCTGCGGAAGGGAACGACGGTTGCCGCCAGCGACGCGAGGCGCGTCCGCCGCATGCTGGGCATGTAACGGATGGGCGGATAATTCCATCACGAGCGGGATTGCACGAGCCGCAGGAGGATTCACAGTATGCCGAGAACCAAACATGGGGTACCCTCGAAGAGCCGCAAGAAGAAGATTCTGAAGCGGGCGAAAGGCTATTTCGGTAGCCGCCATACGCTCTATCGCCCGGCACGCGAGGCCGTCAACCGGGCCCTCGTCTATGCGTACCGGGACCGTCGCGCGCGCAAGCGCGATTTCCGCAAGCTCTGGGTCACGCGAATCAACGCCGCCGCCCGGCTGAACGGCATGAGCTACAGTCGCCTCATCGACGGGTTGAGAAAGTCGAATATCGAGATCAATCGCAAGATGCTCGCCGAGCTCGCCATCAACGACGCGCAGGGCTTCACGAAGCTCGCGGAGATTGCGAAGGAATCCCTGCAATGAGCGAGCGACCCGATCGCTTCGGGGTGGATGAGATCGCGGAGCGGGCCGAGAAGAGCTTCGCCGGGGCCGTCGATCTCGACGCCCTGGAGGAGGCGCGGATCAGGTTCATCGGACGGAAGGGCGAGATAACGACCCTTCTGCGCTCCATTGGAAGCCTGCCGAACGAGGATCGTCCCGCGTTCGGAGATCTGGTCAACGATCTCAGGGAACGCATTCTCGCCCTGTACGAGCGGCGAAAGGGCGCGCTCTCGGACGGCGCGGCTGAAGAGGATTATTTCTCCGGAGATCCGACGCTCCCGGGACGGCGCGCGCTCCCCGGCGGCCGCCACGTGCTCCATCAGGTCCTGAGAGACATCAAGCGCATTTTTTACGGGATGGGCTACTCGCTCGCCGAAGGTCCGGACGTCGAGCTGGATTACTACAATTTCGAGGCCTTGAACTTCCCGGCCGATCATCCGTCGCGGGACACGCAGGATACCTTCTATATCAACAGGGACATTCTCCTGAGAACCCAGACCTCGCCGGTGCAGGTGCGGTATATGGAAAAGCACAAGCCGCCGCTTCGCATCATCGTGCCCGGCCGCGTGTACCGCAACGAATCGCCCGATCCGTCGCATGCAGCCGAGTTTCTGCAGATGGAAGGGCTCTACGTCGATCGGAACGTGTCGCTCGCCGATCTTCGAAACGACATGACCTATTTTGTGCGCGCGTTCTTCGGATCGGACGCGAAGGTGCGGTTCAGGCCTCATTTCTTCCCGTTCACCGAGCCCAGCGCCGAGGCCGACATGTCCTGCTTCTCATGCCGCGGCTCCGGCTGTTCCATTTGCGGCAGAACCGGATGGATCGAGATCATGGGGGCAGGTATGGTGCATCCGCACGTGTTTCGCAACGCGGGGTACGATCCGGACGCCTACACCGGTTTTGCGTTCGGGCTGGGCCTCGACCGGATCGCGATGCTCAAGTACGGGATCGACGACATACGGCGGCTCCTCGCGAACGACCTTCGGTTCCTGCGGCAGTTCTGGGCGGACACGGCGGGGGAGGTGTTCGAGTGAAGATCAGCCTCTCCTGGTTGAAGCGATACGTTCCCATCGAAGAGGACGCGGCGACTCTCGCGCACGACCTGACGATGTTCGGCGTAAATGTTGAGGGAATCGAATCGCTCGCCCCGCCGTTCACCGGGGTCGTGTTCGGCAAGGTTCTCGAGGTAACGAAGCATCCGGGCGCCGATAGGCTGAGTCTCTGTACGGTCGACTCGGGCGGCGCGCGACCTCTCGGCGTCGTGTGCGGCGCGCCGAACGTCGCGGCGGGAATGCGCGTGGCGGTGGCGGTGGAGGGAGCGGTGCTCGCCGGAGGGCTCAGAATCAAGAAATCGAAGATTCGGGGGGTCGTTTCCGAGGGGATGATCTGCTCGGAATCGGAGTTGGGGCTGAGCGAGAAGCATGAGGGCATCATGTCCCTCGATTTCGACGGGAAACCGGGAATGAGCCTCGAGGGGAAGCTCGGACAATCCGAGTACGTGTTCGACTGCGAGGTGACGCCGAACCGCCCCGATCTCCTATGCCATTTCGGGATCGCGCGCGAGATCGCCGCGCTCTACCGGCGGAAGCTCGTCGTTCCCGATCTTTTCGAGCTCGGCACCGGCCGCGATTTCAATCTGAAGATAGAAAGCGGCGCGGATTGCCCGCGCTACACGGCGGCTTTTATCGACGACGTCGCGGTTGGCCCATCGCCGGCATGGATGCAGGCGCTCCTCAAGTCGGTTGGGCTCGGCGCGATCAACAACATCGTCGATGCGACGAATTTCGTTCTCATGGAGCTCGGGCAGCCGCTCCATGCCTTCGATCGGGATACGCTCGCCAAGGATTCGATTGTGGTCCGGCGCGCAAAGAAGGGTGAGAAAATCGTCACGCTCGACGGCGTCGAGCGTGAGCTCGATCCCGGAATACTGGCGATCGCCGACGACGCGCGACCGATCGCGGTCGCCGGAGTCATGGGTGGCCGCGATACCGAGGTGAGGGCCGATACGAAACGTCTCGTCATCGAGAGCGCGATGTTCGATCCGCGGCTCGTCAGGAACGCGCGGCAGCGCCTCAAGCTCGAGACCGAGGCCTCGTACCGTTTCGAACGGGAAGCGGATATCGGCGTCATGATGGACGCGGCGGCGCGCGCATGCCGCCTCATTCGCGAGATGGGAGCGGGCACGCCTTCCGCGGCGTGCGCGGAGTCGATGGATGATCCGAGGCGCACCGAGCGGCGGAGCGTTTCTCTCAGGGTGAGCCACGCCAACCGCGTCATGGGCACCGAGCTCGCGGGAGACGATATAGCGGCGCTGCTCGATCGGCTCGAGCTTTCGTCCCGTTCCTATGGAGATACGGTCCACGTCTCCATTCCGACGTTCCGGCGGGACCTCATGGAGGAAATCGATCTCGTGGAGGAGGCGGCGCGGGTATACGGGTACGAGAATATCGGGCGCGACGAATCGGCGAGATGCAGCATATTCTCCGAAGTGCCGTTCCAAGACCTGAGAAACGACTCGCTCGCCGATCTTCTCGTTTCGCGCGGATTCGCCGAAGTCGTCACGAGCTCCTTCATGGACCCCGCCGATACGGGGCGCATGGGATGGGACGGGCGGGACGAGCGGGGAGATCCCCTGCGCGTGACGAATCCTCTCACCGAGGCGCAATCCGCTCTCCGGACGAGCCTTCTTCCGGGGCTTCTCGGCGTGGTGAGGCGGAACACTCGCGCCGAGCAGGAGGAGATCCGCATCTTCGAGATCGGCAAGGTGTTTCTTCCGGGACCGGAGAGGGCCGGGCTCCCGCGCGAGGAACTGCATCTCGCCGCGCTCTTTGCGCGTCACGGCGTGCCGCTCCAATGGATGGAGCCGCGCAGGCAAAGCGATTTCTTCGACATGAAGGGGGAATTCGAAGCCCTTCTCGAGCGGCTCGGGCTCGCGCAGAAGGTCAGGATGACGAAGCCGCACGACGGAAAGGGACAGGTTTTCCTGTGGCTCCTCGGCAGCGCCGTTCTCGCCGAAGGAGGCCTGGTCGCCAAGGGGGTGTCCGAGGGGTTCGACGTCGATTCCCCGATTTTCTATTTCGACCTCCGCCTCGATAGAGTGCCCCCCGCGGGGGTCGGTTGGCCGAGATTCGAGGCGATGAGCCAATACCCCGCGGTGAAACGGGATCTGTGCATCGTCGTCGCTGACAGAGTGCGGTTTGAGGAGATTAGAAATATTATCACGAAACAGGCACAATATCTTGATTCTATTCGAGTTTTCGATTACTATAGGGGGGGTCATCTCGGAGAAGGAAGACGGAGCTATACATTCAGGCTGAGTTTCAGGTCTTCCGAGGGAACCCTCGACAGCATCGCGATCGATCGGGAGATTCAGAAAATAATGGGTGCCCTGGAGCGGGAGCTCGGGGCGACGCTGCGGACGGAATAGGGGAGGAACGGCGCATGGCAGGAAGCGGAATCATCAATCTCGATATGCTCGAGGAGAAAATCACGAAAGCGGCGGAGCATATCTCAAGGCTGAAAGAGGATAAATTGAGGCTGGAGGCGATCAATAAAGAGTTGAAAGAAAAAATGGATTCGTTGTATATTACGAACGGTGATTTAACGAGGGAACTCGAAATCTTGCGGACCGAAAAGAAAAAGACAGGAGATTTCGATCAAACGAGAGAGGAGATTAAAGGAAAGGTAGAGGAGATGCTGGCGAAACTGGATCAGCTTGATATCTGATTTATCGCCGGTTGAATACGGTGGGTACCCGGGAGGATAAGGCGGAAGCGAAAGGTTCTACGTTGATCTTGAAAGGTAGCCTGATGACCGAAAAGAGCACTGAAAAAGTGGAAATTTTTGGTCAAGAGTATAAAATCAAGGGAGTGGGTAACCCTCAGTATATTCATAAGATAGCTGGGTACGTCGACCGGAAGATGAGGGAAATAGCCCATTCGAGCGGTATCATGTCACAGTCGCGAATCGCCATATTAGCTGCTCTCAATATCACGGACGAGCTCTGCCAGGAGCGCGAAGAGCGCGAGCGGCTCGAGGCGGAACTCGAAGGAAAGGCTGCGCGTTTGGGCGAGCTCCTTGATAGCAAGATCAGCGTTGAACTATAATCCTCCTTGCCCTGGGGTGTTGGCCGAAGATCAGGGGACCGTGAGGATAGGATCATCGCACGTGAGAAGAAAAATTCCCTACCGTGCTCGTGATGGAGAAGCAAATTTTTAGCCAACACCTTTAGCCCGGAAGTCCTATATCTGGCCGCCGATGCCAAGCCCGGCGCGACCGGGATCGCAGAAACGGCCATGCGGATTTCCACCTTGTGTTTATGGCTTTAAAGGGGCTTCACCACACGGCATAGCGTGGGGAATTATCATCGCAGCGCTCACGCTCCCGCATCTCCCGCCGCAGGACATTCAATCTCGCATATCTCAAAGCGGTTGCAGCCACGCACGGACGTTGACTCGGATTAAGCGGAGGTGAGCATCCCCGATCGCGGATCGGGTGATTAACTATGCAAGGTGTATTCTTTTTCACATCGGCCGGGATACTGGTTCTCTTCATCGGCCTTGTCGCGGGTTGGCTCATAAACAAGAAAGTCTCGGAGAGCCATCTCAAGCATACGAGGAAGCTTGCGGAGAACATCATCGCCGAAGCCCAGCGCGAGGCCGAAACGCAGAAGAAGGCGGCGATTCTCGAAGCGAAGGACGAGTGGTACCAGGCGAAACTCAGGTTC
>Ga0315286_10005920_pt1 | contig 11856 bp, 5 predicted proteins | sample YL17G10_0_MG_FD_205038 | JGI IMG/M metagenome (GOLD analysis project Ga0315286, IMG submission 205038) | Sediment microbial communities from Yellowstone Lake, YNP, Wyoming, USA - YL17G10_0 | ecosystem: Environmental > Aquatic > Freshwater > Lake > Sediment | place: USA: Wyoming | collected... | reverse complement strand
GTCAGGACGTTGGTCGACTATCATCTCAAATTATCGCGACTAGCCATGGGCTTACCCGTCGGCTCGGACATGGATTTCGCCGATCAAGTCACCGTCAGGAAAGCCCTGGAAGGGAGAACGGAACTCAAGGAATAATCTTTATCATCATAGGTTTTCCATTATTCAGTTCCCGCCTCCTATATATTATCCGAAGGAGGATATCATGAAGCCATCATTCGCATCCATCGATGGAAACACCGCGGCGGCGCACGTCGCTTATGCCTATTCCGAGGTCGCGGCGATTTATCCCATCACCCCCTCATCGACGATGGGCGAGAGAGCCGACGAATGGTCCGCCCAGGGCCGGAAGAATATTTTCGGCCAGACGGTCGACGTCATAGAAATGCAGTCCGAAGGCGGGGCCGCGGGTGCGGTCCATGGCGCCCTTACCGCCGGCGCCCTGACCACGACTTTCACCGCGTCTCAAGGGCTGATGCTCATGCTTCCGAACATGCACAAGATCGCGGGCGAAATGCTTCCCACGGTTTTTTACGTCTCAGCCCGTTCACTGGCCTGTCAGAGCCTGTCGATCTTCGGCGATCATTCCGACGTCATGTCCGCCCGGAATACGGGCTTCGCCATGACCGCGGCCGGATCGGTCCAGGAGGTTCAGGACCTGGCTATTGTCGCCCACCTGGCTTCGCTCCGGAGCCAGATCCCGTTTCTTCATTTCTTCGACGGCTTCCGGACCTCGAGCGAAGTCCAGAAGGTCGACCTTGTTTCCACCGAGACTTTGGCTCAGCTCTTCGAACAGGAACACCTCGAAGAATTCCGGAAGCGCGCCCTCAATCCGGAAAGGCCGATGATGAAAGTCGGTCAGCAGAACCCGGACGTCTATTTTCAGGGCCGCGAGACGATCAATCGGTTTTATGCCGAGTGCCCGGCTATCGTCCAGCATTATATGGACAAGGTGGCCGGAGTCATCGGCCGTTCGTACCATCTCTTCGACTATGTCGGCGCTCCCGACGCCGATAAAATCATCATCCTCATGGGCTCCGGAGCCGAGACGGCCGAGGAGACGATCCGTTATCTCAACGCGCTCGGGGCCAAGCTCGGGCTGGTGAAAGTCCGGCTCTACCGTCCCTTCGACGCAGCCGCCCTCGATGCGGCGATTCCCCCCTCGGTCAAGAAAGTCGCCGTCCTCGACCGGACCAAAGAGCCGGGTTCTCTCGGCGAACCGCTCTACCTCGACGCGGCGGTCGCCCTCTCCGGACGGCCGGTCAAGGTCATCGGCGGGCGCTATGGGCTGTCTTCGAAGGAATTCACGCCGAACATGGTCAAAGCGGTCTATGACCATCTCGATGGCAAGTGCACTCACGGCTTCACGGTCGGTATCGTCGACGACGTCGGCGGCACATCTCTGCCGCTCGGCCCGCCGATCGACACCGAGCCGAAGGGGACGGTCCGCTGCAAATTCTGGGGCTACGGCTCGGACGGCACGGTCGGAGCCAACCATAACTCGATCACGATCATCGCCGACAATACCGACCTCTACGGCCAGGGCTACTTCCAGTATGACTCCAAGAAGTCCGGCGGGGTCACGATTTCCCACCTTCGTTTCGGCAAAAGCCCGATCCAGTCCCAGTACTTCCTCAACATTGTCGATTTCGTCGCCCTCCACAAAGCCGCCTATATCGGCCGGTATGACATCCTCGAAGGCCTCCGCGAAAACGGCACCTTCCTCATCAATTCCAACTGGAAAAAAGACGAGGTATTCGGGAACATGACGGAGGATATGCAAAGGACCATCATCGATAAGAAGATCAAGGTCTTCAACATCGACGCCCTGAAAATCGCGGGAGAGCTCGGGCTGGGCGGGCGGATTAACTCCATCATGCAGGCCTGCTTCTTCAAGATCTCCGGCGTTCTTCCGGAAGCTGAAGCGATCGCCCTCATCAAGAAGGCCATCCAAAAAACCTACGGGAAGAAGGGCGAGAATGTGGTCAAGATGAACTGGGATGCCGTGGACCGCGCCGCCGAGGGGCTCGAAGAGGTTCCCATTCCGGCTCGGATCACGAAGTCGGCGCCGGTGCCGAAGCTCATTCCCGATGATGCCGGCGATTTCGCCAAGACCGTCATCAACACGATCATGCATTTCAAAGGCGATACCATTCCCGTTTCGATGATGCCCTATGACGGGCGGATCCCGACGGCTACGGCGCGTTTGGAAAAACGCGGCATCGCTTCCGATGTCCCGCGGTGGATTCCGGAGAACTGCACTCAATGTAACCAGTGCTCTTATGTCTGCCCGCACGCAACCATCAGGCCCAAGCAGATCGCCCCAGCCGATCTCAGCGGCGCTCCGGGCGGCTTTGTCACGGTGAAATCGAACACCAAGAACGAGCGTGGACTCCAGTATCGCCTCCAGGTCTATATCGAGGACTGCGTAGGCTGCGGCAGCTGCGCCCAGACCTGTCCGGCCAAGAATAAAGCCCTGGTCATGACTCTGATCGAAGAGCAGCGCGCCGCCGGAGAAGCGGCGAAAGCCGTCTTTTTCGACGGCCTGCCGGACAACGTTCTTGACGGAATCAAGAGCGAGACGCTCAAAGGCAGCCAGTTCCTGCGGCCGCTCTTCGAATTCAGCGGAGCCTGCGCGGGGTGCGGCGAAACGCCCTACGTCAAGCTCGCCTCGCAGCTTTTCGGCGAGAGGATGCTGATCGCCAATGCCACGGGCTGCTCGTCGATCTACGGCGGAACGTTCCCGACCTCGCCCTATTGCGTCAACCGCGAAGGGCAAGGCCCGGCCTGGGCAAATTCTCTTTTTGAGGACAACGCCGAGTACGGATTCGGGATGCGGCTGGCCGTTGACGCAAACCGGAAGTTGCTCGCGGCTTCAATCGAAGGCGCTCTCGCCGCGGGAACGACTCCCGAATTGGCCGCTGCATTAATCAGGATGAAGGAGCTCTGGACGAGGACGGATGACCAGGCCAAGGCGGCGGCCAAGGCCGTGAAGGCCTTGATTCCCGCGGCCCGGGCCAAGGCGACCGGGGCGAAACCGTATCTGGCGAAGATCGCCGAGCTCCAGGATTTTCTGATCGAAAAAAGCATCTGGTCCATCGGCGGAGACGGCTGGGCCTACGACATCGGTTACGGCGGACTGGACCATGTCGTGGCGATGAAACGGAACGTGAATCTCTTGGTCTTGGACACGGAAGTCTATTCGAACACCGGGGGCCAGGCCTCGAAGTCGACACCGACGGGGTCGGTGGCCAAGTTCGCCGCGTCAGGCAAGAAAACGGCCAAGAAAGACCTCGGCCGGATGGTGATGAGCTACGGATATGTCTATGTTGCCTCGGTGGCCATGGGGGCCAACATGAACCAATGCCTCAAGGCGTTCCTCGAGGCTGAAGCCTATGACGGACCCGCGATGATCATCGCCTACTCGCCGTGTATCAACCACGGCATCGATATGAGCAAGCCTCAAGCCGAAGAGAAGCTGGCCGTGGACACGGGCTACTGGATCCTCTATCGCTTCAACCCGCTGCTGGGCGGAGAAGGCAAAAACCCGCTCCAGCTCGATTCCAAAGAGCCCAAGCTCGAGTACCAGACCTTCCTCAACAACGAGATTCGCTACCGGACTCTCGAACAGCAGTATCCCGACATCGCCAAGCCGCTCTTTGCCCAGGCGGCCGAAGAAGCCAGGAAGCGCTGGGAGACCTACAAGAAACTCGCGGAATAGAGGTCAAGAGGGCCGGGCTTTTTATCGGCTGATGGACTTCGGCCCGACGAGGATCAGGGCGGCTTTATCCGGATTCAAGAACTCGCGGACGTACAAATTGACTTCGTCCAGGGTCAGGGCATTCAATTCATCGAAGAATTTCTGAAAAAATTCATAGCCGAGTCCGCAGCCTTCGAAGAGACCCAAGGTCTCGGCCCGGCGCGCTTTAGTCTCGTTGGAGCGGAGGAAATCAGCCCGGACAAACGTCTTCACTTCCGCGAGCTCATCGGTGGCGATGCCTTTTTCCCATGTCTCGCGGATAACCGTCTTCAGGGCGTCCCGGGCCGCGTCTTTTTTTGTCGCGTCCGTTTCCATATAAGCTTCAAAAACGCCGCCTTCCCGCAGGAATGTCGCCCTGGCATTGACGTTATACGCAAGCCTTTTTTCCGTTCGAATCGGCCACAGCCTGGAACCCGGGCCCTTGCCGATGAGGGCTTCCAGGAGAGTGGCCGCGACGTAGTTTTTCGCTGAAATCCCGGGAAGGGCAAAACCGAGGGAAACGAGCGATTGGGTGGTCTCTCGTTCGATCACGGTTTCCCCGCCCCCGGAGGCCGAGGAGGAAGGAGGTCCTGTTTGGGTTTCGGAGGAAGCGGCCTTCTTTTCCGCGGAAGGGAAGGAGCCGAAATGCTTGAGCAAAATTGCGTTGAGTTTCTCGGTCTCGAGATCCGAAATGGCGATAAGAGACATATTCCCGGGGATGACGTGTGAACCGTAAAAGGATTGGATGTCGCGCCCTTTGATTTTTTCCAGGGAGGCCGTTTCTCCATAGATCGATCCGCCGTAGCCCAGATGGTCGAGGAATGTACGGAGGTGAGCGAGTTGCCCAATATTCAGATTGTCATCGCTTTCGATTTTCCGCTGGCTGTTCATGTAACCTTTAACCCGGTCGATCCTCATGTTTGAAAAAAGGGGGTCTCTCAGGATCGAGACAAAAACTCCGAGCGTGTCATCCAAGTAGTCCGAGAGACATTCGATGTGGATGACGGAGTAGTCGCCTTTGGATGTCATCATGTAGCGCGCCGCCTGTTCCATGAGCGCCTGGGCCTTGGCCTGGTCCGGGATTTCGAGGGCAAGTCGCGTCGTCAGGTAGGATAAGCCTTTAAGGCCTGCCGGCTCGCCTTGAGTTCCGCCGCCGATCAGGATTTCGAGGACGGTGATGGACGAAGCATCGTCCATTTGGGTGACGACAGTCAATCCGTTGCCGAACAAATTTTTTCGCGGAAAATTATTCTTCTGAGGCGAAAGAGAAACGGCCGCGATGAGGAGAACCGGGAGGAAGGCGGCCGGCGCGCGCCACCCGGCTTTAGAGCGATGTCTCGGATCGATGCGGGCGGATGACGAATACATGGTTTATTTCTTCCTCGGAACGATCGTGATGAGAACGTATTCGCTCCGGCTGAAATATTTCCCGGCGGCTTTTCTCAAGTCGCTGGAGGAGACACCCTTGATTTTATCAAGGAAGTCCGGCGGATTATCGCTCTCGATGAGGAGAAGCGACATCGCGAGAGAGGTCGCGAGAGACAGGCCGTTCTCCTGGGCTTGCTGGAGGCCGAACGTGATCCGGTTCTTGGCGCTCTCCAGGAAATCGAAAGCGCCCTGGCTCTCCGGGCCGTAGATGTCGCTCCTCGCATAATTCTCGTTCCGGGCGCGCTGTTTCAAGTATTGGAGAGCCTGGTTTTTAGCCGCCGCCAGGCGCCGCGGATCGAGCGTGAGCAGGATTTCGAACGCCCCCCCGTATTTGAGCGCAATATAGGCCATATTCACGGTGTTGACAAGATCCCGCTCGCTTTTCAAGGGCTGATAGAGAATGGGGCTGATCCCGCGGCCGAGGATCTCGGTCAGGAGATCCGCGGCGTATTGGTCGGAACTGTTGACGTCGGGAGCCAGGGTGCCTATGACGAGGTACGCTTCCTTGACATCCCGTTCGACCTCAATGTCCACTTTTTTCGGAGGCGGAGATACCGGAGGAAATTTCGCCGGGATAAAGCTTCGCCCCGGGACGGTTCCGAAACAGGCTCGGATTTTCTCTTCCATATCCTTGAGGGTGAAATCGCCGACAACGGCCAGGGCCGTGTTGCCCGGGACGAAATAAGCCTGATAAAACTGTCGAAGCTGGTCGGCGCTCAAGGATCGAATAACCTCGGGGTGTCCGATCACCGGTCGTCCGTAGGGATGGCCGGAGAACAGATTCTGATAGAAAAGGATCGAAGCGTAGGCAAAAGGGTCGTCTTTGATTTGGCTCGCCTCTTCAAGAATGACCTCTTTCTCCGCCGCTATTTCGGCGGGATCGAATTCCAGATTGAAAAGGATCTCCTTCTGATTGTTCAGGCCGAAATCGGAGAACTCGGAAGGGAGAACGATCTCGAAAATGGCCAGGTCCTGGCCGGTATGGGCGTTGAAATATCCGCCGTGGCGCCGGACGTCCCGGGCGACCTCCGACCCGCTCCGAAGCTCCGTTCCGCGGAAGATAATGTAATGTTCGAGAAGATGGGCGAGGCCGTTTGTTTCGTCCGTTTCATCTTTGGAACCGGCGTTGACCGCGGCGACGATGTTGACCAGAGGCAGATTGTGCCGTTCATAGAGAAAGACCTTCAATCCGTTGTCGAGAGTGAACTGTTTTTCGGTCTTGTTGTCCTCGCCAAAACCGGATGACCAGGAAAGAGCCAAAAGAAGAACTGTGGATCCGAGGACAATACCAGCTCGGACAAAAAGGGGAAACGGAAGTTTTTTCAACTTGGGCAACGAATTCATTCTATCCATTCGCTCTCTTCAAAAGCAAATTCTATGCCAATATATGCATATAAAGGTTGATACGTTCGACGGCGCCAAACCCCGATTTTTAAATCGGGGTAAAAAGCGCCGCTCAGTATTAACCCTGAGCATACCCCGGGCTTCAGCCCGGGGAGTCAAATGGGTTGATTCGAAAATCAGGGCTCGTATTTCTTGCTCAGAGCGCGCGCCGCGAAAAGGTCGGAGGTGTTATAGTCTCCCCGCTCCTTCGGAATCGTAAAATCTTTTTACGAGCATCCCGCCTGTCTTTACGCATCGCTCTTTTTCTGTGGTAAAATAGAAAAAGGCAAGGTTCCGAAAATGAAAGCCGAGCGAAAACCGAAAATCCTGGTCATCGATGACGAAGCAAATATCCGCAAATCCCTCAAAATGATTTTGGAATACGAAGGTTACGAGTTTCTGGAAGCCGCGGACGGAGACGAGGGTCTGAGAAAGCTGGACGAAACGGTCGGCGTGGATATCGTCCTTTTGGACATCAAGATGCCGGGGGGCTTGGACGGTCTCGAAGTCCTCAAGGAAATCAAAAGCAAACCTTATTCGCCAGAGGTCATTATGATCTCGGGTCAAGGAACCATCCAAACGGCCGTGGAAGCGACCAAGAGCGGCGCCTTTGAATTTCTCGAAAAGCCGCTCCATCGCGACCGGGTTCTGCTGTCCATCCGGAACGCTTTGAACCAAAACAGGCTCCGGCGAGAGAACCTCGACCTGAAGAGAAAATCCGAAAAGCGATACGAGCTGATCGGCAGCCACCCTCTGATGAAAAAGCTCTGGAAGGAGATCCAAACAGCGGCGCCGACGAACGCCACCGTTTTGATTTTCGGCGAGAGCGGCACGGGAAAGGAGCTGATCGCGCGGGCGATTCACGCCCAGAGCCTGCGCTCTAGGGAAAATTTCGTCCAAGTGAACTGCGCTGCGATTCCGGAAGAGCTCATCGAAAGCGAGCTTTTCGGGCACGAGAAAGGCGCGTTCACGGGCGCGACTGAGCGCAAAAACGGCAAATTCGAGCAGGCCGACGGCGGCACGATTTTTCTCGACGAAATTGGCGACATGAGCCTCAAGACGCAATCCAAAGTCCTCCGGGTTCTCGAGGAAGGCGAAGTCCAAAAAGTCGGGTCGAACAAGGTCGGCAAGGTGGATGTCCGGGTCATCGCCGCGACGAACAAAGACCTCAAGAAAGAGATCGAAGAGAGCCGCTTCCGCGACGACCTCTTTTTCCGCTTGAACGTCGTTCCCCTCGATTCTCCAGCCCTCCGTGAAAAAAAAGAAGACCTTCCGCTGCTGGTCGAATATTTCGCCGGCAATTTCGCCGAGGAAAATAATTTCAAAGAGAAAAAGTTCGCCCCGGAGGCGCTCGAGGCGATGACCCGCTATCCCTGGAAGGGAAATGTCCGGGAGTTGAAGAACATCGTTGAGCGGCTCTTGATCATGACCGAAGGAGATGTCATCGGCAAGAAAGACCTCCCCGAGCAGATTCGGGGGGAGCATCATATCTATCTGCCGGAGGCGGCCAAGGTCAAGACGCTCAAGGATTTTCGCGACCTGGCTGAGAAGGATTTCCTCCTGGCGAAGCTGGAAGAGAACAATTGGAATATCAGCCAGACGGCGCGGGAGATTGACACGCCGCGCAGCAACCTGTATAAAAAGCTCGAGCAATACGGCATAAAAATATCGGCCGGAGTGGGCGAGGCGGTTGCCCCTGACTCCTCGGAAGGGGAGTAGGGGAGGAAAGTCCGAACTCCGCAGGGCAGGATGGTCGCTAACGGCGACTCCGGGCAACCGGGGGAAAGTGCCACAGAAAAGACACCGCCCGCAAGGGCAAGGGTGAAAAGGCGAGGTAAGAGCTCACCGCTTTGGTGGCGACACCAAAGGCAGGGCAAACCCCATCCGGAGCAAGGCCAAACGAGCCCCCCATGGGACGGCCCGTCCCGGGGGCGGGTCGGCCGCTCGAGCCCGCGGGAAACCGCGGGCCCAGACAAATAACCGCCCCCGCCGCGAGGCGGGAACAGAATTCGGCTTATGCCCCACTCCGGCCGTTCCTTTTGAGGGACGCATACGATTTTCGGGGCCTCCCTTGATTACGCAAGGGAGGTTGGAGGGATTAATATCACTTAGATCGAGTCTTAAAATGCGTCTCGATATCTTGGGGACACTGACATGCTTCGGGGCCCCTCTTGATTGTGCAAGAGGGGAAGGGGAGATTAATACCAATACAGTAATGTCCCGAAAAGTGTCTCAGGCGTTTCTTTTAAGGAGACATGTTCCGAATTCTTTGGAAACCGGTACGTGTGTCCCTCTTCTTTACCATCTGATCTTTTTTGTGTACGGCGATCACATTAAGGTCGTGGGCTTTATCACGGATTATGCTGGCGTGGAACGGATCATCGACCACCTCAAAATGACGTTCATTGCCGAGCAACCGCCGCCGGAGTACGTTTTTGAGCAGGTCCCGCTCATAGCGGCCGAGGCGAGTGCGGAATATTATTAGATTTCATGATCAGAGGAACGAGAGTCTATCGGCCGCCCGCCGGGGCGATGAGGTTTTTCGCCCGAAGAGCCTCTTTTGGGCTGCCCCGGGGATTTGTTGACATCGTCGAGCGGCCGTTCTCAACGCCGCCCAAAAGGCAAATTCCTATAATCTCTTCTTGTGAAGGGCGGTATCGCTTCTGAGCTTAATGGGACGGATCATCGCCTTGTACGAAGGGGAATCGTGCTATACTAACCACATACGCTGCTGCGTTTGCCGTCCCGGCCGATCGCCACCGAGATAGCTGTAAAGGAGGGACGCCATGAAGGATCTCTGCGGCCAAACGATTCGCGGTTATGAACTGCGTGAGCAGATTGGCGCAGGCGCCTTTGGCGCGATCTATCGCGCTCACCAGACGATGGTTGACCGTGAAGTCGCTATCAAAGTCATTCTCCCCGAGCACGCCAATCACCCCGATTTCATCCGACGCTTTGAGGTTGAAGCTCAACTCGTCGCCCAACTCGAACATCTCCACATCGTCCCGCTGTACGACTATTGGCGCGAGCCGGACGGCGCGTATCTTGTGATGCGCTTGATGAAGGGCGGCAGCCTGGAAAAATTGCTCCATCAAGGCCCGCTGAACCTGACCGAAACTGGGCGCATCCTGGAGCAGATCGGCTCGGCGCTGGCAGCCGCGCATCGGCAAGGGGTGATCCATCGCGATCTCAAGCCGGCCAACATCTTGCTCGACGAAGAGGGCAACGCGTATCTGTCCGATTTCGGGATCGCCAAAACGATGCACCTCCAGGCCAATGTTACGGCGACGGCAGCGATCATCGGCACACCGGCGTACATGGCGCCGGAGCAGGTGCAAGGCGAGATACTCACGCCGCAGGCCGACATTTACAGCCTGGGCGTGCTGCTGTTTGAGATGTTGAGCGGGCAGCATCCATTCCGAGGCAGTTCGACCGCCGAGTTGTTCATCAAGCACCTGACCGCGCCACTCCCGCTGCTGCGTGAGATTCGTCAAAACCTGCCGGCGGAAATGGATCAGATCATTGAGCAGGCCACAGCCAAAAACCCCGCCGCCCGCTACGCGGACGTGATGATGCTCGTGGCCGATTTCCGTCGCGCGCTTGCGCCCGGCGCAGCGACCGTGCCGGTCACCGAGTTGCCACTCGTCGTGCCCAATCCCTACAAGGGTCTGCGCGCGTTCCAGGCGGCCGACGCGCCCGACTTTTTCGGGCGCGAGGCGCTGACTGAGCAATTGCTGGCTCGCCTGAGAGAAGTGGGCGAGGCCAATCGCTTTCTTGCCGTCGTCGGCCCAAGCGGCTCGGGCAAGTCGTCCGTCGTCAAGGCGGGACTGCTCCCCGCGCTGCGGAAAGGTGCCCTGCCCGGCTCGGACCAGTGGTTCGGCATCGAGATGCTGCCCGGCCCGCATCCGCTCGAAGAACTCGAAATCGGCCTGCTTCGGATTGCGGCGCGTCGGCCCGGCGGGTTTATCGAACAACTGCGGCGCGACGAGCGCGGACTAGTGCGCGCGGCGCGGTTAGTCTTGCCCTCCGACGATAGCACGCTGCTGCTCATCATTGACCAGTTTGAAGAGGTCTTTACTCTTGTCGAAGGCAAGGCCGAAACCAAGCACTTTCTCGACAGCCTATACGCGGCAGTGACGGACCCCCGCAGCCCGGTGCGCGTCATCATCACGCTGCGGGCCGACTTTTACGATCGCCCGCTGATGTACCCGGATTTCAGCGAGCTGATGCGCAAACGCACTGAGGTCGTCGTGCCGCTCACGACAGACGAGTTGTCGCGGGCGATTGTCGGGCCGGCCGAGCGCGTGGGCGCGAGGCTGGAGCCGGGCCTCGAGACCGACGTCATCGCGGACGTCAAGGAACAGCCCGGCGCGCTGCCGCTCCTGCAATACGCGCTGACCGAACTGTTCGAACGGCGCGATGGACGCCTGCTCACCCGGCAAGCTTATCAATCCATCGGCGGGGTGATGGGCGCGCTGGGCCGCCGTGCCGAAGAGGTCTACGCGGCGATTGACCCAACCAGCCAGGATGCCGCCCGCCAACTGTTTCTGCGCCTGGTGACGCTGGGCGAAGGCGTCGAAGATACCCGCCGCCGGGTCCTGCGCACCGAGCTGATTTCCCTCACTCCCCAACTCCCTCCGCAGAGTCTGGGAGAAGGGGCAGCGGGAGAGCGCATAATGGACGCCGTCATCGAGGCCTTCGGCAAAGCGCGCCTGCTCTCCTTCGACCGCGACCCTGCAACGCGCGGGTCAACGGTCGAAGTGGCGCACGAGGCGCTCTTGCGCGAGTGGAAACGCCTGCATGAATGGCTGGACGCCAGCCGCGCCGACGTGCGCCTCCTGCGGTTGTTGGCCGCCGCCGCGGCGGAATGGATCAACGCCCGGCGCGATGCGAGTTTCCTCCTGCAGGGCGCGCGGCTGGCGCAATTCGAGGGCTGGGTCGCGGGGACCAAGCTCGCGCTCACGCACGACGAGCGCGCCTTTCTCGGCGCGAGTCTGGCCGAGCGGCAGGCTCGTGAAGCTGAAGATGCCGCCCGTCAGCGACGCGAACTGGAAGCGGCGCGCAAACTGGCCGAAACAGAAAAGCGCCGGGCCGAAGAGCAAACGCGCGCCGCCGGTCGATTGCGCCAACGCGCCATGTTGCTCGCCGGCGCCTTGCTTGTTGCGGTGGGGCTTGCCTTTGCTGCCGTCTGGCTGGCACAGCGGGCCAGAACAGAGCAGAGCAATGCCGAGTACCAACGCCAGGTTGCCTTTGCGCGCGAATTGTCGGTGAATGCCGTGAACAATTTGAGCGCTGACCCCGAGCGCAGC
>Ga0315286_10005919_pt1 | contig 11856 bp, 7 predicted proteins | sample YL17G10_0_MG_FD_205038 | JGI IMG/M metagenome (GOLD analysis project Ga0315286, IMG submission 205038) | Sediment microbial communities from Yellowstone Lake, YNP, Wyoming, USA - YL17G10_0 | ecosystem: Environmental > Aquatic > Freshwater > Lake > Sediment | place: USA: Wyoming | collected... | reverse complement strand
TACTTTGTCTTCGGGGCGTACGCTGTCATCGCCCAGGCGACGCTTCTGCGCGAGGCCCAGGTTCTGCTCTTCGGTTCGGAACTCTCGTGGGGACTCGTGCTGGCGTTCTGGCTGGCGGGCGTTGGCATCGGCGCGGCGGCGGCCGGCCGCCTGGCCGACCGGAGCGCCCGGCCGTGGCGAATCTTCCTGGCCGCAGGACTCGGGATGCCGTGCGCCCTCGTCCTCATCATCAACTTCCTGCGTGTCGCCCGGTTGCTCGCCGGCGTGGGGCCCGGCGAATACGTGGGCCCCGGCGCCATGATCTGGATCACGTTTCTCGCGACGGTGCCCGTGAGCGTGTGGGTGGGTGTGACGTTTCCGGCGGCCAGCGCCATGCTCGCCCGCCCCGAGGACCCGACGGACTCCAAAGCCCGCGCCGTCGGCTGGGCCTACCTTGTCGAGGCGGCGGGGAGCCTCCTGGGCGGCGTGATCTTCTCCTTCTTCCTCGTTGATCGCGTTGGGGCGACAACGCTGGCCGTACTTGCCGGGGGCCTGCTTCTCCTCACGGTCATCATGGTGGGTCCCGAGGCGCCAAGGCCACAATCGGGCCTCACGTCACGTCCGATTGCCGTCCTTCTGGTATTCGCGTTGGTGGGGGGCACCGGTGTCGCCCTTGACAGCGTTACCCTGCACCAGAGATGGCAGACTTTCGCGCCGCACCTGGAACTCGCCGCGTCCAGGGATACGCGCTACCAGAACGTCACCATCGGCCGGCTGAACGACCAGTATAGCCTATACCTGAACGGCATCGTGAGCGCCACGTGGCCGAACCAGGCCGACGCGGCGGTGGCGGCGCACCTGGCGGCCTGCGAAACGCTGTCGCCCACACGCATCCTGGTCCTGGGCGGCGGCGAAGACGGCATCCTGGCGGAACTCCTGCGCTACAAGCCCGACCGTCTCGACTTCGTCACGCTCGACGAGAAGATGCTCGCCCTGGTCCGCCCGCACCTCGACGAATCCGATGCCCAGGCGCTGCACTCCCTGGGCGGGGCCGTTCACTTCGCCGACGCCCGGCGGTTCGTCAAGCAGGCGGCCGCGAGGGGCGACCGCTATGACCTCATCTACCTGGCGGCCCCGGAGCCGGCCTCGACGCTCGAAGCCCGGCTGTATACCGAGGAGTTCTTCGCGGAACTCGCGAATGTCTTGAGCGACCAGGGCGTAGTCACGTTCGCGCTCAGCGGTTCCGTCGGGTACTGGAGCCCGGAGGCCGCCGCCTACGTCGGCAGCGTGGTCGGTGCCCTCGAACGGGTCTTCCCCGAGGTCCTCCTGACATTCGGCTACCCGACCCGCTGTTTTGCCGCCAAGCGCCGCGGCGTCCTGGCCGATACCGGCGCGGTGCTGGCCGAGCGCTTCCGCTCGCGCGGCATCTCGTCGCCCCATTTCGATCCGCTCTGGTTCGCAGGCGCGAGCGACCTGCTGGACGCTGAGAAGCGGGCGTCGGTCAAGCGTTCGCTGGCGGCCCATCCGCCGGCGTTCCTGAACACCGACGACCGGCCTGCGGCGGCCCTCTACCACATGCGGTTCTGGCTCCAGACAAGCGAGTCGTCGCACGCGACGCCCAGTGCACCGGCCACGCAGCGGTTCGACCTGCTGGGGCTGCTGATGAAACTGCGGATGGAGCACGTGATGCTTGTCGCCGTGGTCGCGACCGCCCTGGCGGCGCTGGCGGGGCTCGCGCGCGGCCGCGGCGGTCTTGGCCGCGCGGCCCTCCTGTGGTCGGTCGGCACGACGGGGTTTGCCTCGATGGCCCTCGAGATCGTGCTCCTGTACACGTTCCAGACGCTCTACGGCTACGTCTACAGCATGGTGGGCCTGGTGGTGGGCGTGTTCATGTTCGGGCTGGTGCTCGGCAGCCTGGCGATGAACTGGCGGATCGCCCGGCCGCGGGTGCATCATACCGGTCGGCCGGGTCTTCGGACGGCGGTGGCCCTCGACCTGGCGATCACGGTCTTTGCGGCAGGCCTGGTGGTGGTGCTGGCGCTGCTCAGGGCTTCGGCGGCCGAGTGGCCGGTCGAGGTCGTAACCTTTGCCCTCGTGGCCATCTCCGGTATTCTCGGCGGCCTCATCTTCCCCCTGGCGGCCGCGATACGCCTGGAGGAGCACGGGAGCACGGGGCGTGTGGCAGGCGCGGTGGCGGCCGCGGACTACATCGGCGCCTGCCTGGGGGCACTCGCCACGGGCATGCTCCTGGTGCCCATCCTCGGCGTGAGCGGCGCGTGCCTGGCCGTGGCAACCATCAAGGTCCTGAGCGGGCTTCTGGTGGGAGTGGCGACTACCGGAGCGCGGGCTTCGCATCCTTCGGCGGCTTCGGCTTGAACGCGAGGGCGTCGTCCTGCGACCATACGCCGGCGATCTTGTGCCCGCACGACGCGCAGGCGCCGGACCGCAACATCGACGCATCGACGTTGTAGCCGACGCGGCGGATGACCACCTTGCCGCACGACGGGCAGTACGTGCTCTCGCCCTCGCTGAACGGAACGTTGCCCACGTAGACGTACCTGAGCCCGGCGTCCATCGAGATCTTGCGGGCCCGGTTGAGCGTCTCGACCGGTGTCGGCGGCAGGTTCTTGACGCGGTAGATGGGATGAAACCGCGAGAAGTGGACCGGCACGTCGGGCCCCATGTGCGACACGAGCCACTTGGCGAGGCCCTTGATCTCTTCCTCGGAATCGTTCAGCGTCGGCACCAGGAGCGTCACGACCTCGGTATGGATGCCGACGTCCCTGAGGACCTCGAGCGCCGCGAGGACCGGTGCGAGGCGGCCCGCGCACTGTTCGGCATAGAACTTCTCGGAGAACGCCTTGAGGTCGACCTTGACCGCCGTGAGCACCTTGCAGAGTTCTCGCAGGGCGGGCTCGCGGATGTAACCGTTTGAGACCATCACGCTTCCGACGCCCTCCTGGCGGCCGATGGCGGCGGTGTCGTGCACGTACTCGGCAAAGACCACCGGCTCGGTGTAGGTGTAGGCGATGGTGGGCGTGCGCCGCGACTTGGCGGCCCGCACCAGGTTCTCGGGGGGAATGACGATGCTCTCGACCTGTTCGGGCCGGTACTGGCTGATGCGCCAGTTCTGGCAGAACTTGCACTCGAAGTTGCAGCCGGCTGTCGCCACGCTCAGGGCCAGGGTGCCCGGCAGGTAGTGGAAGAACGGTTTCTTCTCGATGGGGTCGATGTTGGTGCTGCACAGGTTGCCGTAGACCAGGGTCTTGTAGTTGCCCCCCTGGTTCTCGCGGACGCCGCAGTAGCCGCGCTCGACGTCGGCCACGGTGCACTCGCGCGGGCACAGGCGGCAGCGGACGGCCTTGTCGGGCATGCGGTCGAACCACATGGCGTCGTGGACGGCGGCCTGGGGCTTCGCACCCTCGGTGGCCGACGAACTGGCTGCATCCTCGGCCAGGGCCCGGGCCGCCGAGAGCGCACAGGCCCCTGCCCCGACCGTCCGCAAAAATTCCCGCCGCGCGATCCTGCCCATGCGAATCACCCCACGTCGAGCCAGGCTTTGCCGATGCTGACCACTTCGATCCGTTCGAGGTCCGCCACGCCGAGGCCGCGCGCCTGGGCCGATGCCAGGTACCTGGCCGGGCGATTCTCGGCCTCCAGCGACGGCATGCCCGCGGCCGCGCGCTTGCGAGCCAGGATCTCGACGGCAATCCGATCCACCGCCACCGCGTCGGCGCCGACGATGAGGCCGCCGTACGGCCACTGCCACTGCGGCCGCACCGATGGTCCGCCCTGGTACTGCGGGCGTATGGCGTCGCACACCGCCAGGCGCAGCCGGTCGCGGATCAGCGGATGAGCACACACGTCGGCAATGAACGGGTCGCCCCCGTTGTCGTGGTACTTGTTCGGATTGTGGACGGCCCCGAAAAAGTTCTTCAGGGCACACGTGAGCCCCGCGAGGTTGTGGTCCTTGAGGACACAAGCGCTCACGAGCGCCGTGGTGTCATCGACGACGATGCGACTGAAGAGGCTGCCGATGGCCCCGCTGGAGAAGATCTCGTCTGTGTAGCCGCCGCTCGCGCGGGAGACCATGCCGTCTGTGCCGAAGCACCGCGGTCCGCGTGTCCCCTCTCGCAACTCGTAACCTGCGGCCTTGAGTTCACGACTCGTGCGATCCCACACGATGATCCGCTCCGGCGCCAGGCCTATCGAGCCCGCCGCGACCGCCAGGCCCGTTGCCACGGCGGGTCTGGTGGAGTATCCCAGGCAGTTGACCTTGATGCCGAGGCGGTCGCTGGGCTTGAACCACCTGGCCCAGGCGTCGGCGGCCTTGGCGTCGCCGGCGAGGGCGCGCGCGGCCTCGTCGAGGAGTTCTCGCACCCGCCCTGCCGCAGGCCCCTGCCCTTCGGCTGCCAACGACTCGTGCCGGATGACCACAACGCGCGCCTTTCGGCCGGGCGCCGGCGCGGGCTTTTCAGCGGCGTCCGCGTGCCGCAGGCCCACGGCGGCGCTTGCCGCCAGGGCCGAGGCGGCCGCTGCATGCGCAAGAAACTCCCGGCGGTTCATTGCGTGTGATCCTGGTCCTTGGGTGCTATCCTCTGTCACTTCTTACCTTCGTCCTTCTTCTCCTGGCCGCCCTTGGCCTTCTCTTCGCCGAATACCTGGGCGGTGAAGCGGTAGAACTCCGTCTGCGGGTCCTTCAGGGCGTCGACCGGCAGGCCCGCCTTGTGGCACAGGTTCTCGAGGTACTGCTCGCGGTTCCAGTTCTGTTCGACAGGCACCTGGGGCAGGAACAGGCCGCTCCGCTGGCCGCGTGCCATCACCAGCCCGTCGCGGCCGATCTGGATGCTTGCGAGGTCGGTCAGACGCCGGATCGGCGACAGGACCGAAATCTCGATCGAGAGCGCCGGCACCTCTTTCTCGGTGATACGGTTCTCGGTGAACCGTGGGTCGCGGCAGGCGTCGCGCGCGTTCCCGACAACCGACTCGCAAAGCGGCGCGACGGCCACGGGGTGCCCGATGCACCCGCGCAGTTCTCCCGCGTTCTTGAGCGTAACGAAGGCGGCGCCGTGGGTCTTGAGGGCCGGCGTCAGTTCGTACTTGGCCGGGTCGGCCTCGGGACGCTGGCCGGTCTTGATGAACTGCGCGACCGTGTCGCGGGCCAGGCGAAGAAGGGTCGCCTGCTCGGCCTTCGCGAGGCCCTCGCCCTCGCGCCAGAAGACCACGGCGGCGTACGTTACGGAGTTCTTCCAGTCGCCGGTGATCTGGCCGCTCGTGTCGTAGGCCACGCGGGTGGCGCGCACGTCTTCCCAGGGCTCGACGACCTTCAGCAGGAGGCCGATGCCCGCCCGGCCGCAGATGGTATCGTGGGTCTCGTCGAGGAGCGCGTCCCAGCCGGCCGGGTCGATCTGCGAAATCTTGGCCATCGCCATGTTGTTGAGCATCTGGAGCCCTTCGCGAACACGATCGCCTAACTCGGGCCGGTAGCCGTAGTTGGGGCCATAGTGCGTGAAGTCGCTGCTGGCGACCATGAGCGTGCCGTCGATCACGAGGGGACGGACGGCGTCGGCCAGCGTCTTGCGCTGGGCCGACGTAATATCACCCACGAGCACCTCGACCATCTTGAACTCCTTGATGGCCCGCTGGAGCATCGGCAACTGGTTCTCGACCGAGTGCTCGGTGGCGTGGGCCTCGGGCTGCTCGGTAACCACGCTGCACTTAAGGAGGGCGTCTCTGGCCTCGATGTCCACAGGTATGCGGCCGAGCGGGGTCTCGTAGGCGTCTACGCGCAGCACGCTGGCCCCGCGAAGCGCCACCTGGTGGCTCAGGCCGAACAGGATGACGCGCTTGTACGACCGCCCTTTCAGCGTGGCATAGCCCTTGCCCGCCACGGCCCCGGAGAACTGGTACCCGGCGTGGGGCACGATGAGCGCCACGGGCGGCTTAGCCATCGGTGTCGTCATGCCCGAAAGGTAGGCATCGACGAGGCGGCCGAGCCTGTCGCCGTCGCCCGGGAACCAGCGGTCGGCCCCGGCGCAGGCGTGCACCTTGCCGGGGGCCGCCGCGACCCCGGCGCCGGGCTTGGGATCCTCGGCATCGCAGGCGCCGGCGAATATGACCGCCGCCAGGGCGATCGTCAGCAGCACCCCCCCCAAGAGGGCCTTGCGGCACATTGTCATGGCGGATCTCCGCTTTGCTGGACCATGAGGTGGCACACGGGCGCAGAAACCAGTGTGATTATAGAATCGGCAGGCTGGCAAGACAACATGAGCCCAGACAACAGGCTCGGCAGCCGACAGCCGGAGAAGCACAAGTCAGTCGAACCGCTGACCATGCGGCCAAGACGCGAGACTTCGTGGACATCAGACGTCCCCGACGGGCAACTCGTGCGGCGAACGCATCTGCATGCGGCCTTGGCCGACCGCCAGGCGACGAGAGTGGTTCCCGTTACTCGTGGATCATCATGACACCACTCTCGGCGCGATACTGCTGGGCCGCCAAACGGATCTGCTCAACCGTCTTCACACCGCCGGGCACGCCGAAGAGGGCCACGTCGTTAACCAGCGGGTCGGACGACACAATCCGGACGTGGGCATAGTTCATGAGCCGGCCCCAGAGCGTCTCCCAGACGCGGTAGTCTTTCACGCGGTACAGTTCCATCTGTGCGAACACCCGCGAGAAGATCCCCTGTCGCAGCCTGATCCGTTGCGTGGTGAACACGTAATACGCATTGAGGTAGGCCAGGATGCGCCGGGCCAGTTTGAGGGCCGTTAGTGCGAGCAGGACGATGAAGAACACGCTCAGGTAGCCTGGCTTCACGACACTCGCAGCCAGATTCCCTGCCTCCGGCGTCACAAGGGTGGCCTTGCCCTGGAGCCACGAGAAGATCGGTCCCGCACAGGCGGCCATGATGATCCACACGATGATCCACAGGCCGCTCCATACCATTCCAGGCAGGTGGTAGGCCAAAGCCGGCCGCCCCTCCCAGATTGTGCGCTCGGCGGTTGGCACACCGGAGGCCATCCGCACGCCCGGCGCCGGCTGCACGTACTGCGGCACTACGACCACCTGCGGTGCCGCGGGGGGACTGGGCGGCGCCTGGACTAGATAGATCGGCGACGTATTCGCCGTGCCAGGAACCCGCTGCGACAGGGCGGGGAGCACCGTGCCTTGCGGCGGTGTGCCTTGTGGCGCGGGCAGCGGCGGCGGAACCTTCGCCAGCGGTGCTGTGCCTGACCTCGAGTCGGCCCCGGCGCCAGGCTTCCGTATCTCGATCGTCGTGCCGCACGCATAGCATGTCACGTGGGAGCCGATGAACTGCCTCGAAATGGTCATCGTGTTTCCACACCGGCACTTCAGTGTGGCCACGTCCTTCTTCTGCTCTGCCATGCAGGTACCCCCATCACCCAGATCAGGGACTGTCAGATGCCTCTGTCCGCACGACAACCGCCGCCGTTCGGCGACCCCGTCCATCCGGAGGAATTCCGCAAGTTGTGTTCACTTCTTCTCCGGTTCGATCCCTAGTCGGTAAGTGTCCTCTCCTTGGCCGGTCCCTGCAACGTATCCCCAGGTGCCGCGGAAACAGACCAGGCACCCCAGTTCACGAAGGGCGAACGGTTTGCCGTCGGCCGCCTGCCCCTTGACCTGCCAACTCACCAGGGCCAGGTTGCCGCGGATGATCAAACGGATGTCCGCGGCCTGAAGCGTCTCGGCCTTCATCACTTCGTCTGAGGCCTTGAGTGACGTGCCGAGCAATTGCTCTGCATTCTCGGCATGGGCCAGCCGAATAGGTCCGCCCGGCTTGTCCACGCTCGGCGTGACGAAACCAAGCCCCGACATGACAGCGATCAAGGCCTTGGCGTCCTTCGTGCGAACGGCCGTATACATGTCCGTAATCGGCTTAGCGGCAGCATGCGCCAAGGCCGCCGCGCCCGTCAGCGTTATGGTGCCCAGTTCGCCCTCCAGGCGATTGTCCAACCGCAGACCCAGCGGCCCGGCCGGGCATTGCACGACCACCTGCTGGTCGCCCCGGCGCAGCACCATCGGCCACATAGACACGGAGTTGTCGCCTTGGTGATCCTTGATCGCCTCCTGGAGCGCCTTGACGGTCTGCACATCCCGTCCGCCGTAACGGAGGACGATGTCGCCGGCCTTCACATCCAACCTGGCGGCCGGCCCGTTGGGCACGATCTCCTCCACCATCACCCGCTGCTCGACGAAACACGGGAAGGAGAGACAGACTCGCCACTGGCCTTGCTTGTAATGACACAACATGAACTGGCGGCCGATGTGCCCGACCGCCGGCGGAACCAGCGAAAGGTCGGTGCAGATCGCCCCGATAAGGTCCGGCGCGATCTGGCCCGTCCAGGAAAGGATGAAGCGTTTCTCGTACCCTGGGCCGGGCATCTTGGCGCCCACGGCGGTGATCATCTCCTTGGTAAGGCGCGCCACGCTGTCAGCATGCTCCGGCCGATCGACCACGCACACAAAGGTCTCGTCGCTCCATGTGGCGAGAGCCGCGTGGGTGTCTTTGTCGGCAATCGCCTGCTCGATCCGGCCGAGCATGGCGGCGATGCCCGCCGCGTCCTGGGTATCCGCCCGGGGTGCGGCAGCGGCCGCGATTCCCGCCCACAGGGCGACCGCCACTGCCATGATTCGCCCGACGGCTCGCCGATTCCGGCTGCTTCTCACTCGATGCCTCCTACAGGGGCTTCCCCGGAACTGATGCAGTCGCGGGCCGTTCATCCGGAATGCTACCTGATCTGTTTCCGCCCACAAGTCTTTTCTCAGGCGCAGGCAGCAGCCCTCGCGTGCTCCGAAGCCCTGCTATTGCCACTGTCGCTGACGGCGTACAACAGGAATGCCACCTCCTATCCGTCCGTCGCATACAGAGCTCAGTTCTTCAAATCGAGAACGAGAAGGTTGTAATACTCCAAGAGTGGAACCGTGATCGTCGTCTGGGAGCCCTGCTGGCTGAATGTGAGTTTCGCACTGCCCGGCCGATCCGGTGAAAAGCACGTGACGGTGCGGATGCTCCGGGGGCAGCGCAACGTGAGGGCCAATGGGCCGATCACGGCTACACCGTCGGCCTGGTCGGTATACCCGTGCTGCTTGAGGTGGACCAGCATTTGCGGGCCCTTCAGGAATGCTCGGGTCGCCACTTTGGATTGCCCCTGCACGCGGCAGAAATCACGGACCTCCGGCTCCGCTGTTGCCAGCAGCGTGGTGGCCGAGTCGTACACTCTGGCCCCCCCCGCACGCTGTACCCAAGGCACATCGGGCGTGACGACGGCTTGATAGCCGGCGAGATCCTTGGCCTCAAGTTGGGCCAGCGGCCACGTGCCACATACCACGACATTGAAGGCGACGTCGGCCACCAGGAGATCACGCATAATCCTGTTGGCCAGAGAAACCTGGGCAGGCCTGAACGCGACCAGGACTGGTGCCACAGGCTGGGCTTCCCGCAGCAGGTCGCCATGCTCTTTGACGAAGCGTGCGTACTGTAGCACAGACTGCTGCCATCGGGTGTTGATATCAAACATCTGCCATTGGGTGACCTGGCGGTTTGCCTCGTCACGATGGACCAGGGGTACGGGGTACCGGTAGTTACAGAGGAACACGGCCCCTTCGAGCATACAACTGGAATAGAGAGCCTTGGGCAGATTACCCAGCCTCTGGACGCGAACCTGTTCGTTGTCGTGGGGCTGCCAGTGATACCACGTCGGCTTGCTGTAGCCGTCCAGACTGCGGGCGACCCGTGCGATGCGAATAAGGTCCAGATCGCTGTGCCCCCAGCTCTCGATCCAGGCTATGTCGCACAGCTTGGCTACTGACAGACTGAACGGGGTGTCCAGCATCCATGTGTTGCCGGCGAATATGGCCTGTGGCTGGCGGGGGTAATCGTGAACGGCATCGCGCATGCGAACGACGGCTCGCACGGCCGCGTCGGTTCCCCCGATGCTGTTCTTCGGCTCATCCACGCTGAAGAGCATGTCCAAGTGAATTCCGTCGCAGCCGTCGTCCAACTGCTGCCGCATCAGCTGAATCAGCCTGGTAAGGCTTTGCTCGTCCGTCTTCCATTTGTCGATCGAGAGAAAGGATGTGACATGCAATCCCCGCTGATGGTAATACTCCGCCACGCGGGCCCTGCTCCGCGGCGGAGTACTGTCGTTGTAGAAAATGCCGCGGTCGCAGATGGTCGTGCCCACCTCCTTGACGAAGCCCAGCCACTGGTCGTGAGCAGGATCCTGCAAACCCGACCAAGTCACGGCGGTGTCCTGCTTCCACCACGCCCCCGTGGGCTGAGTACCGGTGGTCTTGTCTCCGGGGAGAGCCTCGTGACTGCAATTGCCGAAGAAGAGCGAAAGCAACAACAGGCCGAGGCCAATCCGGCAGGCGTCGTCCATTGCTATCATCGGACAGCGTGTCCGCATCGTCGTCATCTTTGCCAACAGTGATAGGACAGACTGTATGATCCGATCAAGGCAGGCTGTCCGCTTCTGCCTAAAGCGGCGGGCAGACATCGCTCCTCTGCCTGTATGTCGTCAGCGAAAGCGGCACAATTAAGCTCTCGGCGGAAGGGTTTTTCGGTCCGGTCGGTCCCCTTCAGTCCGGGCACTCCCTGGTCTTGACGCCGGCGATGCGCCATCGTCTTCTGTTTGAGTTCCGCTCGACGGTTCAAGATGCTTTCCCGTTGGCCGCAGTATACATCATCCGGCGTGACGTTGCCAAGGGCTCATGACCCCAGACAACATGAGCCTAGGCAATCTGGAGGAGCAGGCGTTCAGCGGGGAGCCGAACCGCCGTGGCAGACGGCCACGTGTTCCTGACCGCGCACGGCACCAAGCGACCGCATGACCTGCCAGTTCAGAACTTGTCCCAGTGCAGCACATCCTTGAGTGTACGCTTCTGCGGATTCGGGAGCGGACCTTCCGGCCAGCCGAGGGCCACCAGGGCGACCAGCCGCACCGTGGCCGGGGCGCCCAGGGTCTGGACAATCTTCGGGGCATACGGTTTCTTGTCGCCCGCCACCCAGCAGGCGCCAAGGCCGAGGGCGTGGGCCGCCACGAGGATGCTCTGCGTGGCCGCCGACCCGTCTTCCAGGTAGTACTTGGTGTCTTTCGAGAGGACGGCGATGCAGACCGGGGCGTCGGTGATGAACGGGCCGTAGTCGGTCATGCCCGCTATGGTGCGGCGGGCGGCCTTGTCGGTCACCACCACGAACTCCCAGGGCTGCTCGTTGCGGGCGGTGGCGGCCAGGCGGCCGGCGTCGACTACCTGCTCGATGAGGTCCCGCCCCACCTCCTTGGCGGCAAAGCGCCGACACGACCGGCGGGTACGCAAGGCTTCGATGGCGTCCATGGGGTCCTCCTGATTTCCACCGTGTGTACTGAATCTCCGGGTAGCCTGGCCACGCGAAGGCGAGTGGCCATGCCACCCGCCTATTCTGCGGCCGGTCGCGGCTTCGTCGCGGGCTTCGCCGCCGGCTTGGGCTTCGGCGTAATCGTGATCTCCTGCTGGTCGACGACGTCAATGCGCCCCGTGCTCGGCTCGTAGGTGATCGTGCGGGCCACGACCTGGCCGTACTCCTGCGTGTCCTCGTGCTCCTCCCAGAGGCGGGCCCAGTCTTCCGATCCGCGGTAAAGGCGGATCAGTTCCGGCTCGCGCTGGTAAATGAGGCGCTCGGCGAGGCCGCGGCGGTCGTTGACCCACAACTGTACGCTACCGTCGGCGACCAGCTTGTCGACGGCCATGCGTTCTTCCCGCCCCGGCTCGCTTGTGGCGGGAGCGGTCCTGGCGCCGGCGTCAGGCGCCTTCTTCTCCGCAAAGACCACCTGGAGGTCGTTCGAGCGGACGCGCGTGCCGGTGCTCGACCGC
>Ga0315286_10005918_pt1 | contig 11857 bp, 11 predicted proteins | sample YL17G10_0_MG_FD_205038 | JGI IMG/M metagenome (GOLD analysis project Ga0315286, IMG submission 205038) | Sediment microbial communities from Yellowstone Lake, YNP, Wyoming, USA - YL17G10_0 | ecosystem: Environmental > Aquatic > Freshwater > Lake > Sediment | place: USA: Wyoming | collected... | reverse complement strand
CGGGGGGATGGCGCTGATATAGAGGCGCGAGCGGGGAAAGCGCACCTTGAACGGCATGCCGTGGATCCAATTGTGCTGTCCCGGCCTCCGTCCCGAGGCAGGCTTGCCGGCGCGCACTCTCCTGATAGCGCGGAGGCTTTCGCCGAGCATCAAACTGCCGATGACGCCGAGCAGGACCACATAGGCCAGCGAGATGATGAGGCCGGCCTGGCCCGCCTCGCGCAGCAGCTTGAGCACGAACACGCCGATCAAGGCGCCGGCCACGCCGCCCACGATCAGCACGGTCCCCATGCGGAAATCGATATTGCTGCGGCGCCAGTGGGCGAGCGCGCCCGAGACCGAAGTGGCGACGATCTGGTTCGCGCCGGTGGCCACCGCGATCGAGGGGGGGATGCCCGAGAACATCAAAAACGGGGTCAGCAGGAAGCCTCCCCCGACCCCGAACATGCCCGACAGGAAGCCGACCGCCGCGCCGAGCCCCAGCATGAGCACCAGGTTCACCGAAATCTCGGCAATGGGGAGATAGACCTGGAACATCGGCCCGGGGGTTCGCGTGGCGCGTTTCGCCGAAACTGTTCGCCGCGCGCGGACCTGTCAATCCGTAAGGCTCCAGCCTTACGAAAATGTCATCTGGCTCGGAAGCTTGGCTAGCTCGTCAGGCGCTCGAGCTTGGCGACCAGGGGAATGGTGACCTTGCCGGTCTCCTCGAGGCCGTTGCGGCGCTCGAAGCTCTTGATCGCGTCGCGCGTCCGGAGACCCATGAGGCCATCGGGAACGCCCACCTCGTAGCCGAGCTTGTTGAGGAGCGTCTGCGCGTGGTTGACGAGCGAAACATTGGTCGCGGCCGACGCGTCGGCCCATTCCTGGAGCTCCGCCACCTCGTTGGCATCTTGCGCCGCTGGCTTGGCGGTCCAGGCCTGGATGGTCTGCTCGGCTGCGGCGAGGGAAGCGGGATCGAGCTCCTGCTTGACCAGATCGCGCCGCTTGGCCGCCTCCGCGTCGCCGTTCTTGGCGGCGAGGGCGAACCATTTATACGCCTCGGTAAGATTCTTCGGCATGCCGAGGCCATGCTCGGCGAGGATGCCGAGATTGAACTGGCTGTCGGCGAGGCCATAGGCTGCGGCTTCGCCATACCATTTGGAGGCGAGCGCATAGTCGGCGCTGCCATCGGCGCGGCCGCTCGCGCTGACGGCGAGATTGTGCATGGCCTTGACGTTGCCCTTCTCCGCCGCCGCCTGGTACCAGGACCGCGCCCGGCCGAGATCCTTGGCGACGCCCTGCCCGCGCTCGTAGAGAACGGCGAGACGGTACTGGGCCGGCGCGAGGCCAGCGCTTGCGGCGCGCTCGAGCCAGCGCACGGCTTCATTGAGATTCTGCGGCGTGCCCTGGCCTTCGGCGTAGCGCAGCGCGATGGCGTATTGCGCGCGCGTATCGCCTTCGGCCGCGGCCTGGCGCAAGGGAAGCGGACCGAGATCGGCCGGGGGCAAAGCAAAGCTCGCCGGCATGGGAGGCTGCGATGACGGCGCGGCGGGCGCCCCCTGCTGCCCTGCGCCGACCGCCGGGTCCTCGACCGAAAGGACGACGCCGGGCGGAAGCGCCGCCACCTCATTGGGCCTCAAGGAGGCGGGCTGGGCTTGAGGCAGCATGTCGTCTTCGGCGGACTGGCGGTAAGACGACTTGGCGACGTCGGTGAAATTACTCAGTCCGCCTGCATCGTCGGCGCCGATCTCGGCGGGGCCTGCTTCGGGTTCGGGCTGAAGCTCGGAGGAGCCGGAGCTGGGCGCGGGCGGCGTCTCGACCTTGGGCTCGACAGCTTCCGGGGCGCTTTGCTCGGCGCCGGGCGTGGCCGCGCCTTCGCTCGTCGCGGATGGGGCGGGAGCGCTTTGCTCGGCCGCGGGTGGGGCGATCTCGGGCTCGGGCTTGGACCTTAAGCGGCTATAGAGCAGTACCGCGCTGATGGCGAGCAGCACGGCCGCGCAAATGATGAGGAAGGACCGCTTGCGGCGCGCCGGGACCTCGCCGACGATGGAAGCCTCGCTGTCGGCAGATACCCGCCGCACGCGGGAGCCGCTTCCCCGCTCTTCGGCTTTGAGCGCCGCGGCCTGAGCCGCGCGCCGCGCCGCCGCCACGAGATCGTCGGGGATCTCGTATTCGGCATCGGCCTGTTTCTTGGCAACGGCTCGGCGCGGGGTCGGTGTATCGAGATCGAAGGCGTCCCCGCCAGGCTGGCTGCGCTTGGCCCGGCCGAAGCGGGGCGCAATTTCAGTGTCCTGCGACTCCGGGATAGACGACCCGGGCCTGGTCCTGGGTGTGGCGTCCTTGGCGCTCGCGTCCGCGCCGCCGAAACTCTCCGCGGCCTGGGGCGCATCGCTCTTCTCCATGCGCATCTCGGCATGAGGCTGTTGCGATGGCATGCCGGGCAGCGGCGCGAGCTCGCGCACACGCTCGGCGAAGGGGACGCGAGGCTTTGGCGCCTGGGGCGCGGAAGCGCCGCGCTCGGCCTGTTGCACGAGCTGCTTCAGGGATGCATGCACCGCCTCGATGGTGCCGGCGAGACGGTCGTCGCTGGCGCGTGTCCTGTCGTTCATCGCCATGAGATCGCGATGCATGGCATCGAGGCGCGCGGCGGTGGCGCCGTTCGGCTTCGCTTCGCCGGCGAGGAGGCGGACGGCTTCCTGCGCGGCCTTGTTCGCCACTTCTTCCGCGGCTGGCGAAGCATCGACGCGCGCGATCAATTGATGCAGCGCGCTTTCGATCTCGCCGATCTTGGCAAGCTGCGCCTCAGCCTTGCCAAGTTGTTGAGCCATTTCGGAAATCTGTCGCTCGACCGGCTCTAGAGAGAGGGTCTTCGGGGTCTCGAGCGCTTTGGCGAGCTGGTGCCCGATCTCATCGAGCCGCGCGTTCAAGGCTTCGAGCGCCGCAGGCGGCATCGCCCCGCCGAGCGAGTGCTCGAGCTGCTGCGCCATCTCCACGAGGCGCGAATCGAGGTCGCGATCGCTGCTTGAGAAGTCGCTGCTTGAGAAGTCGCTGCTGGGGAAGTCGCTGCTGGGGAAGTCGCCGCTGGCGGGATACGAGGGGGTGAAAGGCCGGGCGGAATAGTCCACCTCGGGCATGGGCAACGGGAAGCTGAAGGAACCTGCGACCGGCGGCTCGCTTGGGTAAAGCGAGGGGAAGGCAGAAGCGCCCGGCAGCTCGGGCGTGCTCGAAGGGACACCCGGCAGGCCTGAGCCTAAATCCAGATCTCCCGCCAGCGCCCGGCCGAGGCGCTCGAAATCGTCAAGCGGCGTGGAGGATTCGCGTTCGAGCCGCCTTGCCAGGTCGCTCACCTGGTCGTGCAGCCGGCCGAACGTCTCGATATCTTGCGGCGCATCGGCCGCCCGCGCGGCGTCGGTCGTTTGCGAAATCTGGTCGAGCCGCGCATGCAGCTCGTCGAGCGCCTCGCTATAGCGGCGCTCGCTCTCCTCGACCCGCTGCACGAGCCGGCGCAACAGGCTTTCGACCGATTGCTGATCCATGGGGCCACCGGAGGGCGCGTTGCCGTATCTGCCGACGCCGGTTTGCCAACTTGCTTCCGAAACCATCGCGTTCCCCTTGGCGAGTGAGCCGCCAGAGTGTTCGCGGTCAGAATGGTCGAGGGACCCGATCCCGAGAATCCACGCGAAGAAGCGGTCGAAACCACGGTGTCAAGACGGAGTAAATTTTGCGTTAAGCCCCGCCCTATTGTGGGACGGGGCGGGGGGAGCCTCTCCCGGGCAGGCCCTTGTCAAGCGGGGTAGGCGCGGCGACCATGGCCTCACGGAAGTAGCCGGGAAGGGGATTCAGCCATGGCCGAGATGGTGCAGGCGAGCCATACGCTCAGCGTGGCAACGCCGGGCAAGGGCTTCACCGAGATCACCAGCGAGCTTGCAGACTGGCTCCAGAGCATCGCGGGCGAGAACGGGCTGTTGACCGTGTTCGTGTGCCATACCTCGGCATCGCTGACGATCCAGGAGAATGCCGATCCGAATGTGCGGCGTGACCTCGCCGATGCGCTCGAAGCGCTGGCGCCGGAGCACCGCAACTACGCGCATCAAGAAGAGGGCCCCGACGACATGCCGAGCCACATCAAGGCGATGCTCACCGCATCGAGCCTCGGCATTCCGGTCAAAGACGGCAGGATGACGCTCGGCACCTGGCAGGGCGTCTATCTGATCGAGCACCGCGTCAGCCCGCATCGGCGGAGCATCGCGCTCAGCTTCATCGGCCATTCGGCCTAAGCCTGACGCTTAGCTAGCCAGCGCAGGACCTCGCTCGCGCTCTCGTCGGGCGGGAACACGGGATAGAAGACATGCTCGATCGTGCCGTCGCGGACGATCAGCGTCAGCCGCTTGATGAGAGTCTTGCCGTCGATCGCGAAGGTCGGAAGGCGAAGCGCATGGGCGACGTGGAGATCGCAATCGCTCAGCACCGGGAACGGCAGATGCAGCCGCTCGGCCATCTCGCGCTGATAGTCCTCCGTTTGGGTGCTGAGCCCGAACACGCCGGCGCCGAGCGCCTCGAGCTCACGATAATGGTCGCGGAACGCACAAGCCTGCGGCGTGCAGCCCCGGGCGCCGGGGATTTCGTCCCAGCCCTCGGGCAATGCCTCGCTTGGTCTCCCCGTCAGCGGATAGCAATAGATGACGGTGCGTCCCGGCGGCAGCGCGGCGAGATCGACCGTAGCCCCGCGCGTGGAGGGCAGCGCAATCGGTGGCAGGGTCATGCCGATGAGGTGATCGCATGCACCGTCGTCTTCCGGGCGCGGTAGATCATGCGGCAAGGTGTTGAGGTCCGGCATGGAAGCGCTCTGCCTACCGCGTCGTATATTCGGCGAAGCTATTGGTCGCGGCGATCAGCTCATGCACGATGCCGGGCTCGGTCATGGCGTGGCCCGAATCGGCGACGATCCCCAAATGAGCTTCCGGCCAGGCGCGGGAAAGATCGTGGGCGATCTTGACCGGCGTCACCACGTCGTAGCGGCCATGCACGATCACGCCGGGAATGGCGCGCAGCCGATGCGCGTCCGCGATCAGCTGATCGTCGCTATGGAAGAAGCCGCCATTGACGAAATAGTGGCATTCGATGCGCGCGAAGGCGAGCGCGTAGTGGTCCTCGGAGAAGCGGCGCACGCGGTCGGCGTCGGGCAGAAGCGACAAGGTCTTTCCCTCCCATGCGCTCCAGGCGCGCGCCGCTTCGAGCTGCACGGCAGGGTCGGCATCGATCAGCCGCCGGTGATAGGCTTCGATCATGTCGCCGCGCTCGGCCTCTGGGATGATGCGCGCGTAATCCTCGAACGCATCGGGGAAGATCCAGCTGCAGCCTTCCTGGTAGAACCATTCGAGCTCCGAGCGCCGCAAGGTGAAGATGCCCCTGAGCACGAGCTCGCTCACCCGTTCTGGATACGTCTCGGCGTAAGCCAGCGCGAGCGTCGAGCCCCACGAACCGCCGAACACCTGCCAACGCTCGATGCCGAGGTGCTCGCGCAGGCGCTCGATGTCGTCCACGAGATGCCAGGTGGTGTTCTCCTCGAGCGAGGCGTGCGGCGTCGAGCGCCCGCAGCCCCGCTGATCGAAGAGGACGATGCGGTAGGCGCGCGGGTCGTGATAGCGGCGCATGAGGGGATTGATGCCGCCGCCGGGCCCGCCATGCAGCAGCAGCGCGGGCTTGCCGGCCGGCGACCCGCATTCCTCGAAATAAAGCTCATGCAGGCCCGAGACCTTGAGCCTGCCCGTGCGGTAGGGGACGATTTCGGGATAAAGCGCGAGCCGCTTCTCCTTGGGGGCTGGCTGGTCGTTCATCTTGCTCCCGCATCTCCCACGAAAGATTACTGGCTTGGCGCGTCGGCTTCCGCCGCGGACGCCGCCGCCGCGGCTTGGACTGCGGCGCGCGCTTGCGCGCGATCGTAGATCGTCTCGCCATCCGGATCGCGCATCTCCTCGCGATAGGTCTCCTCGCCCTTCGAGGGCTTACGCAAATAGAGACTCACCGCGACGCCCGCGACAAGGGCGATTGCCGCGCCGATCAGGCTCGCCAGCGAGGTGGAGAAGCCGGCAGTGCCTAAGCCGAATGCCCCGCCGAGAACGGTTTCGGCCAGCATCACGGCAAATCCCGTGGCCATCGCCGTCATGACTCCCCATTTCGTGGAGCGCCGCCACCAGATGGCAAGGAGGAGCGCGGGGAAGAAGGTCGCGGCGGCGAAGGCGAAGGCCGTCAGCGCGGCCTTCAGCGGATCGAGCTCGGCGATGAGCAGGAAGACGGTGGCCGCAAGGGCCGTCGCCGCGATTGCCGCCCAGGCGGCGACGAGCCGCGGCAGCGCCTGGCGGCGGTCGAGCACGCGGTAGAGGTCCTCGGCGAGGCTCGCCGCAAGGGTGAAGAGATGGGCGCCCGCCGCCGCCAGCGCAATCGCCATCGCCGCCGTCGCCATGAGCACGGAGAGTACGTAAGGGAGGCCCGCCGCCGCCGGCAGCGCCAGCGCGATGCCGTCGCGCCCGATGAGAAGCTCGGCCGCCCCGATCGTGCCGTCGCCGTTGGTATCGCCGGTCTGGAGCAAATGCTTGTCGGCGAGCTCGGTGAGCCAGGCGGGCAGCGACGAGGCCGGCGCCAGCGCGATATCGCGGAAGATGATCAGCTTGGCGAAGGCGGCAATAGCCGGCGCCGTCATCACGAACAAGGCGACGAACAGAAGCGCCCAGGCGGTCGAGCGCCGCTGCTCGGCGATCGAGCCCGTCACGCCGCTGCGCGACAAAAGGCTCGGAAGCGCCGCCGTGCCGAGCGCGAGGCAGAGAAACAGCGTGGCGAAGTCGCCCTCGCCGAGAATGCCGAAGGGTTGCAGGAAGGGCTTGGTGGTCGCCAACGGCATGGGGCCCGGCAGCGCGGCGGCAAGCTCGCCCGGCTGCACCGGCGTCAGGCCCGCGGTGATCTCGGCGTTGTGCAGGGAGGAGAACGTCTCCCCATAGGTCAGTTGCGGCGCGGGCAAATTGGTGAGGAGGATCGACACAGTGGTCACCACCACGGTCAGTCCGACGGCGCCGACGAGGAACTCGGCGCTTCCGGTCCAGGTCAGCGACCGCATGCCGCCGAGGATGGCGATTGCGGCGATGAGCGCCGCGAGCATCAGCACCGCGATGGAGAAGGAGACCGGCAGAAACAGCGAGGCGATCAGCGCGGCGATCTTGATCTCGGCGACGACGAGAAGTGCGGTGGGCGGGAGCTGCATCACGCTCGCCGCCATGCGCAAGCCGCGCGAGCGGAAGCGGTGGCCGAGAAAGCTCGGCAGCGTGTAGGCGCCGGCCTTGCGCAGATAGGGCACGAACAGGATTCCGGCGGCGAGCATGCCGAAGGTCCAGCCGAGGCCGATGGCCAGCGCGTCGAAGCCGAGGAAGAACACCGTCCCGGTATAAGCGAGAAAGCCCACGCCGCCGATGGCCGTGGCGGCCAGCACAAAGCCGTTAAACACCGGCGGCACCCGCCGCCCCGAGGCGAAGAAATCTTCGGCTTGCAGCGTGCGCGAGCCGACGGCGATGAGGAGGTAAAGCGCCAAGGGCACGATCAGCATGGATTGCGCGAGAAGCGGCCGCCCCCAGCCGAGCTGCTCGAACATGGCGAGCACGATGATGAGCGACACGAAGGCGCTCGTGATGATGCCGTAATAGGCGCCAAGATGCGGGTTCGGCGTGCGCAGGCGCGACGGGACGCTCATCGCTTATTCGAGCCCCTCGCTCTCGCCCCGCGCCAGATCGATGCGTTCCTGCATGCGGATGAACCAGAAGCCCACCGCCACGATGAAGATGAGAAGCCCCTGCGCCAGTAGATAGAAGCCGAGCGGGAAATGCAGGAACCCGTAGCGATTGAGCCAGGTGGCGGCGGTGATGGTGAGAAACACCGCAAGCAGTGCCATGGACAGGATTGCAATCGCGAGGATCAGCGTCTGGATCTGATGGCGGTCACGCGCCGGATGCTCGTCCGCGGGAATTTCGGTCGCCATTCGCTTTCCCCCCCCATCCAAGACCGTCCAACGAGTTATCAGCTAGCGGGCGGCTTGCAAACTGCGGGCATAGCCTTGGCGGTCAAACGTGGCATGGTGGTGACTTAGCTCGGCCAAGGAGGCGAGGAGGAGCGGCAATGCTACAGGAGTTCAAGGAGTTTGCGCTTCGAGGCAATGTGGTCGACATGGCGGTCGGCATCGTCATCGGCGCCGCCTTCTCCACCATCGTGCGCTCGCTGGTCGACGACATCGTCATGCCGCCAATGGGCGTGGTCACCGGCGGGGTCGACTTCTCCAACATGTTCATCGCGCTCAACGGCGGAGATTACGCCTCGCTGGCGCAAGCCAGGCAAGCCGGCGCGCCCACCCTCAATTTCGGGCTGTTCATCAACAACGTGATCAGCTTTTTGATTGTCGCCTTCGTGCTATTCATGGTGGTGAAGGCCATGAACCGGTTGCGCCGCAAGCAGGAGGACGAGCCGCAGACCGAGCCCCGGCCCTCGCGCGAGGTGCAGCTCCTGGAGGAGATCAGGGATGCGCTCGTGGCTGGCGGTACGGGCCGGAAGCGGCCTCCCGGCGCGCCGCAAGGCAGCTAAGCAAAGCACGGATTTTGCGCGTGCCAGGGCAGTCATGGCCGCCTCGTTGCGCGAATCGGCGCTATCGCAAAAATTTCTACATTTTGCGGCCTATAGGAACAAATTTGCTCCTTTTCGGGGGCGAGACCTAGTTGGGGGAATTATTTTTCAATACACTCCCTATATTTGCAGCAGCACTTCCCACGGGCGAGCGACCGATGCAGGCGAGCGTAGCCTCCACCGAAATTATGATTACTGGCGCGGGCCCCGTCAGCCTGTTCGCCGCGTTGCGGCCTGACATGAAGCTGCGTTTCCAGTACACGACCTCCGCGCCTGCGCCGCAAATTCTCCCGAGGACCGCCTAGAAGATGTTCGTCACCGTGCACATGCCTGACGGCACGACCCATCGCCTCGAGGCGCTGGAGGGTTGGCGCGTCATGGAGGTGATCCGCGACTGGGGTCTTCCCATCAAGGCGGAATGCGGCGGGGCTTGCGCCTGCGCCACCTGCCATGTCTGGGTGGGCGAGGATTGGCTGGCGAAGCTCGTGCCGCCCACCGCCGAGGAGCTGGAGATGCTGGACGGCGCCTTCAATGTGGACGAGCGCTCGCGGCTGTGCTGCCAGATCATCATGGCGAAAGAGCTCGATGGGCTCGAGATCGAGCTTGCGCCGGAGAGCCTTGCCGATGCCGCGCCGGAGCGGCTGGTGGCGGGAGGCTAGCGTCATGCGGACCTTCCCCATTCTGGTCAGCTTCGACGGCAAGCCACCGCTCGTGACAGGAGGCGGCGAGCTTGCCGCCGTCAAGGCGCGGCTGTTGCTCAAGCGTGCGCCGACCGTGGACATCGCCGCCGATCGTGTCGTGCCCGAGATCGCCGCGCTCGTCGAGGCGGGACAGGTGTCGCTGATCCGCGCACGGCCCGGCATCGATCAATTGCGCGGGCGCCCGCTGGTCATCGCCGCGACCGAGGACGACGAAGAGGATTCCCGTGTCTCGGCTATTGCGCGTGCGCTCGGCGTGCCGGTGAACGTGCCCGACAGGCCCGAGCTTTGCACCTTCGCGTTGCCGGCGATTGTCGATCGCGGCGAGGTCATTGTGGCGATCGGCACTTCGGGCGCTTCGCCCGTGCTGGCGCAACGCCTGCGCGCCTGGCTCGAGCAGGAGCTGCACCCGCGGCTCGACGCGCTCGCCAAGCTCGCGGCTGAGTTCCGCGGGCCAGTGGCCGAGCGGCTGCCCTCGGGTCCGCCCCGGCGCAAATTCTGGGAGGCTGTGTTCGAGGGCGCCGCCGCCGAAGCCATGCTCGAAGGCGATGAAGACAGGGCAAGGGCGCTGATCGGTGCGGCGATCGAGGCGGCGGCGGCCAGACCTGAAGCGCGCGGCCGCGTGCTTCTGGTCGGCGCAGGCCCGGGCGATCCCGAGCTTCTCACCATGAAGGCGGTGCGCGCGCTGAAGGCGGCCGACGTCATTCTCTACGATCGGCTGGTCGGCGAGGGCGTGCTCGATCACGCGCGTCGCGAGGCCGAGCTGATCCCCGTAGGCAAGGCCAAGGGCGCGCATAGCGTCCCGCAAGAGGAGATCAACGCGCTCCTCATCGCCCGCGCCAAGGCCGGCCAGACCGTTGTTCGACTCAAAGGCGGCGACCCGTTCATTTTCGGCAGGGGCGGCGAGGAGCTCGACGCGCTGCGCGCGGCCGGTATCAGCATCGAGATCGTGCCCGGCGTCACCGCCGGCATCGCCGCGGCAGCGAGCCTGCAAATCCCGCTTACCCATCGCGACGTGTCGCATACCGTGACCTTCCTCTCGGGCCACGAGGCAGGCGGCGAGGAGCCCTCCTTCGAGCATCTCGATCTCGCCGCGCTCGCCTCAGGCAAGAACACGCTGCTCGTCTATATGGGCGTGACCACGGCGGGTCATATCGCCGCGAAGCTCATCGCGTCGGGCTTCAGGCCCGATCTTCCGGTGCTCGCGGTCGAGAATGCAAGCTGCGAGGACGAGCGCCGCGTGCTCGCGACCATCGCCGAGCTTGCCGCTCACCCCGAGCGCCTTGCGCTGAAGAGTCCGGCGGTCCTCATCTTTGGCGAGGTGGCCGGGCTGCCGACCTCCGGCCTGGTCGAGGACATCCTGGCGTTGGAGGAGCTCAAGCGTGCCTAACGTCGTCACCGCCAACCGTTTGACCGACGGCATCGTCGTCTATCTCGCTCCCGACGGCAGCTGGACGGAGGAGATCGAACGCGCGCGCCTGGCTCTGACGGAAGAGGAGACCAGCGCGCTGGAAGCGCAAGCCGACAAGGCGGTGAAGGCGCGCATTGTGGTCGCCGTCTACGCCATGCCGGTCGAGATCAAGCAAGGCGCGGTCGATCCGCTCTCCGTGCGCGAGCGCATCCGTGCCGCGCACCGCACCACTTTGACCAAGGATTGGTACGATGTACCGCTATGACGAGTTCGACCACGCGTTCGTGCGCGAGCGCGTGGCGGAGTTCAAGGATCAGGTCGAGCGCCGGCTGGCCGGCGCGCTGACCGAGGACGAGTTCCGGCCCTTGCGGCTTAGGAACGGACTCTATCTCCAGCTCCACGCTTACATGCTGCGCATCGCCATCCCCTATGGCGTGCTCTCGCCGAAGCAGCTGCGTCAGCTGGCCATGATCGGGCGGCGCTTCGATCGCGGCTACGGCCATTTCACCACGCGGCAGAATCTCCAGTTCAACTGGGTGAAGCTGGTCGATATTCCCGACGTGCTGGCGGCGCTCGCCGATGTGGAGATGCATTGCATCCAGACCAGCGGCAATTGCGTGCGCAACGTCACCGCCGACCCGTTTGCCGGCGCCGCCAATGACGAGCTCGAGGACCCGCGTCCCTGGTGCGAGATCTTGCGCCAATGGTCGACGCTGCATCCGGAGTTCAGCTGGCTGCCGCGCAAGTTCAAGATCGCCATCTCAGGCGCCGCCGAGGATCGCGCGGCCATCGCCTTCCACGACATCGGCTTGAAGATCGTGCGAGGGGCCAATGGCCAGAACGGCTTCCGCGTGCTGGTCGGCGGTGGCATGGGCCGCACGCCCTATGTCGGGCAGGAGATCCGCGCCTTCTTGCCGAAGGAGCATCTCCTCTCCTACATCGAGTCGATCCTGCGCGTGTACAATCTGCATGGGCGCCGCGACAACATCCACAAGGCGCGCATCAAGATTTTGGTCAATACGCTCGGCATCGACAAATTCCGCGAGGACGTCGAGGCGGATTGGGAAGCGACGCATAAGGACGCCATCGACCCGTCCGATGACGAGCGGAA
>Ga0315286_10005917_pt1 | contig 11858 bp, 6 predicted proteins | sample YL17G10_0_MG_FD_205038 | JGI IMG/M metagenome (GOLD analysis project Ga0315286, IMG submission 205038) | Sediment microbial communities from Yellowstone Lake, YNP, Wyoming, USA - YL17G10_0 | ecosystem: Environmental > Aquatic > Freshwater > Lake > Sediment | place: USA: Wyoming | collected... | reverse complement strand
TACCACGACGTATCAGTATGACGACAACGCCCGCAAGGTACGGATCGAGCGGGGGACGCGGAATTACGATATTTCAGGAAATGTGATGAGCAGCGGCAGTCCTATGGCTGGGGTCACTGTTACCCTGGCCGGCGCCCGGTCAGACACCACGATTACTGATTCATCAGGCAATTATATATTCGACGGGTTGATCAATGGAAGTTATGCATTAACGCCCGGCAAAACCGGGTATACATTCACTCCGACCAGCAGAAATGTGACAATTAATGGGTTGGATGTGACCAATCAAAACTTTACAGGTATTAGTGGTACTCCTATTCCCCCGAGTAATCCTGCGGCAGTTGCCGTATCTTCAAGTCAGATAAATCTCAGCTGGACTGATAACTCAACGAATGAGACAGGGTTCAAGATAGAGCGCAAGATAGGCGCCGGGGGTTCATACAGTCAGATAGCAACTGTCGGCGCAAACGTTAGCACATATTCACACACAGGGCTTGCAGCGGGTACCACTTATTATTACAAAGTTAGGGCGTATAACGCGAGCGGTGATTCAACTTTCACCAATGAGGTCAGCGCTACGACGACATCAATTACAACTGCAGTCAGAATTGCGAGGGCAACACCGTTATACTTTTCAACGTTTCAGGCTGCTTATAATGCTGCCGTAAGCGGCGACGTAATACAGAGTCAGGCTTTACACTTTACAGAGAACCTTACCATTAACAGAAATATCAATGTCACCTTCGACGGAGGTTATGACAGCAGCTTTGTTCCTAATAGCGGAAACAAAACATATATTAAAGGGAAGATAACCACGACAGTCGGTGGTGGAACAGTCACAATTAAAAATTTTGTTATAGAACAATAGATGGATAAAAAACATACAACAAGGAGGAGAATGATGAAAGCGGTATTATTGGTTTTAATGCTCGGGGTTTTATTCATTGGTGTGAACCTATATGCAGCAGATGGAGACCTTATTGTAAACGGTAAAGTCGGAATCGGGACGACGAGTCCTCAAGCTAAATTGCAAGTAGAAGGCAGCGGCTTTTTTAGAGGCGATACCGGCGCGCTTTCTTCATCTGCGGGTAAAGGAGTTAGGGTTTTTTATGCTACTAACTATGATGCAGGAGAAATTTTTGCATACGATTATAGCAGTAACACTATAAAAAATTTATTAATACCTTATGGCGATGTCGCCATTGGGACAACAAATCCCGCCGGTTATAAATTGTATGTTTCAGGTTCAGCATATGCATCGTCCGGATGGTATTCCTCGGATATGAAATTCAAGAAAGATATAACTCCGATTGAATCTGCCTTAAGCAAGGTGTTGAAAATTAATGGAGTTTCATTCACCTGGAAGACAAAAGATTACGCAAAAAAAGAGTTCCCGGAGGGGAAACATTACGGAGTGATTGCTCAGGACATCGAAAAAGTCATTCCAGAGGTAGTTAAGACTGTCAAATTTAAGTATAAAGATAAAGAGGAAGATGTAGAAGAAGATGTAGAAGAGAAAGCAGTTGCCTATAATGAACTCATTCCAATTTTGATAGAAGCGATCAAGGAACAGGAGCAAAAGATAGAAAGATTAGAGGCGGCTGTGGCGGCGCTGACACCAAAGAAATAGAGAGGTCTGCATATGCTTTTGTTACTAACGGGCGCCAGAAAGAGAGGGGCTTACCCCGCCCTGCGAATGACAGTATTAAATAGTTAATGAATTTATATATAAGGGAGGCTACTTCATGAAAAGAACCGTTACAGCATTTTTTATAATATTTGCGGTCATATTCCTTGCGCCATTTTCTAAAATCAATGCAGAAGAAACGCCGGTTTCTGATGTAGCCCCGCCTTCAGACGCACCTGCACCTGAGGGTGCTCCTGTCCCGGAGGGTCAACAACCGATAGAAGCCCCTAATCTTACACTCTCGGCTACAGATGCTGAGCAGTCACCATACGAAACATTTGTAACATCCCCTGTGAATGTTCAACCCTCCGGCAACACCGGGGCTGCGGGCACGAGCATCCCAATAGTAGTTCCTCCGGGAAGAAACGGTATAGCACCGAATCTGGCGCTTACATACAGTTCAAGTGGAGGAAACGGTCATCTTGGTACAGGCTGGAGCCTCGATGTGGGTTCAATTCAGAGAAATACAAAAATGGGCATATGTTATGACTGTAATGATTATGTGGCGTCAATAAACGGGTCCGCATCAGAACTTGTACCGAGACCTGACTGGAATACATACTGTTCAGGCGGAACTGCATATGGAGCCAAAATAGAGGGTGGGTTCACGAAATACTGCAAATTACTTTCAGGCGGGTGGGAGGTGACAATTAAGAATGGAACAAAACACTTCTATGGCACAAGCGCCGCTTCAAGACAAGACTTTGACGCCGGAGCCAAGATTTTCAAATGGTGTTTTGACAAAGTAGAAGATACCAACGGCAATTATATGGAAATAACATATGAAAAAGATGACGGAGATATATATCTTAAGGAGATCAAATACACCGGCAACGGCTCTTCTTTAGTGCCTTCCAACTCTGTAAAATTTGAGTTTGATATAGTAAGGACAGATAATTATCCTATGTATGTCCCAAATTATAAGGTGGTTACAAACAGACGTTTAATAAACATAAAGACCTTTGCGAATAATGGTCAACAGGCAAGAAGATATGAGCTTGAATACGCATACAGCACAGGGACAAATCGTTCTCTCCTCAAAGGGGTAACCCTCCATGGGAACAACGACACAAGCACTTTACCCAAAATAACCTTCACCTACCAGCAGGGAGCAACCGGTTTTAGTGACGTAACATACACTTCAGGAGAGATAAAAACCGGGTTGAATCCTATCGATGGGGGTGTGATGGCATGGGTTGACTTCAATGGTGACGGGAGGGCGGATTATTGTACTATTACAGGTGATGAAGGTTTTCGCAAACTATCCTGTACAATTGCAGTAATTGATGGATACGGGAATTTGGGTTTTGCCTCATCACCCATTGAATCTAATGTTATATCTATTGGTTATACAAATAAAACCTGGGTTGATTTCAATGCAGACGGCAAGGCTGATTATTGCAGAGTATTAGAATCTCACAAACTTGCATGTACTGTTGCGAATGAAACAGGTACCGGTTTTGGAGCTACTTATGAATCCGCTGTCCTTACAGGTAACTGGGATTATCCATATGGCAGGTGGATGGATTTTAATGGCGACGGTAAGGCTGATTATTGTTATTTGCCGGATGGAAAAGTCCACTGTGTCCTTTCAATGGGGAATAATGGGTTTGCTTCCGGGGAAATTGTTTCGGATCACATTCCTCCTCAAAATATAAGGCATAAAACCATTAGGGCGGCTGATGTAAATGGAGATGGAAGAAGCGACTTCTGCTGGGTGGGTGACTTTGGATATTTAAAAAGTGCTGATGAATATGTTTACGACGACAGGATTAGCTGCATCCTTTCAAAAGGTGATGGATTTGGAAAGATAATCACAAAAAGCATTGGCAGGATAAACGAAGATAAATATCCGCAGTGGGCTGATGTAAACGGAGATGGAAAGTCTGATGCCTGTTCTGGTCCAAATCTTAACTCATGCTACTCGTACCCTTATGATTGCAGAAACAGATGTGAGCTTTCCACTGGTGAAGGTTTTGGAGATATCTACTACTATACAAGTGGTATTACTTTTGCTGACACTGGCACACAATTCACAGATTTTAATGGTGATGGTAGGGCCGACGTTTGCGGGGTTGACAAAGATTCAAACAGACCAAAATGCTTTATTATTGGAAGGGATGTTGATGAGGGGCAGTGGTACTATGCACCTGTTGGAACAGGTGGTGGAGAAGTAGATGGTGGAAGGCAGTGGGCGGACTTTAACGGCGACGGCAAAGCTGACTATTGCAGGCGTTCTGGCAACAACGTCAAATGTACGATTGCTCTATCTCCTTCACCTGCGCCAATTGATGACCTGCTGGTAGGCATATCAAATGGAATAGGGGGGCAGACGTCTGTTTATTACAGACCTTCATCGGCCTATTATAACGACTATTTGCCCTTCATAGCCCAGACGGTTTCATCAACCACTATTAATGATGGCAACGTCAATCAGTCCACGGCAAATTACCATTACGCTTATGGATATTTTGACCCTGCTGCCAGAGAGTTCAGAGGGTTTGAGTATCTGATCGCTAAAGGCCAGTCAGACGCCTATGGTGTAAGGCTTCATACTGAAACATGGTTTTATACAGGATATGACCCTAATCATGTTATCACCAATGAAGATATTTGGAAGGGCTTTCGATCCGATCAGCTTGTGAGTGATTCTTCGGGCAAAGTCTATGCATGGACTACCAACACATACGATGTTGTGTCTCCTTACACAAACGTCAGTTTTCCCCGTCTGACGCAGAAAGAGGACTATGTTTTTGATGGGTCTGCAATAAGGAGTGATGTTAATTTCGAAACCAACTGGTGGCAGTCAAAACCATATAAACTCGCCGTAACATCTATTACCGCCTATGATTCTTTTGGGAACATCAAGGAGAAGCAGTACAAACATGGAGAAACAGGACAGCCTGCTGCGGTACTGGATTGGACCGAGAAGACAAACTACAAATATGAAACAGATTCGACCTATAAATCAAAATGGCTGGTCTCCCTGCCGGAATTTGTGTTTGTGAATGACGCTGCGGGGACACAAAAAGCAAAAACTACATTCACCTATTTTGACTCAGCCACAGGGAACCTTAAATCTAAAACCCAATGGAATGACGGTGGCGAAAGTCCCGTTACCAATTATGCCTCATATGAATACGGAAACCTTAAACAGGTTAACGACCCCAAGGGTAATCCTTCAACTGTGGTGTATAACTCGGCTGCCAACCCATATTACGTCTATCCGGTCAGAAAAATTAATGCACTTGGACATACGACAGAGACAACATATGATGAAAGATTCGGCAAGCCCGTTGCAGAAACAGACCCCAATGGCTGTTCTTCTGCCTATTATTATGACGCCTTCGGCAGAATAACATTCGTGGACAATTGTGGTTCAAGCGAGCCGGCATTCTCATGGGAAGAGATGTACTATGACGGACTCGGCAGAAAGATAAAGACAATGGGGGAAGGTCCGGATGGGAAGATTATAGCCACTGAGAGGAAATACAATGCAAGAGGTCTCGTAGACAAAACGTCTCTCCCCTATTTTGCTGATTCAAGTGGGAACCCTTTAGAGACAGTGCGCTGGACTTTTTTTGAATATGACTCGCTTGGCAGGGTTACCAAAGTAACAAATCCGGATAACACAACTCAGCAGAAATTCTATCTTAGAGGAAGAACAACTGTAGTTGACGCCAACAAACATCAGAAAGTGGAAGAGAAGGATATTTACGGCAGGCTTGTGAAGGTTGAGGAATATTCAGGCGCTTATCCATCTGCATCCTTTTATGCCACGACAACATACAACTATGATGTTCTGGGCAATCTTATCAAGGTTACAGACGCACAATCGAACGTGACAACAATTAATTACAATAGCCTGTCGCAAAAAGCAAACATGACCGACCCTGATATGGGAACGTGGTATTATACTTATGATTTAAACGGAAATCTTAAGACACAGAAGGACGCAAAAAGCCAGGTGATAACATTCGAATATGATGCCTTAAACAGAGTAGATTGGAAAAGATATCCGGATGCAACGCTCATAGATTACTCTTATGACAATCCTCATGACGAGTCGTGTCCCTATGGCTCTAATTTTAAAGGGAGGCTTACAAGGGTAACTGACAGATCAGGTGAGTCAGAATTCTGCTACGATAGTCTCGGCAGGGTAGTCAAGACAATACAGACGGTTGATGGGACCAAGTACAACACTGAAACTACTTATGATGAACTGGGAAGGACGGACAGGATAAAATATCCGGACAGTGAATTGGTCTCATATCGTTATAACGGGGGATTTCTTGAGGCAGTTGCAATAGGAGCCGAGACACATGTCAGATATAGCGGTTACAATGCCTTTGGCCAACCGGGGACGGCGGGGTATGGAAACGGACAAAACGTGGTGACCACGGCATATGAATATTACTCCACCAATAACAGACTCAAGTCTATTGATACCTACGGACCATCGCCGCTTCAGGATCTCGCTTATCAGTATGACAATGTGGGCAACATAACGAGTATAACGGACAGCATACAGAGCAACCGTTCGCAGACCTTCTCCTATGACCATTTGGACAGGCTCACACAGGCATATAGCAGCGCATATGGCACAATAACATACAGTTACAATCAGATAGGGAATATGACATATAACTCGAAGGTAGGTTCATATGCATATGGAACAAAACCACATGCTGTTACCAGTGCAGGGCCATATGCCTATAGTTATGACACAAACGGCAATATGACCTCAAAGAATGGTGTCAGCATACAGTACAATTATGACAACATGCCGAAAGCAATAAACGGCACAACTTTTGTGTATGACAGCAGCGGGCAGAGGGTGAAGAAGACATATTCCGGAGTGGCTACAGTATATATCGGAAAGCTCTACGAATGCACATCCGGCACATGCACCAAATACATCTTTGCCGGAAGCAACAGGGTTGCGATGAAGACAGGCTCAAGCGTCTATTATTACCATACCGATCATCTGGGAAGCAGCAGCGTTATGACGAATACATCAGGAAATAATGTAGAGGAACTTTATTATTATCCTTACGGCAAAACCAGAGTTAACTCCGGAACGCTCAATGTAAAGCATAAGTTCACCGGACAGGAATTGGATGCCGAGACCGGGCTGTATAATTACGGCGCACGGTATTATGATCCGGAGATTGGACGGTTTGTGAGCGCAGATAGCATAGTGCCGGATTTCTCAGACCCACAGTCTCTTAACCGGTATTCATACTGCCGAAATAATCCGGTTATTCTAACTGATCCCAGCGGGCACTTCTTCTGGTTTGCGCCGATAATAGCTGGAGCAATTGTCGGCGGCGTCAGCGCAGGGATTCAAAGCGATTGGGATGCGGGCGCAATGCTGGAAGGAGCAATAACAGGGGCAATAACAAGCACAATTGGATGGGGTTTTGGGGTTGGCGCGGGGGGTGAACTAACGGGAAATGTTGTTGGAGGAGCTACTGCAGGGGGGTTAACCTCTGCCGCATATGGAGGAAACGTTGGGCAGGGTATGATGTACGGAGCGATTGGAAGTGCTGCGGGCTATGCAGCGGGAGGCGCGGTAAGCGGCCTCGGCAATGAGTATGCCCAGTTCGGGGCGCAGGTTATAGCTGGCGGCGTAATCAGCGGAACGATTGCAGAACTTTCAGGCGGGAACTTCTCACAAGGTTTTGCAACAGGCGCAATCGGAGCAGCGGTGGGATATGGAATTGGGACATTGGACGACAATACGCAAGTGAAGACCGGGGAGGAAAGTCAAATACAGGGCAATTATCGTTTAGTTGTTGATAATAAGGATACGTTAGACAAAATGGGTAGTCTTATTGAAGGCACAAAAAAATATATGGGCATCCTTAGAGCCACGAGGAATATAGATGCAGTATTCGGAGATATCAAATATATTGCCTATAATGAAGCCCGAAAACTCAATTATGGCTGTGGTGATATAGTACGAGCTACGCTGTTTATGAATCAAGTCCGGCATGCCAATAATTTTGTCTATTACGATTATAATGGATATATGCTTGGCCACGGACACTTTTTCACATCGTCAAACTATTTAATGCCTATTGAAGTAATATCCCATTATGGTTGTGATGTTCATAATCCCTATTTCTCCAGTCCTGTATTGAGACAGGGAATTTAGTAAAAGCGAGGTAACATGAAAATATTTAAAACAATATTACTTTTTTTAGCTCTAAGCGTATTTAGCAGTCTAAGTGAAGCCGGTGAAATTGTTTTAAGACATTCTTATGATAAAGCAGAAGAAAGAACGCAAACAATTGAATTTACCGATTGCGGTGGATATAAGGATAAATACTTCATTAAAAAAGATGAAACACCTGTATTTATAATGCCAACTGATGCAGTAAAAGACTTGAAAATAGCACACTATTTTTGTGAGGATTTCTACCAGCCCTTTTATATAGATATAACCGTTACACCAGAATATGCACAAAGACTAAAAAAACTTTATGCAGATAATGTTAGGAAATCCTTTGTAGAATATCTTGATGATGAGATGGTTTCAACACTCACAATTGTAGAACCAACGGGTAGATTTGATATAGGCTTTGGTTGTCTTACTTTGGAAAAAGCAGTGGCAATAAGCATTAATCTCGGGTTTCCGCCGGATTATAATAAGATTTGCGTAAATAATAAAGAAAGGATAAAAGACCTATCATCATCCTATAAACTTAAAGCCAAAAGAGACCAAGCGTCTATTATAAAGTCACCCCTATGGATTCTCTCTAAAGAAACATCACTGTTCAATAATCTAATTGATAAAAAACCAATGCTGAATATTCCTTCTCAGAAAGTTGTTGAGCAATACTATGACGAAAGGGCGAGAGACTTTGAAAGAAAAGATGATTATATAAAGATCAGATATCAAAACAAGGTTGGATGGATTGATAGCAAGTCTGCAGTTTCTTTTTTATCAACTTTGAATAATAATATTTTCCTGCAAAAGATTTTTGAAAATCATGAGCAATTTTATCATTCGGAGCTTATTGCTCCTCAAGCTATTAATAAACGCAGAACAATTCGAAATCTTTACGTAAGGGAAGCAAAATCACGATTTGCAAGTGAAAAAGAATTCACGAGATGGTATCGCAACACTTTTGGCAAAGAATTTTATGAAAAAGATGAGGGAGTAAAATAACCCTCCAATTGCTTTAATAATACTTCCTGATATATTAAAAAAGGAAGCAGTTCGTGTGCCTATGTTTATGATGCAAACGGCAACATGACCTCAAAGAATGGTGTCAGCATACAGTACAATTACGACAACATGCCGAAATCAATAAACGGCACAACTTTTGTGTATGACTACAGCGGACAGAGGGTGAAGAAAAATTCTACGGTCTATATCGGTAAGTTATACGAGTGTACAAGCGGCACATGCACCAAATACATCTTTGCGGGAAGTAACCGCGTTGCGATGAAGACAGGCACAAGCGTCTATTACTACCACACCGATCATCTGGGAAGCAGTAGCGTCATGACTGACAGCAGCGGCATTGTAAAAGAAGAAATTTACTATTACCCTTACGGCAAAACACGGAGCAACTCCGGAACATTAAATGTAAAACAAAAATTCACAGGACAGGAATTGGATGATGAGACCGGGCTGTATAATTACGGCGCACGGTATTATGATCCTGAGATTGGACGGTTTGTAAGCGCTGATAGTATAGTGCAAGACTACACCGACCCGCAGACTCTGAACAGATACAGCTATTGCAGAAATAATCCAATTATTTTAACTGATCCCAGCGGTAGTATTTTTGGAATAGATGATATTATAGGTGCTGTAATTGGGGCATTAATATCAGGCATACAAAGTGATTGGAATTTCCAAGCGATGTTAACCGGAGCGGTAATTGGAGGTGTTTCTGGTGGAGTGTTCTCCGGGGTGGAGGGCGCAGCGGCTGGGGCTATAAAAGGAACAATTACAAATTCGACAATAGCTGGTGCAATTTCCGGAGCTGCAGGAGGCGCAGCTGCAGGCGCTACGGCCGGTGGAATGGGAGCAGCTATTTATGGTGGAGATATAGGCCAGGGGATACTGAGGGGCGCCGGACTTGGTGCAGTAGGTGGTGCAGCTTTTGGAGGAATAGGTGGATACTTTGGAAAAACATGGAATATGTATCGTGTAGGTGCATATGGACTGGCAGGCGGAGGAGTTTCAGAATTGGCAGGCAATAGTTTTTCAGAAGGGGCTATTTTTGCTGGGGCAGCAGCATTCGCAAGGTTTGCATACAATGAATTCGTTGGGTTTGATGCTGAATGGGAGTCGGGTGGGGAAGCACAAGAAAAAAAGCGTTTAACCATACCATATGAACATATTAATAACTGCGGCACACAAGGAAAATCAGTAGATATTAATAGTTTGGTTGGAGAGGGTGGTATTACATCAAGGGGCATTAATACGTTACCAGGTGGAAATTCAATCTGTGGGATGCATGATGCACTCGTAGTCAAGATAGATAACTTTTTTAGCGGGCAAGGTTTGGGATCGTTTATGAGGAATACATTGAATATTCCTCTCATGCCTCCTGCTGCCGCTTTTTCCTATGGTGCTTTAATGGCAGACCCAAGAGCAATGATATTTTACTCTATTGATCCAACGAAGAATAGATGAAGCAAGAATAAGTCTTTGTATGGAGATAATAATTTGAAAACAAAATTACTGATTTTATTTGCTGTATTGTTTGTTGTTGGCTGTCTTACCCCAATTGTATCCATTGAGGATTACACCAAGAACTGGATAGGGAGGCCTATTGAAGAAACGAAAAAACTTATTTTGCGCCTTGAATCCTATGCATCAAGGATCGGCTGGAAAGAGAAGACATATCAACTTAACAATGGGAATTGGGTATATGTAGAGCCGGACAGTAAAAACTGTTTTATTCATTGGGAGGTAAATCCGCAGGGAATAATTGTTGGGTACAAGCTGGAGGGTAAGTGTTATTGAATGGAGAAAAGAAAGGCAATTGGGGACATTGTTTCTTACAATGCATAATTCTTGAGAATAAAAACGGCAGGGGTGCATATTAGAGAAGTACGGTTCGCTTTAAGTTTTGATGGAATGAAGGACACGGCAAACATCTGGAGGGATAGAAAAGATGAGAGGCGTGGCCGACACGACGAATCATAACGCCCCCTATCCCCCTCTTGTCCTAAGAGGGGGAAGACCCTGTTAACAGTGCTGGCTCAAATACCTATGTTTATGACGCAAACGGTAACATGATATCTGCCCCCGGAAAAACAATAAACTACAACTATGACAATATGCCGAAATCAATGAACGGCACAACTTTTGTGTATGACTACAGCGGCCATAGGGTAAAGAAAAATTCGACGGTGTATATCGGCAAACTCTATGAGTGTACAAGCGGGACATGTACCAAATACATCTTTGCCGGGAGCAACAGGATTGCGATGAAGACAGGCTCAACTATAAATTACTATCACACTGACCATCTGGGAAGCAGTAGCGTTATAACCGATGCTTCCGGCAACAAGGCAGAAGAGCTTTATTACTATCCATATGGCAAAACCAGATACAACTCAGGAAGCGTAAACCTCAAGCATAAATTCACAGGACAGGAGTTGGATGAGGAGACCGGGCTGTATAATTATGGCGCAAGGTATTATGATCCGGAGATCGGACGGTTTATCAGTCCTGATAGTATAGTGCAAGACTATACTGACCCTCAGACATTGAACAGATACAGCTATTGCAGAAATAATCCGGTTATTATTACTGACCCCAGCGGGAATATATTCATAATTGATGATATCATTATCGCTGCCGTAACATATGTTGTGGCCAATGCAGCCGTAATAGCCGAAGGAGCGGCCATTGGTGCTGCTATAGGTGGAGCTTCAGCAGCTGTAACGGGTGGGAATGTATGGCAGGGAATGGCTTTAGGGGCTGTATCCGGGGCGGTTTTTGCAGGGGTTGGTGGTTTCATAGGAGATTCGATCACATATGCTGCAGTGCCCGGAGGTGTTGATGGAGGACATGGGGTCAGACTTGCCTATTGACATTTCAGGGAATGATTGATATTTTTCAGGCATGGCGCGGAAGCCGAGGATAGAGTTTGAGGGAGCATTTTATCATGTAATAACTCGGGGCAACCATAGGCAA